>SXGT01625515.1_pt1 | contig 17006 bp, 15 predicted proteins | sample 3176221 | NCBI WGS metagenome assembly SXGT01 (sample SAMN11356862, study PRJNA531348) | freshwater metagenome | isolation source: freshwater sample F1-120 | place: China: Fuxian Lake, Yuxi | collected 2017-12-25 | reverse complement strand
GCTCATCTACCTGCACTCGGACGATCAGGCCACGCTCGCGGTCGCCCTCAACTCGTTTCGCAACCAGTACGGCGGAGTTGAGGATGTCCATCTGTTGATGGCGGCGAGCCTCGTCACGATGCTTCCGTGCATCCTGCTCTTTGCTGCCGCGCAGCGTCACTTCATCGAGGGGCTCGCCCGCGGTGCCGTGAAGGGCTGACCGAACATCGGTCTTGAAGTCGGGATCGCGACTCGCGAGCGGACTCTTCTGCGCCTCGGCCAGCGCGGACGGCGCTGTCGCCGCAGCGGGACTCGCTTGCTCATCGATGGCGATCGCGGTGTCCCACGCGACGCCGGCGGCGAGTGTGCAGTGCACGAGGGTCGAGTGGATCATCGTCGTGTTGTGCCGCCTCCGTGCGCGCGGGGTAGCCTCACCACTCATGGCGTCGATTCGACTTACGGCACTCTCCAAGTCCTACCGGGCGGGGTCGCTCGCAGTCGATGGCGCTTCCCTTGCCATTGCCGACGCCGAGTTCGTCGTGCTCGTGGGGCCCTCCGGATGCGGCAAGAGCACACTGCTGCGCATGATCGCGGGACTCGAAGAGTGCACCAAGGGCACGATTGAAATCGATGGCCGAGTCGTGAACGATGTCGCCCCACGCGACCGTGACATCGCCATGGTCTTTCAGAACTATGCGCTCTACCCGCACCTCAGCGTGCGCGGCAACATGCGATTCGGCCTCGATCGGCGACGGTCCTACCCAAGCGCGTGGCGGGCGCTCGTGAGCGGCGAGTACCGAAGGCGGCGCAGGGACGAGTCGCAGCAGATCGAAGAGCGCGTCCGGAGCGCGGCGCGAACGCTCGGCATCGAGCCCCTGCTCCATCGCGCGCCGCGCGAACTCTCGGGGGGCCAGCGCCAACGGGTCGCCCTTGGTCGTGCGCTGGTCAGGAATCCCAGCGTCTTTCTCTTCGATGAACCGCTGTCAAATCTTGATGCGCTCCTCCGCAGCGAGATGCGCACCGAACTGCGGATCCTTCACCGATCGCTCAAGGCCACCATGGTCTATGTCACACACGACCAGGAGGAGGCGATGAGCCTCGCCGATCGGATCGTCGTGCTGCGTGATGGCGTCGTGCAGCAGGTGGGGGCTCCGACGGAACTGTACGAGCGGCCGACGAACCGCTTTGTCGCTGGATTCATCGGAACGCCGACGATGAACATGCTCGAAGGGACATTCGACCGAGTCGACGGTGCCGACGCCGTCGTGTCATGGCACGGCCGCTTCATCCGACTCCCCGCGTCGCGTTGGGGGGCGCTCGGCGCACAGTTGGCGCAGGGCTGCCGAGTCGTCGTGGGTATCCGCCCGGATCGCCTTGCCCCCTGCCATCCCGAGACCCCAGGATCGGTTCCGGGACGCCTTGTCGCCCTCGAGCGCTACGGGGCGCAGTGTGATCTCGTCGCGGATGTGGGGCCGGTGCGGGTGACGGCGCGATGCGGCGCCGAGCGCGTTGGATCTCTGCGCGAAGGTGATCCAATCTCGATGGCCATCGACGGCAACTCCGCGCACCTCTTCGACGAATGCGGCCAGGCGCTGGCCACTTCCCGCTGATCTAGTTTGACCACGAACTCAGCACGACGGTCATGTCGAGGCCGTCGACGAGGCCGCTGCGATCGATGTCAGCGTCGCCGCCGAGAGTTCCCCACGCACTCAAGAGAATCGTCATGTCAAACCCATTGACCGCACCGTCGTGGTTGATGTCGGCCGGATTGGGCGGCGGCGGCGGCGTGCCCTGTGAGTAGATCACTGCGGAGTACGCGCCAACGGAAACGAGCGCGCTCTGGCCAAGCCCGTCATAGGAACCGCCCTCCGTCGCGGTGTCGAGGGCAGTCGTGTTGGCGTAGTCGCTGGAGTAACCGCTCCAATCGCTGTTGAAGCGAACCCGCCAGAGTCCTGGCCGCGGCATGCCCACGCGATAGTTGAGCTTTGGGGTCGCTGAGAAATTCAGCACCACGATGGTGTCATCGAGGTCGCCGCCGCTCTGCCAGCGATGGAACGCAATGACTTTGTCGGTGTTGTTCACATGAAAGACATTGGTGCTGAACCCCGATAGGCCGCGCGTGACGCCGGTCGAATTGGTGCGCAGCGCCACGAGGTCTTGGTAGCACTTGAAGATCCCCGAGTACGCCACCTTGCGTGACCAGTCCAGAGGGACATCGTCTCGGAAGTACTCGTCCTCAAGGAACTCCTGCCCCTCGAAGAGAAGTGGCACGCCCGGAGCCGTCATGACAACGACCGCGCCGAGCGTCGATCGCTTGCGCGCCCACCACGACCCCGCGTTACCTGGCGAGATTTCCTCGGGGACCCGGCGCTTGCCGTTGGCCACCTCGTCGTGGCTCTCGGTGTAGATGACGCGCTGCTGCATCGAGCCGTTGTAGGAGAACGCGATCGCGTCGCGCACTTGATTCATGTCGCGGTCGGCATCGCTCGAAACGATGCACGCGGCCCGGATTTTCGGGAAGAACGCGGCGTCCCACTGACTATCGAACCCCGCGCCGCCAGCGCCGGTTCCCTTCGTGAGCCACTCATTGACATCCATGTCCTCGGCCACGATGAACTTCTCTGGGTGCGCGGCATCGATGTCGTTGTTGATCCACTGCATGAGCGACCAGCCCTCAGGGATCTCTTGCCCGAATTGGTCGGTCTTCCGGATGTACTTGGTGCCGTCGAAGCGGATGCCGTCGGCGCGAAACTCTTCCAACCACATCATCGCGTTGTCACGGATGTACGAGCGCACCTCGCCGCGACCGAAGTCTGGCCGCGTGTTCCCCCACGGGGTGTACGCGCGGTAGTCGTTGTAGAAGTAAATGCCGCCGAGGGCGTTCTGGCTCCAGCCGTCGAAGACCCACATGTCAAGGTCCGTGGGACCGAGGTGGTTGAACACGATGTCGATGCTGACAGCGATCCCACGCGCATGCGCCGCATCGACAAACGCCTTGAGGTCATCGGGCGATCCGTAGGCGCTCTCGACGGAGTACGGATAGGAACAGTTGTAACCCCACGAACGGTCCCCCGGAAACTCGCATGTTGGCATGAGCGCGATCATGTTCACCCCCAACTCCTGGAGGTGGTCCAGCCGTGCGGCACACTGAGCAAGATTCGACGGCGTCGCTCCGCTCGTCGAGGTTCCGTAGGTGCCAACATGCATCTCGTAGCAGACGATCTTGTCCCATGAAGGAATCGTGAATCTGGGCACCTGCCACTGGTAGGCGGTCGGGCTGTAGATGACCGAATTGCCGACGGAACTCACGAGGTCGCGCGAGCGTGGGTCGTTCTTCCACAGCGTCTGCGTGCCGTTGCGGACGACAAACTTGTACTGCGCGCCCACCTGCGCGGCGGGCACATCGACGCTCCAAAAGCCGTTGCCTTCGGCGAAGAGCGGCAGTGAGGTGCTACTCCAGAAGTTGAATGTTCCCGCGACATGGACGCTGGTGGCATTCGGCGCCCATGTCCGAAAGGTCGTGCCGACTCCCACGGCGTCCGAGTACGGGATCGCGCCGATTCCGGGCCGCTGCGAGATCGCAGACCACGCGGAAGTGCCGAGCGCCAAGGCGATGACAAATCCGAGGCAGTCGATGACGGCGGCGCCCTTGATACGGGAATCTCTCGGTGCGGCAAACCACATGCTGCACGCGAAGAATAGCCCAGGATCAATGGACTTCCCCCCGCCTGGGCGCGAATCCCCCAGAAACTGAGTTGTTCACTCCGAGGCCGAATCGAGTTTCTTTGCCAATTCAGTTCCACCAGCGGGCTGTGCGAACTTCCCGTTGAGGATGTCGATGGGTGTGGCCTCGGCGCCATAGCCGGCCGTGTTGGCATCGGGCTTCAGAATGATGCCGACACCGCCGATCGACGCGCCTGCGTAGAGGCCCCCTGCGGTCATGAACACCTTGACCGGCGGTCCGCTCGCCTGCGTGTTCCCCGTCGCGCTGCCCGCAGTGCCATCGGCCCCCGCCCAGAAGTAACTGCCGGCGGTCACGAATGACTCAAAGGCCGATGCGTCATCGAACACCATCACGAGATCCACATGCTGGCCACCGATGAGTGCGCCGAAGTCTCCCTTGACGAGGCCGATCGCCACCGGCGGCGACCATCCCGACGAAAGACGCTTGACTGCGACGCCATTGCCGCCCATGCCACCGAAGACGAGGCCCATCTGGAAGCACTCAAGCAGTGCAACGCCCGCACACGACTTCAACTCTGCCGGGGGAATCGGCTTGCCCGAAGTTTGGATCGCGTTGAGGGCATTGAGCCCCTCGGTCACATGATCGAGCATGGGGTTCTGCGACTTGCATCCGCCCGCCAAGGCGAGGCACGATGCCGCGAGACCCAAGAAAAGACGAGCCGATGCGAACGCTGCGACAATCCGTGTCATGGCGAGACCTCCCAAAGGTGCGATGGGCGCTTGCACTGCGCCGACGCGAGAAGTCTAGCCAAGTCTCAGACGCGACGCTTCAGGGGCATGGTCCCCACGCGGCGAGGATCGCAGTCATGTCGAGTCCGCCAGCGATGCCGTCGCCATCGACATCTCCACAAGTCGAACCCCAACAACTCAGAAGCGCCGTCATGTCGAGGCCGTCCACCATCGTGTCGGCATTGAGATCAGCCGGGCACGCGGGTGGATCGACAGGGCAGTCAGGCTCGCTGGAATCAACAACGACAACCGCATACTGATTGCCCGCAATCCCTTCAAGGCTCAGTGTGCGCGGCTCACCGAAGTTCCCCATGCCGCCCACAGGACCGATCAATTGGTTAGAGAACCAGCCGTGACCCCATCCATTGATGGCGGCCATCACCTTGATGTTCGACTGCGTGGCGGCGTCGTAGCCGAGGAGTACGAGAGGGATCGCGACTTCGATGCCCGTTGCCACGCCTGCCCCGTCGCTGCTGCCGCCCTCTCCGCCGACACCGGCAACATTTGAATTGTTGAGCGCCACCGACACACCCGTCTCCGCATTCACGATCGGTACCGCTCCGGGCGCGCCGCTGCCCAGATACACACCCGTCCCGCCACCTTCGGTGAGGACCTGCGCGATGTTGGCGTGGATCGCCACTGGCGTGCCGCCAGCGGTCAGCGTGAGATACAAGTTCGCGCTGAAGCACGCGTCGAAGAGGAGGCCGTCACCCACCCCCGTGCCTCCCATGCGGTTGAGTCCATTGAAGTCGACATCGGCATTGTCGCCACGAAGCTGGTTCTGGCCGCCGATGGCGCCATCGATGAAGAGCTCAAACTTGTTCCAGTTGGTCTCCAGATTCCCGCCGAAGAAGAGATAGAGCACGCCATCGGCGATGACCGCATGGCAGTTGTCCAGTTCGGATCCGTTGGCCGCGTCGGGCAGCCCAAGGTTCGAGTCGCCAAACCCCGTTGTTGTGTTCTGAATGGAGACCGCCGCACCGTAGGAGGCGTCGAGCGAGCCGTCGACCACAGGGGTCTGCGCGAACCCTGGGGCAACCACGGCCAACGACAGCGAGCACGAGATGTATCGGGGGACCATGTCTTTCTCCTTGGCTCCAAACATGGCGCAGTATCGCCGCGTGTCCAACCCGAAACTACATAAACCCAGCCCCCCCGAATCAGCGCGGCATGACGCCGACGATCACCCCACCGCTTGCGAGGTCTGCTGCCTCGGCTCTTGCGAGGAGTTCACGAGCCATGCGACGCTCTGGGGCGAGCCGCGTGGCCTTCTGAAAGAACACGATCGCCGCGTGAAGATCACCCGTGTGCTCCGAAGCCATCCCCTTGAGGATGTAGCCATCGGCAAGGTTGGGTGTTCGTCCTATAAGCCGCCGACCACATTGATCGACTCGCTGCCAATCGTCGACCATCGACGCGATGTAGCCCAGCGTGAGGTCGTGCTCGGCCGGAAGTGTTTCGCCGTTGCTCGCGACTCGCTTCTCCTGCGCAAGCAGTGCGTCACGGGCTTCAAGCGCACGACCGGTCATTGCAAGGCAGCGGGCCCGGGCGCGCATGAGGTCATCGCGATCTTGAACCGCCTCTGGAAGCGCATCAAGTGCGATGAGGCAACGATCCCACTCGCGGGCCCGAAAGGCGATGTGCGCGAGGTCCTCTTGATAGACCGACGGGTCCGACGCGAGTGTGACGGCGAGCTCCATGGTCTGCAGCGCGCGGGGGAGGTCCCCCTCCGCCAACGCGATCTCGGAACGGAGGTGCGCCAGCGCCGAGTTGAACTCGAAGTGGCATTCCGAATCTTCGATCAGTTGCTGCGCCTCAGTGATTCGACCGAGGACGACAAGTGTCTCCGCGTGCGCGAGGAGGTAATGCGTGTTGTTGGGCACGAGCATGAGCGCGGCGTCGTACGCGTTGAGCGCTTCTTCGTCACGACCCCACCGCTGATACACGACTCCCTCGTAGTAGTGGCACTCGTCGCATGACGGGTCGAGCGTCGACGCGTTCTTGAACTCGGTCATCGCCAACTCAAGGCGACCCATCTCGAGGACGATCCGCCCGCGCAGGAGGCGCGCGGCGGCGTCGTCTGGGAACGAGGTGACCGCGCGGTCAATGTGCGTGAGGGCATCCTTGAACTGCCCGGCATGGAGGGCCTGTACTGCTTGGTCGACCGACACGCCGGCGCCGACTCGATTGAACCGGTCGTTTGCGGCCTTGCGCGCCTCAAGCCCCGTCGTCGTCGGACCGCCACAACCTGCGAGCGTCCCCGCGGCGATGGCGACAAGAGAGAAAAGTGTTCGTGATGGATTCACCGTTTGGTCTCCTTCATGGCCACCTGAGGGCGGGTGGTAACTCTGGCGGCACCGGCCTGGGCGAGATGTCCACCTTTGGCATCATGCTTGGGGTGCTCGGAGAGAAGGTGCGGCGCTCGATGACTGTCTCATCGACGGCGGTTTGGAAGTCGGATCCGGGCATGGCCGTCAGGCGTTCGCGCAGCTGTTGGAGGGCCGGCGAGATCGGTTTCATGCGAAGCGCCGCGTTGGCGTAGTAAAGCGCCTTCGCTGTATCACCGCGGCCGTACGCTTCGAACGCGTCCTGCTGGTAGTTGCCCGTGACCTGCTCGCGCGAGAAGGGAAGGAGTCCCGCGCGAGCTCCAACTCGCACATTTTGCGCCACCTCGAGCGAATCTCGCCCCTCCTCGTAGAGCTTCTCGTCTTCGATCACCGTCGGCGTCACGAGGAAAATGATCTCCTGACGACTGACCTGATCGGCCTGGCCTTTGAGGGCGCCACCAACCAACGGGATCTCGCTGAGGAACGGCACCTGTCGGCGCTTGCTCGTGATCTTGTCGCTGAAGAGTCCGCCGAGCACGATCGTCTGGCCGCTGCGCACACGCACATTGGTCCGAAGTTCCTGGCTCGACTCGTCGGGCACCTGCGTGTTCCCGCCGCCAGGAACTCCGATCACACGCAGCGTGTAGTCGGAGATCTTGGGCCTCAACTCCATGCGAATCATGCCGTCATCGGTGATGAACGGACGGAATGTCAACTCGATGCCTGTGTCGAGATACTCGACCGTCTGCGTCGTGCTCGTCTGGTTCTGGGTCGATGAGAGATACGCGACACGCTCGCCAATGAGGACGGCGGCGCGCTGACGGTTGAGACATGTGACGGACGGTCGCGCGAGCACTGTGAGGTCGGTCACATCGTCGAGGATTGTGAGGAAGACCGCGACATCGTTCGCGGTGACGCCCACCTTGACATTCGGGTCCGGCGAACCTGGCAGCGTGGTCTCATTGGTGATGGCCACCGCCTTGCCACTGTTCGGGTAGTTGGGCAGGAACTCGCCATTGGCATTCTTGCCCGACTGGAGCGCGCCAGGGATCCCGAGCGGGGGAATCGCGCTCGCCACGATGTTCTGGAAGTTCAGGTTGCCGATGGCCGCGATATCGAGTCCGTACGCATTGTTCTCGTCGATGTTGGCTGAGACCACCGTCGCCTCAACGCGCACTTGCTGCGGCGCGACATCGATTTCCTTGAGCACCCGCGCGATCTCCTCAAGATTGCTTGAGTAATCGGTCACAACGATGCGTGCGGTGAACGCATAGTCATCCGCACCGCCGTTCTCGACTGTCGGAGAGAAGCCCTGCGTGACGGTTCCACGCGAGGCCAACTGACCTTCCTTGGAGAGGATGGGCTTGACGAAACCCTCCGCGTCGGCCGCATTGAGGAACTGCAGCGTGAACACCCGAGTCCCCACTTGTCGCTTGGCCTGCTCCGCGCTAGCGAACTCCGCCTGTGTGTAGACGAAGATGAACGCGCCCTGGCGGACCGAGACGAGCCCGTTCACGCCAAGGATTGCTTCGAGCGCCTCATTGAACGGCACTTCGAAGAGGTTGACGGAGACCTTTCCTTCAACCTTGTCGCTCGCGACGATGTTCTGCTTGCTGCGGACTGACAGAAGTTCTAACAGCGAGTCGATCGGGACATTCTGTGCCGAGAGAGTGATCGCGCCGTTGGCCCCGACCTCAACAATCGGCGGCAGGGCGGCTGGTTCGGGTGGAACCGGCACCGACGGCACTGGCCCTGGCGCTGCTGGCGGTGCTTGCGGCGGAGCTGTTGGAGTTGCGACTGCGGGACTCTCGTTGGTCGCAGGAGGTGCCGCCCCCGCTGCCGAACTCTTTCCAGTTGGCGCGAAACCGCCCGGCGGAACCGCGCTGGGTTCACCGGTCGCCGACTGTGCCCCGTGCGAGTGTCGCGTGAGTACCACCAGTGCGAACATGGCGATCGCCACGCCTCCCCGTTTCACGAGGGAGTGCATGGGATACCGATAACCACAAGCTGGCTGTGACCAGTGTGACATGCGTTGGGTGCTGTCTGGAACAACTCTGACAACTCCCAAGACTTGACTTCGGCTCATTATGGAGTGGGCGTTTGTTTTTCCAGACGGATCTGGCCGGAGGTGGGTTGCAGCACAAGGTCGACCGACTCCACGCCACCCTCGGTCGAGAGGTGAATCCTCGGTTCCGGCGCGTCGAGACCAACGCTCAGCGCACCAGAGTGGCTAAACGGGATCCCGTCCGCGGGAACATCGGACACGGAAAGCTTCACGCCCGAAGCCTCAGCGAAACCTCCTGAATCGAAGCGGACCGCCCCCCCGTCAGGTGGTCCTTCGATGACATAACCATTCTCCAGAAAGCGAATCCGTGCAGGGCTAGATGGGTTCGCGATCGTCCAGGCCTGCGCATATTGGATGTCCGCCCAGAGCCTGTGTTTGGCGGCCGTGAGACGGTCGCCGTCACGGTCCGAGAACATCGGAAGCGCGAGCGCAGCGACGATCGCAATGATGATGACCGCGATGAGGAGTTCGATAAGTGTGAAGGCTCGTGGCATGTTCAGAAGTTGATCTGGATGCGGGTTGGGATCTGTTGCGTTCCTCCACGAGGTGGAGGCGCCCCTTCCGTGAGGCCTGTGATGTCGTCGAGTGCGTGGTCGTAGAAGAAGCTCGCCTCGTCGCGCAGGATCACATGGTTGGCGGCGATGCGACCGTAGATCTCGGTGTTGCCCCGGAGGATCACGGGATTCGTGGGCATGTAGATCGAGCCGATGATCGAACTTGAGTTGAAGTCCCACAAGAAGATCGAGGAGAGAAATGCCGGGTCGGGGAAGATGCGGACGCGCCAGGGCTCGAGATAGCGCGGCTCCATTGGCGGCGTCGGATCGCACGCCGTAGCGGTCCACTGATTGAGCCACTTCTTTCGGTGTGGATCGCCTGCTGCGGCCGTACCGGTTCCGCTCGGACATGTGTAGTCCGCGCCAACCCACGAACCCGTCGACACCATGTCGTAGGCGATGAAGAGCAGCAGTTGCGAGTTCCCTTTGAGTTCGATGGCCGAGTTCGTCATCTCGAAGCTCTTCGCGTCGAGGTCGAACCACATGCGCGCCTTCATCACGATCTTGACATTGCCATCGATGATGAGACGGCTGTTCAAGAGCTTGAACTTGTCGTCCACTCGGTAGACGCCGCTCTTGAGCGTGACGACGCTGTTGTTCGAGAGGGTCAGGTCGCCGCCGGCATAGGGAATGCCGACGAACTCGTTGCACTTCACGCGGATCGGGTTGAGCGTGAGTGTCTGACCGCTGTAGGTCCGGTTTCCCGAGTATGTGGTGCCGGGCACGAAGGGGGGCTCGTTCGGCGGCGTCGGCATCCGAATCGACTCACCCTCGGACAATCGCACGAGTTCCACTTCATCGGCGCTGCCGCCCGTGACGGTCACGGTCTCGGCAGTGCTGGGGTAGTACAGGTACGCCTGCTTCGTGGCGAAAGTGCCCGCATCGCTCGACCAGGACGCACTCGCGGTGGGTGATCCGCCATCGAACTTGTACATCCGCGCCTCGGCATTGATCGTCACGCCGGCGTATCCCGCGCGTGCGGCCCGGGTGAATTCCGTTGGTTGTGCGGAGAGTGCGGCACTCAGTGACGAGTAACTCCCCGTGATCGCAACGGCCTGATCCTCGAAGTACGCGCTCTCACCAAAGTAGGCGCCTTCCTCGGAGAACCAACTGCGAAGTGCCTGCGTCCCGAGATTGATCGGGTGCTTCTGCGGACTCGTCGGAGCGCGCTCCCAGCGTCCCACAAAGTTGTTCCCCTCCATGCGGAAGAGTTTGTTGGCGAAGATCGCGTACTGCCCCTTGATGAGGCTCTGAAGACTCATCTGTGCGCTCATCTGGTAGTGAGTGTCGCCAACCGACACCGTGATGTTTGCGGAGAACTCCGTCGTCGTGATCGTCGGCGCCGCGCCCGTGGCGAGGTCGGCCACCGTGACATTGAGAGTGGCGCCATTGATGTGGTAGTTCGTCAGGAGGACGCCGTCAGCGAGCTGCGCGCGCCACTGCGCGGCGAGCGTCGCGTCGGACTCGCGGAAGATGCCCGAGAGCACTTCGCGTGAAATCGCCAGCCCTTCCGCCGCAGCCAATCGTGCGCTCGCGGCATCGCTCATGCTTCGTCCGACCATCACGCTGCGGTCGCGGCTCTTCACGAATGAGGTGCCGGCCGTCGTGGCGACTCCGATCGCGAAGAGTGCCATCAGGAGCGCTGCGCCTCGGCGAGAGGCCCGAGTCCTCATGCCTTCCCCGTGCCTCCGCCTGGAATGCAAGAGTTGCATCATCATTCCTCCGAGCAGATGGGGTGCCGATCAAAGAAGGCCAGTGCACTCTCGGCCCTGAGGTCGCTGTGCAGCTGGTCTGTAGCGTCTTCGGCGACGAATGAAAGCTCGGCGCCGATCGAACGGTTCTCACAGATATTGGCGGTCTGCCATACGAACCGTGGCGCGGCCGTCACCGCGGGCACGGATTCGCCTCTCTCGCGCGCGGCGCGAATGCCGCTGGCAAGCGGGGAGCGTCGGAGCACCTCCGCGTCGCGAAGTTGTGTGAAGTACGCATCCCAGAACGAACCATCGGCCGTGAAGTAGGTGAGGGTTTCGTCCGCTGGCAGCAGCTCGGGCCTCACGGTCCACTCGACGAGCGTCCAGGTGCCGTCGGCCTCCTGCACGAATTCGAGCCAGTGCAGTTCGTCGGCCAGGAGATTGATGCGGTCAAACTCCGTCTCGCTGCCGGTGCCGGATGAAGCGAGCGTCTCGGATGGAAGCCAAAGAAGCACGCGCTGCGGCTCAAGTTCCAGCGTCATTCGTGTCTTCAGGGCAAGCAGCCCAATGTGCGACTGCACGCCCGCACCACGCACGATCGCTTCGGCACGGTAATCCTGCAGGCACACCGCCGAACGAAAGGCTTCGACCATCGCGACAACCGTGCCAGCCACAAGACTCGTGATCGCCGTGGCGACGAGGACTTCGATGAGCGTGAAGCCGCGGCGACTCATGGCGTGGCGTCCGCTGCGGCGATGTCTTCGAGAGTCTGCGGACGGAACCGCTGGAGCGTCACAACCTTTCGCTCCTGGCCTTCCCACATGTCGGCTACGGTGATCCGCACGAGGTAGCCCGGGATCTCGAGCCCGGGGAAGTCTGGAACCGTGAGCGTCGATGGTTCCACCTGTGTCCGACGACTGAACTTCCCATAGCTCTCGGAGAACGGGGTCCCGTCGGGGGTCAACATCGAACCGACGGGCTCCACGCTGTCCACGACGGCGATCGTGTCGTATGGTGTTGCGAGGTACTCGGCAACGCGCGACTCAGCCGCGGTCCCTGCGAGCGTCATCGTGAGTGCATCCTCCTGCGCTGCGAGTCCTTCGTGAACGGCTGATGCCATCACGGATGCCGCGACGACAACGAGCGCCATCGCGACGAGGCACTCAATCAGAGTCATTCCGGGACGGACGACCGCCATGGCCCGGTTCCCTTCGACCTTCCCTTGGCACAACTGCACGGAACTACTCTCGATTTCCGGCCTTTCAATGCAACCGAGGCTCGACAGCAACGGGGGACAAAATCTCTACGGAAAACTTTCAAGTTGCCTTGGCTCAGCGGCGGCGCATTCCGATGGTGTTGGTGTCGGGTTTCGACTGTCGAGACCCAGCTCATCCACAAAGACTCCCCCAACGAAGAGGGAGTCGCCTCTTTGGAGAACTCTCATGATTGCTCGTACTGTCAAACGCGGATTCACACTGATCGAAATCCTCATTGTCGTCGTCATCCTCGGCGTACTCGCTGCACTGGTTGTGCCGAGCGTCACGAGCGCCTTGACAGATGCGCAGACTGAGGCGGCCGAAGCCCGAGGCGCGCAGATCCTCACCATGATCACGCGCTACAACCAGTTCCTTCCCGGTGGCGGCACCGCGATCGGCACCACAGACGGCGCCATCGCCGATGCCGATCTCGCGAAGCTCGCCACGGCGGGCTACTGCACGGCGTCTGACTATGTCAACCAGGTCGACTCTGCGAAGGGCTGGTCCTTCGCGAGCGGCAAGGTCGTCCCGACGCCGTGACCGAGTGAGTTCATGACAGCGTTCGCGCCGTCGTGCTGACGGCGCAGACAAGTGGAGAGCCGTGCGCCGCGAGCGGGATACAGGTCCCCTCGCGGCGCACAGTATTGATGGAAGCAGCGAATCCCACACGGAGCCCAACTTGTTCAGGTCACACGGTCAGCGCAGCTCCATCGCCGTCGAATTCTCCAAGACCGCGCTGCGCATCGCTCAACTCTCTGCGCCCAGTTCGGCGCCCAGCGTCTGTGCGACGGCCATCCTGCCACCGGTCAAGGGAATCTTTGATGCAGGTCCCGTCGACGACGCCTCGGTGCGGCGACTCCGCGAGACCCTCAAGCATGGTCGTTTCAGTGGGTCGGCGTGCGCGATGGCGCTTCCGGCGTCGTCTGTCTTCAGTGAGGCCGTCGAAGTCCCCGCTCTCGCGAGCGAGGAACTTCGCGAGAGTGTGTCGTGGGTCGCCGTCGATCGACTCGGCGTCGAGCGCGGGGACCTTGTATCGGGCCATCTGCCCATACGAAACGGCACGCTCGGTGGAACCGCACAGGAAGTGCTCGTGATTGCCTCGCAGCGCGCCATGGTGGCGCGCGCGATCGCATTTCTGACACACGCGGGCCTTGAGACGCGTCGTGCCGAGCTCGGGAGCGCCGCGGCGATGCGCCTCTGCTGGAACATGATGAAGGACTCCGGCCGAGTCCCATCCTTCGGGTTCCTTCATCTTGAGAGCGACAGGGCCACACTTGCCCTCCTCAATCTCCACGGCTTGACTTACTTCCGATCTTTCGAGTGGGAGTCGAGCGCCGTGCTGCATGCGGAACTCATTCCCGTCGCGGGCGCTGAGGATCAGTCGCAGGCATGGCGCTGGCGCCAACTGGGTGAACAGGTCCTTCAGTGCCTCCGGCATGTCGAGCGCCGTGCGCCTGGTTCTTGGCCTGAGCTCATTCGCGTCAGCGGACCTCTCGCTGAGGAGCCCGGCGTCGCTAGCGCAATCGGGTCCGTGTGCGGCGCCGCGACTGAGGTTTTCGATTCGTCGCATCGCGTGGACTGGTCGCACGCACCGACGACTGCTGGAGGACGCGCGGCCTGGAATGCAGCGCTTGCCCTCGTGCTCCCCTCGCCTGCCGCGCCTTCGGCGGTTCCGTCGCGGAGGGTCGCATGAACGAGTTCTTTGTTGATCTCCTGCCGGAGGATGCGAGGCGCGTTGTGCGCCGCCGCGGTCACCTCCGACTGTTCAAGTTTGGCGCGGTCCTCATGGCGACGCTTGCCGTCGGCGTCGTGACGAGCTCGTTCGTGGAACTTCGCAATGCGCACGCCGAGCACAATGTGATCGTCTCCATGCGCGATCGCGCGAGCAAGATTGACGAACTTCTCGCGCAGGGCATGCGCGAGAGCGCGGCGCTTCAGGCGGAGCTCGGGGCCGACAGCATGCTGCGCTCGCCTGTGGCCACCACCGAGATTGTGGCGACGATTGCGAATGTCATGCCTGAGGGCAGTTGGCTCGACTCGCTGCGCGTGACACTCGACGAGGCCAAAGCCGCGAAGGGCGCTCCTGCATCGCGGCCGACCTACCTGATCACCCTGAGTGGCCGCGCTCCCACCGCCGAAGGTGTGCAAGCTCTTGCGGCGGGCCTCAGGACCACAATGCCATTCGCCGGTGTCACGATCGTCGAGCAGCGCACCGCCCCAAAGCCTGGCGGCAGCGCGGATCAGCAATTCGTCATGCGGCTTCGAGTGAACCCGATGGCCTCGACGAGCGACGACACCGTCGTGAGCGCCAAGCGCCACGGGATTCGCGCGGCGGAGGCGCGTCAGTGAAGCGAAACACCTACTGGATTTGGGCGATCGCGCCGGCCACTCTCGCGCTCGCAGCCGTCGCCGTCGTCGCGCTGCCCAACTTCTCAAAGGCGCGGCAGATGCGCCTTGACAGCAAGGACCTCGCCCGTGCCACCGACCAGTACCTCGTCCAGCGCGACGAGCATGAGCGCCTTCAGGCGCGGCTTGCGTCGCTGCGCAGTGAACTCCAGACGCGCGGCCATGCGCTGCGGACTGATGTCAATGAAAGCATGATTGTCCCGAGACTGACGCGGCCCATCGACGGCAAGGATGTGCTGGATCAGTCCATCAAGGTCGGGGACCGCGAGCCGATGCTCGCGCGTCCAGCGGGTCTCAAGCTCGATCGTCGCTGCGTCGAGATGCAAATGACCGGGTCGTTCCGTGCCGTGTTCGCGGCGCTTGGGACCGCAGAGGCGGAAGCCGGCCTCAATCGTGTTCGCGCGCTCGAACTTCGGCAGGCAGGCGAGCATGTGCAAGCGACGGTCGCGGTCGAAGAGTTCTTCCAAATCGCTGAGGAGACACGACCATGAGTCTCGCCAACGGATGGACTGCTCTGGCGAGTCGACTCGGGACCTCCCCTCGCCAGCTCGCCCTCTTGCTCCTCTCTGCCGTCGCGGCAATCGGCATTTTCGCCGGCAAACTCGTGATGGCCCCCAAGGCATCGACGGCAGCAACAACTGCTGCGCCCGCAACGCCAATCGCCACGGCCTCCACGACGACCTCCAGCGCGATCCCCGCCGAGTTCATCGGCACGATGCCAACATGGAACCTCGCCACGACCCCGACCCGCAGCCCCTTTCAGCAGCCCATTGAAGCGAAGCCCAACCTCGTTGCCCAGACGGCCACGGTGGCCCTAGCGCCCGAGGCCGCGCCCGTCGTGTCGCTTCAGGCGACGCTTGACACTTGCTACGCGGTCTTGGACGGTCGCACGCTCCGTGTGGGGCAGTCGTGGACGGACTCCAAGACCGGCCAACGATTCCAGCTGATGAAGGTTGGACAACGGTCTGTCACGCTTGCATCGGCAGCCGGTGAATACGAGATTCACATGGATCTCGTCCTCAGCAACGGCCCCCAATGAACGAAGCTCTCCGACCACTCACCGTCTCGCTCGGCCAAGTGCTCCTTGAGTCGCGACTCCTGTCGCCGGAGCAACTCTGCGAAGCGCTCTCCATTCAGTCCGCCAACGCGCAGCGCAAGATGCTCGGCGAAATCCTCGTCGAACGCGGCTTCGTCACCGAAGAGCAACTGCTTCGCGCGCTGGCGCAGGCGAAGACGATCGAGTTCATCGAGGACCCGCGTGCGGAGGCCGATGTCGCCGTGCGCGCTCTCATTCCTGAAGCGATCCGCAACGAGCACATGGTGCTTCCCATGTCGCTCTCAGACGGCACGCTCACCGTGTGCACCTCAAATCCTGATGACTTTGTCGTCTGCGAGCAACTCGCACGAATCACCGGCTTCCGAGTTCGCGTGGCCGTCAGCACTCCCGATCGGATCGAAGCGGCGTTCGCGGTGCCAATGCCCGAGATCGAGCCCGCCGCCGACCGCAACGGCCAGCAGACCGAATCTCTCGTGGCGGAGATCCTCGGCAACCTTGAGGAGGTCGTCGGCGAAGTCACGGAGCATCACACGGCCGAAATGTCGGGCGGCGACGAGGAGGCCTCGAGCGGCCCCGTCGTCCGACTCGTCAATCACATCATCGCGAGCGCCGTCTCTGAGGGTGCCTCCGACATCCACATCGAACCCGACGACGGCCACCTGCGCGTCCGCCTTCGCGTCGACGGCGTGCTGCATGTCCGCGTGAAGCCCCCCTACCGGATGCATGCCGCGATCGCCAGCCGCATCAAAATCATGGCGAAGCTCGACATCTCCGAACGGCGCGTCCCGCAGGACGGCGAGATCAGCGTCCGCGTGAGCGGACGACCGATTGACCTTCGCGTCTCCACGCTGCCGGGCAAGTTTGGCGAGAAGGTTGTGATGCGAGTGATCGATGTCGGCGGCTCGCGGCTGGCCTTGGACAAGCTCGGCTTCCGCGCGCCGACGGCGACGCTCTTTCGTCAGGTCATCGACGAGCCGCACGGCGTTGTCCTCGTCACCGGACCGACTGGAAGCGGCAAGTCGACGACGCTCTACTCGGTGCTCTCTGGTTTCGACACCGAGAGCTTGAATGTCTCGACGGTCGAAGATCCAGTTGAAAGCAACCTGCCCGGCGTGCATCAGACGCAAACCAACATCAAGGCGGGGCTCACCTTCTCGGGCGCACTGCGCTCGCTCCTTCGCCAGGACCCCGACATCAT
>SXGT01107619.1_pt1 | contig 17007 bp, 15 predicted proteins | sample 3176221 | NCBI WGS metagenome assembly SXGT01 (sample SAMN11356862, study PRJNA531348) | freshwater metagenome | isolation source: freshwater sample F1-120 | place: China: Fuxian Lake, Yuxi | collected 2017-12-25 | reverse complement strand
TCCCTGAGGGAGAGGGAGAAAACCACATAGCGCGATTGCCCTGGGTGGGGGCGTGGGTATCGGGTAAAGCCGGGCCATTCCGGAATACAATTGGCGGGCCGGGATGGGGCGCGTGTTCCCCGACCCGTGAATTATTGAATCGAGGTTTTCATGTCTAGGATTGTATTGCTTGCCCTGTCCTTGAGCTTGATGTTCGCCGGATGCGAGTACACAGGCCCATCCGTGCGGGTTAAATCCCCGTATCCCGCCGCTTATGGCCCCGCTAAGAACGGCAGCAATTTCTGTCCGCCGGGACAGGCCAAGAAAGGCCGGTGTTAGGATAAGGGGCGGGAATCCGTTCCCGCCCATGCCTTCCATGGACCGTCTACGCGATTTATCCGGCAGTCGCCGGTTCGGCTTCCACTCCCGATATATCTTCCGGCTCGATTACCAGGGCCTTGCGGGTCTCGCCCGCGCCGATGGTCAGCAAATCCCAGGCTAGCAATACCGCGCCAGCGATGGTCATCAGACCAAACAGCAGCCGCCAGACCATGGATTGCACGAACCAGGGCTGGGTTTGGGCCGCGAAGTAGCCGCTCCAAGTCGAGCCTTCCACCGCGCGTTCGATGAACGATTGCTCGTAGCCGGCGATCAACAAGGCCACGGTCATGCCCAGCACCCCGACGTTCAGCAAGCCCATCGCCCATTTCCAGCGCCAGCCGTTGCCCGGCAACTCGGCGCCCATCCACACGTCACCCCGCCATTTCTGCGCCGCCAGGTAGAAGAAGGCGATGTTGATGGTGGCGTAGGCGCCGAAGAAGGCCAGATGGCCGTGCGAGGCCGACCACTGCGTGCCGTGGGTGTAGAGGTTGATTTGCGGCAGGGTGTGCATGAAGCCCCACACGCCCGCGCCCAGGAAGTTGCCGAAGGTGTGGGCGATGATCCAGGCCAGGGCTGGGTGGTTGCTGCTCTTGAACTTATGCACGCCGGAATCGTAGATGGAATGAACCACCATGGCCACCAGCGGAATCGGTTCCAGGGCGGAGAAAAAGCCGCCGATGGCCAGCCAGTAATCCGGCGTGCCGATCCAGAAATAATGATGGCCCAGCCCCAGAATGCCGGAACCGAACATCAGGGCCACTTCGATATACAGCCAGGTCTGCACGATCTTGCGGCGAGCGCCGATCAGGTGCATTAGGCTCCAGGCCATGATGCAGCCCACCAGCACTTCCCAGGTGGCTTCCACCCATAGGTGGATCACCCACCACCACCAGTATTGGTCCACGGTGACGTTGGTGGCGTAGAACATGCCCGCCGTGTACAGGCCGGCTAGGGCCACTAGGTCTAGGGTCAGCACGCCGGAGATGCCCGACCAGCGGCCCTTGGCGAAGGTGCCCGCGACGTTGTAGAAGAACACCAGCATGACCGCGACGATGCCGATATCGGCCCAGCGCGGGGCTTCGATGTACTCGCGGCCCTCGTTGACGAGCCAGCGAGTGGTGTCGTTGCCGGGGCCGGTCTGGATCAGGAGGTAGACCAGCACGACCACGGTGACCGCGCCGGTCAGCACGTAGAAGGCGAGTTCGCCCCAGTTCAGCCCGGCGATTTCGGTGCCGCTTTCCTCTTCGAGGAACCAGTACACCGAGCCGATGAAGCCGTACAGCATCCACACCACCATGGCGTTGATGTGGACCATGCGGTTCACGCTGAAATCGAGAAAGTCGAACAGGAATCCCGGCCAGACGAACTGGATGGCGGCCAACAGGCCGAACAACAGTTGGGCTAGGAACAGGATTACCGCCACGGCGAAATATTTCACGGCCAGTCGCTGGCCGCCGTTGAGGTATGGGCTGTCGAGCCGGGCGAAAGCTCCGGTGATTTTGCCGGGCAGGGCGGCGGCGGTCTTAATCATGGCTGCTCCTGAGCTGCGTACAAGGACTTGAAGTTATGCGGGAAGCCGTTGGTGTCTATGGACGACATCCACTTGAGGAAGGCTACTACGCCGTGGGCTTCCGCGTCGGTGATGCCGAGATGGGGCATGCGCCGGCCGCTGCCGAAGGTGCGGGGGTTGTTGGGCGGATCCTTGAGGAAGGCCAGCATCAGATTTTCCCGGTTGGCCTCGTTGATCCAGCCGGGGTCCAGCCAGGCCTTGGTCAGGTCGGGGGCGAAATAGGCGCCGTTGCCCAGAAGGGTATGGCAGTTGACGCAGTTCTTGGCCTGGGTGGTTTTCTTGCCCAGCATGACCAACTGTTCGGCCTCGGTTTCGCTCAAGGCTTTGCCGAACAGCGGTTCGTCCCCGCCGATCACCGGCATATAGCGGTTCAGCTTGGGGTCGAAGCGGTAGTCAATCTTCTTGTTGATGACGCTGTAGGCCGGCACGCGCTTGCCGCCCGCCGCGACCTGCGACATGGAGTCGAAGGTCAGGCCGATCAGCAACAGGAACGAGCCGGCGGTGACCCAGATCGCGGTTTTCTTCCAAAAGGCTTCGGACGCCCAGATTGGCGTGGGATTCACGGTGATTACTCCTGTGGGTGGGGGGGGTTGGAACAGTAGTCGGTGATTCGTGATTAGTTGCGCGCGGCGCGGTCATTTTTCCTTGCCAGCCACTGGCCACTCGTCACGCTCCACCGTTTCGTGGGTGGCCGAGCAGAGGTGGAAAATAGCGCGGGGCGCGGCGAAATAGCCGATCAGCATCGTCGCCGCCAGCGCCCGCCAGTAGCCTTCCAAATGGGCGGTTTCGGCGAGCAACCACACCGACACCGCCAGCACGGCATAGGCCGCGTAGGCCCAGCGCATGTACACGGGACGACGGGCGAGCTTGGCCCAGGCGTAGCAAAGGGCGTAGCAGGCCCCGCCGAGGATGATCGAGGCGGCGGCGAAGAAGTTGAGCATGAAGTCTTGGAGTTCGACCGGCTGGATCATGGCTGGAAAATCCTGGTTTGGTGATGCGGCGGCAGGGCGGGGGCGAGGGAGGGTCGCGCGGCTTGCCTAAAAGATGTAGATTCAATGCGTGTTTGGTTGCTAATCTTAAAAAGACCTCATGAAAAATACAATCAAAAAGATGTATTGCAGATGAATTTTATGTTCGGGGCCGCGAACCCATGGCTACGGAGAAAAAAGCGGATAGCGGGAGGGGGCTTATGCATTTGACCCAGTTCACCGACTACTCATTGCGGGTCTTGATTTATCTGGCCCGGAGCGGGGAGCGAGGAGCGACCATCGGGGAGATCGCGGATTACTACCGAATTTCCCGCAATCATCTCATGAAGGTTGTGACCGGCTTGGCGGGCGCGGGTTTCGTCGCCACTACCCGCGGCAAGGGTGGCGGATTGCAGCTAGGTCGTCCCGCCCACACCATCATGGTGGGCGAGGTGGTCCGCGCCACGGAAACCGATTTCCATCTCGCGGAATGCTTTTGCGTGGCCCGGGATCAATGCCGCATCACCCGGAATTGCGCGCTCAAGGGAATGTTGCACGAGGCGCGGCGGGACTTCTTCAAGGTGCTCGACGGCTACACCATCGCCGAGGCGGCGGGGCAGGGCGGGAAAGTGTCGCCGCCGTAAGCCTCGGGTGGGTTTTCGAAAGTGTAAGCATTTTACGCTCTCGCATCGGTCCAACCCACGGCAGCGCTTTTTAAACGCGACCATCGTGATGGGAAAGGATTTTTAGGCTGGGAAAGGCCAGGGTGGAGGTTTCCGGGGATAATTTTCCACGGATCGACGCCGTTTTGTTCCGGGCAAGTGCTTGGGGGAGCAAATATCGCGCCCTCTCTCATCGTTCAGGCATGGGTTTTATGGTATCTTTCGCGCCCATGCACCATATAGACAACACGTTCAGCACTTCCTACCTGGTCGCCCTGCTGATGGGGCTGTTCAGCGCCCTTCATTGCTTGGGGATGTGTGGTTCCATCATCGGCTCGTTGACCTTGAGCCTCAAGCGGGAAATCCGCGAACAGAAGCGGCTGCTGATGCCCTTCGTGTTCAGCTACAACCTAGGGCGCATCGCCAGCTATTCGATGGCCGGGATGCTCGCGGGGCTGGCCGAGCACATGTTGAGCATGCCGTTGGGCGAGGGACACGGACACCGCATACTCCAAATAGTATCCGCCTTGGTCATGGCCGGCGCGGGTCTGCATATCGGCGGTTGGTTTCCGCGTTTCGCCTACATAGAAAAAGTCGGCGCGATAGTCTGGCTCAGGATAGAACCCTACGGCCGCCGGCTGATTCCGGTGGAGACCTTGCCCCAAGCCTTCGTGTTCGGGATGATTTGGGGCTGGCTACCCTGCGGTTTAGTCTACACGGCGTTAACCTTGGCGGCGACCGCCGGCGATGTCGTGCGCAGTACTTTCACCATGTTCGCGTTCGGCATGGGTACTATGCCCGCCGTGATGGGGGTCGGTATAATGACCTCTTGGATGGTGCGATTGTCCAGTATGAGAAAATTCCGCCAGGCGACGGGTATTACCCTTATCGTGCTGGCCCTATTGGCGGCATTCCCCTGGTTAAATCCAATGGTTCGCCATTCGATAGGCATGTAAATATAAAAACGACGAGAGGTGAGGTTATGTTCCAAAGATTAATCGGCCAATCGCCGAATTTTGAAGCATTGCTGCGGAGCGCCAAAATGGTGTCCGCTACCGACGTGACGGTTTTGATCGTCGGCGAAACCGGCACGGGCAAGGAGGTTTTGGCTCATGCCTTGCAGCAACATAGTCCACGCGCGGAAAAGCCGTTTATCACCCTCAACTGCGCCGCCTTGCCTGAATCCCTGGCGGAGTCGGAATTGTTCGGCCACAGGAAGGGTTCATTTACCGGTGCGGTTGGCAATCAGTTGGGCCGCTTGCAAGCCGCCGACGGCGGTACCGTGTTCTTGGACGAGGTGGATTCGCTGCCGGTGGCGTTACAGGCCAAGCTGCTGCGCTTTCTGGAAACCGGCGAAATCCAGCCGGTCGGCGAAACCCAAACTTCCAATGTAAGTGTCCGGGTTCTGGCCGCCACCAACTCCAATCTTCAGGATAAGATCGCCAAGGGAGAGTTTCGCCGCGATCTGTATTACCGGCTGAATGTTGTTCCCCTGGAGATTCCCCCACTCCGCGAGCGGATGGGCGATATTCAGGTGTTGCTACAACATTTCATGAGGCAGTTCGCGCAAGAGCACAGACTCCCTGAAACCACCTTCAGCAAGGTTGCCCTGAATCGCCTTTCCGCCTACCACTGGCCCGGCAATGTCCGTGAACTGCGAAACGTTTGCGAGCGTTTGTCTATACTGTTGGCGGGGCGCACCATCGAGGAAAACAATCTGCCGCCGGAGATCATCAATCGCGTGCCCATGCAGAAGCCGCTGTTCGATCTCCCGGAATTGGGCATCGACCTGGAAAAGGTGGAAATGGATTTGATCCGCCAAGCCCTCAACCGGACCAACGGCAACCGGAGCCGGTCGGCGCGGCTTTTGGGTATTTCCCGCGATACCCTGCTTTACCGGATGCAAAAGTATGGAATCAGCTAGTTTTACATACGCCTGATTGGAGGCGCAATATCGCCTGGTACTAAGGTTTGTACAGGAATAATCGGTGGGGCATTGAAATTGTTTTTTTCGATGCCCCAATTTTTTGGACGGATGTTTTTTTAAGGTAAGTAAGTGTGGCCGCTAAACCGATTTGACAGGATTTACAGGATGAACCGGATTCAAGGAAATGCGCCCACGCCCCTATCCCGCAATCCTGTTAGGCAGTCGCTTATTGTTCGGTGGCTGCCCTAGTGGGTTCCGCGGATGTACTTCGCTGATGGACGGGCGGGATTTTATAGGGCTTTTGAGAATATGGGTGTCCCATGCGCGACTACATTGTAACAATAATAGTTTTTGGAAGCGTACCGTTTATTATTCGATCGCCCTTGACAGGGATATTGATGTGGTCATGGCTTTCTTTTATGAATCCTCATCGCCTGTGCTGGGGGTTCGCATTGGGTATGCCTTTTGCCTATGTGGTTGCGTTGGCGACTATGTTGTCGATTTTGATTAACAAAGGAGACAAAAAGTTACCCTGGACACGGGAGTCGATACTGCTCGCGGTATTTGTGATTTGGATGTTTATTACAACGTTTTATGCAATCAATCAAGAAGGAGCTTGGCTGCAATGGAACAAGGTTTGGAAAATCCAATTGATTGCTTTTCTGACTATGATGGTGTTAAAGGATATACGACAGATTCATTTGTTGGTTTTAACGATCGCCCTTTCCCTCGGATTTTATGGCGCCAAGGGGGGCGTGTTTACACTATTGCATGGTGGAGGTGAGAGGGTTTGGGGGCCGGACGGTACATTTATTGCCGGTAATAACGAAATTGGCCTTGCCTTGAACATGACTATTCCTCTGCTATGGTATTTAAAAATGTATAGCCAAAAACCATGGCTAAAAAAACTTATGCTCGGAGTTATGTGTTTATCGGTAATTTCTGTTTTTGGAAGCCAATCCCGGGGCGCCATGGTCGGTTTGGCGGCTATGGGCAGCATATTTGTATTGAAGGGAAAGAACCGAATTCTTTATGGGGTTATGGCAATTTTGGGTGGGCTTGCCATGTATCAATTCATGCCGGAGTCTTGGCATGAGCGAATGGGAACCATGAAGACTTATGATAAAGATGGTTCCGTAACCGGGCGCTTTAACGCTTGGGGGTTTGCCTATAACTTGGCGAAGACCCATTTTTTTGGTGGCGGGTTTGAAGCGTTTACCCCCGATCTTTTTAGAATATACGCACCTACTCCCGAGGATTTCCATGATGCGCATAGTATCTATTTCGAAGTGTTGGGCGAGCATGGCTTTGTGGGGCTGACATTGTTTGTCGCGCTGGGTATTGCTACTTGGCGTGCCGCTGTAAGCATTATCAAGGAAGCCGAACGCTATCCCGAATTCAAGCAACTCGCGGACCTCGTTCGCATGGTTCAGGTGAGTTTAGTCGGGTATGCCGTCTCGGGGCTTTTTTTAGGAATGGCGTATTTCGATTTTTATTATGCCTTAATCGCTATCGTAGTTGCCTCTACGTATGTACTAAGAAAGCATGTGGGCGAGTTAGGTAAAAATCCTTCCGCGCCAGTATCCTTGACGATGGCGTCCCCGGAGAAACCAAAAACTCGTTCCTTGGTGAGGAAATATAAGCCGACAGGCTGAAATGAGTTCGTCGCGCGGTGGTGGGCCTAACTGGAATCAACTGGTTAGCCCACCTCCCATCGCCCAATGTGCATAATAGAGGCTAGCCTATTCCCACCCCTCACCCCTTCCCAATGCCGTCTCCCGTACGCACCGATCAAGTTTACCCACTCAGCCTCACGGAACTCGCTTTCATAGTGATCTTCCTGATTCTGCTGCTGACCGGCTGGATGATCTTGAAAACCGGGGAAGAGAAGGACGCTGCGCTGATACAGCGGGACGAGGCCCTTGCCCGGGCCGCGGCATTGGCCGGAGCCGAGGAAGCGCTCGAACGGCTGGAAAATCTGGACCTGTCGCTACGCCAGTCCAAGGCGGAAATATTGAAAATATTTGTGGAAAAAGGCGCCGGTAACCCGAATGAAATGCTTACCGCGTTGGTCAAAAAGAGCGAAGCCGAAGCGGAAAACCATCTCCTTAAACAGCGAGTCGAGGATTTGGACGCGCGCTTGAGCACCCTGGAGGAAATCCGCGAAATTGTCGAGGTGGCAGCGAATACCGCCGGGGGAACGGAGAGGAAATCGGCAACCCCGAAAGATTGGGATTTTGCCAAGGCCGATATTCTCGCCGCGGTCGAATTCAAGCGGGCCTTGGAGCAAGTATCGGGAGAACCCATCGCTCCCCACCGGGAACGGGAAACGGCCCAGGGCTATGCCGAAGCGATGCGGGAACTCCGCGCCCGCCATGCCGAAGGTCGGAGCGGCCCTGAACTGGCCAGGGAAAACCAGGACTTGCGTGGACAGATGGCCTGGATGAAACAGCGGCTCGACGCCCGCGGTGGCCGGGATTATCCGCCGTGTTGGGTAGAGCCCGATACCGGCAAGCCTCGGTATCTGTTGACCATCACCATCCAGGAAAGCGGCCTGCGGGTAGAGCCCGCCTGGTCCCCGGAGCGGAACGCCGACGCGGCCCGTCTGCCCGGCATCGAAAACCTGGCCGGAGCCGGAACCCTGTCGCTGGCCGCTTTCCAGGCAAGAACTCGGCTGCTGGAGGCCGATAGCCGGAAAAACAATTGTAGGCATTACGTTCGCCTGATTAACCGGGCCAAAAACCTGGACACCTTCAACCGTTATCGCTATGCCGTCGAGGAATTCTTCTACAAATTCGAAATTCGCTGAAGGCGTGCTCCAGGCAACGAGGGTGGTTATACGCCGCTAAAATTCTTTAATGCCTTGTTTATACAGGCTCGGCTATTGGCCTTGCCCGGACCATGCAATAAACTTGCAAGATGCGTTTATCCCTTTTCCCTACGGCAAGGGTTCCCACACGACAGCGCCTACCGCGATCCAAGATTCAAGAACCGCTCCCAGTCCGTAAGGACGAGAATCAGCACTATGAAGATGGAAGAGGCCGCATTTCAATCCTACAACGGCATTCGGTTGGTCAAGCGGCTTCCGGCCAACCGCCACGGCCGGGATTTCGTGGTGGGCGATCTGCACGGTTGCCGCAAGGAACTGGACCGCCTGCTCCTGCTGGTGAAATTCGACCGATCCAAGGACCGCCTGATATCGGTGGGAGATATAGTGGACCGGGGCCCCCACTCACTGGATTGCCTGATGCTCCTCAAAGCCCCATGGTTCCACGCGGTCATGGGCAATCACGAGCAACTCATGTTGAATTTCTTCTCCCCCTGGCTGGGCAGCGGCGCGTCACCCGATCCTTATGACGACGCGGGTTTGAGCTTCCTGGTCAACGGCGGCAACTGGGCGCTACATGAATGCGACGCGCGCTGGAAGCCCGTGAAACCCTTGCGCGATTTGTTGCTGATGGTGGCGGAACTGCCGCAAATCATCGTGGTCGGCGAGGGGGAAAACCGCTTCAACGTGGTGCATGCTGAACTGCTCGGCGCGGATAGCCGGGACACCCGGCCGGCGGTGTGGACCGACCGGGAGATCGATGCCCTGCCCGAATTCGGTGCCGGGAACCTGGATTATCCGGCTTTCCGCTGGTCCCGCCAGTTCATGGGCACTCGCCGCCTCGTTGGCCATTTTCCTACCTCCGCTCCCGGCCTCTCCGAAACCTACTGCGGCCACACGGTGGGGATCGGGGTACGCACGGCGTTTTCCCATGTGTGCCTGGATACCGGGGCCTTTCTGCTCTACCGCGAAGACCGGCCTCGCGATAATTATGGTCTGACCCTGGTGGATGTCGGTGAACGCCGGTACATGACCCTCCGCGATTATTATCTGGAGGATGGCGAACTGTAGCGCCCGCGATGGCTGTCCGAACTTCTCACGGACACGCCGGACTCCTCCATCCGCCATTGCAATTTTTGCCGGAAAGCCTTAGAAAACGCGGCTTAGCCGCGGGGGCTGCTCTATGCGCAACCCTTCAACCCTACAAGAGGACAATTCATGAATGTCGCCAGAAAAGCCGGGCCATCGTTCCGCGCCTGCATCGGTTCCTTGCTGCTTGCCCAGACCTTCGCCGTCCCGGCCCAAGCCGCCCAAGTCACGGAGATCACCGGAACCTGGGCCTCCAAACTGACCACCCAGTACAGCATTTCGGGGTTCGGTTCTCCCAAGGTTTCGGGTGACGGCAATTGCACCCTTATACTCAGGGATAATTTCACGGCCCCGTTTTCCTGCGCGGCTTTTAATACCAGTTCGGGGCAAATCTATAGTGGTACTGTCAGCGCGACGCTACGCCGCAATAAACTGAATTGGTCGCTAGACGAGGCGGGGTTGAATCAGATTCGGGCGAACATGACCCAATGGTTGATCGCGAAAAACCTGAAAATGGGCAGGCAACTCTTTCCGGAAAACGTGGGTTATGAGTTTCTGCGTTACAATTATAATCCGATTATATTACCCGATAATCGGGATAAACCGGCCCAGGGAACCGCGATCCTCAAGGGTAGGGCTACTCAATTGATCAATGGCCGATATATCATTAAGCCTTTCACCTACAAGATCCAAATTAAGCTTCTCGCCAGAGCTCCCTGAGACGACATAGCGCCCAGGGTATCGGCCTAAGCGCATTCTCGGAACCAATTAGGGCAGCTACTGAACAATGAGCGACTGCCTTGGACAGGATGAATAGGATTGCAGGATAGGGGCGTGGGCGCATTTCCTTGATCCAGTTCATCCTTTAAATCCTGTCAAGTCGGTTTTAAATCCGGTTTAGCGGCCACACTTAATACCATGAGCATACCATGAGCTTGCTGGGCAACATCGTTTGGTTAATATTCGGCGGCTTTATCGCCGGATTGGGTTATATCCTGGGCGGTATCGGCCTGTGCTTGACCATCATCGGCATTCCCTTCGGCTACCAATCGATCAAGCTGGGATTCGCCGTATTCGCCCCCTTCGGCAAGGAAGTGGTGGAGCTTCCCGATGCCAACAGCGTCTTGAAGATCATCTTCAACCTGCTCTGGCTAGTGTTGTTCGGCTGGCCGATCGCGGTGGCCCATCTCGTGAGCGCCGGTGTCCTGGCGCTCACGATCATCGGAATTCCCTTCGCCCTGCAACACATCAAGCTGATTCCGCTATCGTTGTTTCCGTTTGGGCGGGATCTGCGGGAACCTTGACGCTTGGGAATAGTGATGAAGTTGCCTTGTCGGCCGTTCGCGGGCGGGACGCCCGCGCTCCATTTCATTCCCCCGCCGGAGGCACCGAGCACAGCCGATCCACCAGCCAGACCAGTTCCCCTTCGGCGTCTCCGCTGAAACCGACGGCTTCCATCATGTCGTAGGGCAGGGAGAGCCAGGCATTGGTTTGCTTGGCGCTCCACACGACGCTGGACTTGCTGTCCTCGATGGCCAGGCGCAGTTTCGAGAGGCACTGCGCGGCCAGATTCGCCCCAACTTTTTGCTCGAAGGGAAGGCCGGGGTGCAAGGTTCTTTCGATTTCCTCGCGCATCGCCACCAAAGGGCCGATGACTCGGCCGACCAGCCCGCCGGTGTCGTCGGCCGAACCTTGCCGCAGGCGGTGTTCGGCCAGCCAATCGTTGGCGATGCCGCACAGGTCGAGCACATTCAGGACAAACCAGGATTTCGCGTTCCTTTCCTCGGCCGGCCGGGATTCGGAGGCGGAAAGTATCGTGGCGACCTGGGCTTCCATCAAGGCGCCGATGGCGTTGCGGTCCCGATAGCGGGCCACGAATTCGGCGACGCCCGCGACATCGTTCGAGTCCGGGATTTCGATGGCTTTGATGACCCGGTCGAAATCGTTGCGCGCCAAACAGTTGCTCAAGGCCGCGCGCACCGGCCCCCAGCCGTTTTGCTTGTTCAGGACTCTATCGCGCCAATCGGTGAGACGGGCGGCAAGCTGGGTCCGCGTGCTTTTCTGGTCCCCGGTGGGAAGTTTTCGCAAAACCTCCAGGCTCAAGGCGCCATCATTGCCGCACAGTCCCAGGATTTCCCCGAGCCGCCGCCGGAAGTTGTCTCCTAGGAAATGGCTCGCGTATTCCACGAGGGCGGGGGCTTGGGTGAAACCGCCCCCGAACAGCGCCGGCTGGAAGCTCGCGGCGAACAGCAAGTAGGGAACCGCCGGGCCGCCGGGGTGACGCCCGCTCAGTTCGTCGATGAGCGGGAGGGACAGGACATTCAATAGCCGCTGGGACGTGGCCAGGGCTTCGTCGTCCCTAGACCAGACATTCATGCCGAAATAGGCCGCCTTGAACAGGTCGGGACTGAGCAGGGAAGGGAGGGGCAAATGGCTGAACTGGGCGGATTTCAGGGTGGTATAGGCCACATTGATATAACCCCGGTCGATCCAGTGGAAGGCCACGTTTTCGATAGCGGTTCCGAGGTTTGCCGTCTTATCCCGGTAAGCCTCGCCGAAGCGCCGGACGGCTTCCTCGCAATCCGCGCTATAGGCGGGGGCGTCGGGCGCGTTTCCGCGTGTTTCCTCGGACATCGCTTCCGCCGCGAGGCCGGGTTCTTCCTTTGGGATGGCGGCTTCCGATTGCGTTTCGGCATGTTCTTCTTCTTCGTCCCCGAGGGCCGCGGTTTCCTCCTCCGGGGCGAACAGAGGTTGGTATTCGGCCGCGGATTTTTTCTCGGGCATGTTAGCCAGCGGTGGGTTTTCAGTTACGGATTCCAGCCGCGCTTCGGGAGCCCGATCCGGTTCCGAAACCGGCCGGCCCGCATTCCGCGCGGACGCGCCGTCCCGCCAGAAAAACAGCGCGGCGATGGCGGAACGATGGAATTTCTCCGGCGCGAAAGCCAGGGAGGGCGGATTGGCGATGAGTTCTTCGTAGCGGGTGTCCGACGGCAACAGGGTGCGCAGGGCGTTCATTTCTTCCGAGGCGATGCCGTGCTCGACCTCGCCATGCTGGTTTTTCAGCAAGGCCAGTTCGTTGCCCAATTCCCGGCGTTGCTTGAAATCCGCGTTGGCCAGCAGCGCTTCCTTTTCGGTGATGCGGCAGGTCAGTTCCTGGCGTTGCTGGCGTAGCAGCGCCAGTTGGGCGGCGTTTTCGGTGCAGCGGCTAGCTAGGTCCGCGCGCGTGAGCGAGAAGTAGTCGCGCCCCACCGGATGCCGCAGTTGCCGGTCCAGATGGCTCCCCCAGGCGAAACCGAAGGCGGAGAGAAAGCCTTCGTCATCGAAATCGCCGATCGGGATGCGCTTGCCGAGATCGGCGATTTCGGTGACGAAGTCCAGCAGCATCTCGGCTTCCTGTTGGACCAGCCGGTTTTTAAGCGCGGAGAGGTGGCGCGAAACCAAGGTTTCGACGCGATCCGCGATGGCCAGGTCGTAAGGTTCGTCGTGGCCTTGCTGGGCTAGTTGCCGCAGTTCGCCGTATAAATCCTTTAAGGAGCCAGGAGGGTGTTCGGCGTGTTGTTCTTTTAATCCAGCCATGGGGTATTTCCTCCGGGTTGTGGCTAACGAGTTGGCCTAAAAAGTTTAGCTGGCCCCGGCCTGTCCGTGGGGGTGTCGAAGCTTAACCAGTAATTCTCATTTTGGCGGAGTCACCCGGTTTCCGGGGATGTGGGGAGGGGTTCGAAGCTTTTCGGCATGAAGTCCATCAATGCGTATCAGGATTGGAAGCATAGGTAGCTGGCCAAGGTACGGATAGCGTTGAACATGCGCTCGCGCGAGGGCGGTTTCTGGCGCGGCGGGCGGTGCTTGCTGTCCATCCAATCCAACTAAAGCCTAATCCGAATCCTGATCGTGGCGATGCGCTTTCGTCACTCCGGCCATGACGATGGCGACGAAGCCGCCGAAAGCCAGCACGATGGCATCCACCGAGAATCCGGCCCGGATCATCAGCGCATAGGCGCCGAGCATGGCGAGAATCCCCAGGTTTTCATTGAAGTTCTGCACGGCGATGGAATGACCCGCGCCCATCAATAGGTGCCCGCGATGCTGCAACAGGGCGTTCATGGGCACCACGAAATAACCCGCCATGGCGCCCATCAGCAGCATGAGGATCACCGCGATTCGCCAATCGGTGACCCATGCCAAGAGCAGCACCGCCAAGCCCATGCCTATTCCCATGGGCAGGACGCTCACGGCGCGTTCGAGCGGCACCCGCCGCGCGGCCAACACCGAACCCATGGCGATACCCAGCGCCACCAGCGCGGTGAGTTGGGTCGCCTGCTCCAGATTGAACTTGAGCGCCGACGCCGCCCAAGCGAGCACGAGCAGGCGCAAGGTCGCGCCCGCTCCCCAAAACAGCGTGGTGACGGCCAGCGAAACCTGCCCCAGCGGGTCTTTCCATAGCGAAACGAAGGCATTCCGGAAGTCGCGGAGCATGTACCAGGGCGTGCGCCGGGGCAATTCGCGGCCTATGGGCAGTTTCGGGATGTAGAGGTTCACGATCGCCGCCACTAGGTACAGCCCGAGTATGATCGCGATGGCGAGTTCCGGGGCCGTGGCCAGCCCCAGGTTGAATTCCAGCCCTTCGAGCCGGTCCACTAGGTGTTCGTGGATGCGCGGGCCGATGAGTATGCCGCCGAGGATGGCTCCGAGGATGATGGCCGCGACGGTCAAGCCTTCCATCCAGCCATTGGCCCAGACCAGACGGTTTTGGGGCAGGCATTCGCTCAGGATGCCGTATTTGGCGGGCGAGTACAGCGCGGCGCCTATGCCGACGAGCCCGTAGGCGAACAGCGGGTGCATTCCGGCCAACATGGCCGCGCAACCGGCGATTTTCACCGCGTTGCTGAGGAACATCACCCGGCCCTTGGGCAGCGCGTCGGCGAATGGCCCGACGAAGGGCGCCAGCGCGATATAGGCGAACACGAAGAATTGCTGGAGCACGGGGGTTTGCCAGGACGGCGCGTCCATTTCCTTCAGCAGGGCGATGGCCGCGAACAACAGCGCGTTGTCCGCCAGGGCCGAGAAAAACTGCGCGGCGAGTATGGTGAGGAAATCGCGGGTCATGGGTAAATTCGTCAAGGCCGCGGATAGCGGAATTTCTGTCCTTCCATTTCCAGCACCAGACTGTCGGAGCGAATTTCCAGCAGCAGGGCATCGCCGGGAATGCGGTCGCCCACCCGGTATTTGCGCATGTCGATGATCGCGAAGCGTTCCGCCGGCGCGTTCGAGTAAGCGAAGATGTTGATGTTGAATTCGGGTAGCCGCCGCCGGAAATCTCCCGGCAGGGCGCCGATCCAGGGAATGGCGTCGCTGTCGCCCGGTTCCGGTTCCCGTCTTGCGGCGTCGGCATCCTCGTCCGCGTCCGGAATCGGCTTGATGCGCGCCGGTTCGCGAAGGACGGCGGCGGGACGCGGCGCCTTTTCCAATAGCGCGACCGGTGGAGGTTCCTCGTCGTCTTCTTCGTCCTCGTATTCCTGGGGCTCATCGAGTCGTTCCTGATTCGCTTGCCTCGCCGCGAGCGGTGGATACGGAAATTCCGATTTCTCCTCGGACGCGGGTTTGGCCGGGCGGCTGGCCGCCGCCGGCGTGGCCGGCGGCGTGGGGGCCGTGGATTTAGCCACTGGCGGCGAATTCCCGCCCGGATGGATGGCGGCGGGCGGCACGCCGCTCAAGCTGAGGGTATTGCTCGGGCCGGCATCGGCCTTCGCCGCCGGGGTGGCGGCGGGCGCGGCTAGAGGGGGCGGCGTTTCCGAACCGGCGGAATGGGCGGGAGGCGGGTGTTTCCCCCAGCCGGATAGCCACAGCCAAACCAGGCCGGCGCCATTCAAGGCGAGCAGCAGGGCCAGCAGCCAATAAATCCACTGCCGGCGTCGCGGGGGCGGGTCCGTCAGCAAGGCTGGCAGCGTGGGCGTTTGGGTGGCCTGGCGATCGCGTTCGGATTTGCGCAGGGCTTCGAGTATGTAGGACATGGATGCGATTCCGGTTTCAATGTGAAACGGCTTCTAGCCTGGGCTCGGCCGGGTCGTTGGCCAGTAACCCCAGGTAAATCAGGGTGTGTGGCCCGACCCTCCCATCCGGAGCCAAACCCCGCTCGGTTTGGAACGCGACGATTCGGGCTTTCAGGGCGGGGTCGAAACGATGCTCCTCCCCCGGCGGCGCCGGCACCCGCAAGCGTTCCCTGATCCACCGCACCGTTTCCGTTTGCTGGCCGGGCGCCAAGGTTCCGGTTTCGCCGGCCGGCGGCTTCCAGAGCAGCACCGCGTCGCCTTTCCAGAAAGGCAGAAGCTCCGCCAGATCGACCATTCGGGGGCCGTCCCCCAAATCGAGATTGGCCTTGCCGTCTCCCACTCCGGCCAGGGTGGCGTAACGCCTGCCACCGCCGGGCATGGCCAGTTCCAGGACCGCGGGATGGTTGAAGCTGCGTAACCGGAACCAGTTGCCGTGCAGCCGCAAGCACCGCAAATTGCCGCGTCCGGCGTGGACGCAGGGATCTTCGGCGGGGGGCGGGGGTTCCAGCTTCCACAGCGACAACAGCCGGGCGAACGCCGCCTCGCGGGTGAGCTTGGGGTCCGCCAGCCGCTGGGCGAGGGTGGGCGCCGCGGGTGGGATTGGATTGGTTTCCGTGCCCACTGCCTGGTGGGGCGCGGTACTTTCGTTGCCGGGAGCTTGCCCCGCGGCGGCTTCCGCCGGCTTGGGGGCGGCCTCGGTGGTTTGCGGCGGCTCGGCTTGGGCCGATTCCGCGGTTTCCTTGGGCGGCGAATCGTCCCGAACCGGCTGCTCGGGAGCGCCGGCTATCCCCGCCTGCTCCAGCCAGGCGGCCAGGGGGAGCGGCGGAACGCCGAAACGTAGGGCCGCGGCCGCCAGCAACAGCGTCAGGATTCCCGCAGCGGCCAGCGGGAACCGCCTGGATTGGGATTCCGGCAGCAATTCCCGCGCGGCCTTGCGGACGATGGCTCGGTCCACTTCGGTCTTGCCCAGGCTGTAGGCGCCCAGCAAGGCGCGGTCGCAAACCACGTTGACTAGGCGCGGAATGCCACCCGAGCGCCGGTAGATCTCGGCCACGGCCGCGCGGCTGAAAATCGGGCTTCTGGCGCCGCTCACCGCTAGGCGATGGCGGATATAGTCGTCGGTTTCCGGCCCGGACAGCGGATCCAGGTGATAGCGCGCGGTGATCCGCTGCGACAACTGGCGCAAATCGGGCCGTTCCAGCAGATGGTTCAGTTCCGGCTGTCCCACCAGGATGATTTGCAGGAGCTTGGCCCGGTTGGTTTCCAGGTTGGTTAGCAGGCGGATTTGTTCCAGCACCTCGAAGCTGAGATTCTGGGCCTCGTCGATCAGCACTATGGTCCGCCGGCCGCGGGCGTGGGCATCCAGCAGATGGCGGTTCAACACGTCGATGAGTTGTTTGAGGCTGGCCTTGCCGGCGGGATAGGCGATATGGAGTTCGTCGCAAATGCTAGCCAGCAGTTCCCGCGAATTCAGCCGGGGGTTGAAGATCAGCGCGATATCCACGTCCTCGGGCAGTTGTTCCAAGAGGCAGCGGCACCGCGTGGTCTTGCCGGTGC
>SXGT01927799.1_pt1 | contig 17008 bp, 19 predicted proteins | sample 3176221 | NCBI WGS metagenome assembly SXGT01 (sample SAMN11356862, study PRJNA531348) | freshwater metagenome | isolation source: freshwater sample F1-120 | place: China: Fuxian Lake, Yuxi | collected 2017-12-25 | reverse complement strand
TTTGGGTGACCTCGATTGGGGTGGGTTGGCGAAGCGCGCACTCCGCCAAATTCCAGTTTTACCCCATGTTTATGGGGTCATCCAAATGGTTGGGCGCGCCTCAACCCTCACGGGCATGGCGATATGATGCATTGGTCAGGTATAAGCGGCCGCGAGGTCTAATAGGCCGGCGTTATATACGACGCCAGGGGTCATCACTCGAATGTCCGCGGCGGCGTAGCGGGCGGCTGCCTCCCGTGCTTCCGGCGACTGCGCGTTTCGCGCCTGGGCGAGAACCGGCGCCTGGGAAGCGGTTAGGAGTAGGGTCAGCGATGCGACAGCAAGAGAGGACTCATAAATTCGGCGCATGTTCGTTCCCTCCCGTTCGAAGATCGTACTTGTACTGCACCCTTTATACATCATGCTCGGGCTCGCGTGCCGCGGGCGTCGGCGCTACGCATAAATGGCATTTCACCTGAAATAGGCCTACTTCCTGCGCGTCGCTCCGGCAGGTCTCCGGGTTGCCCCAACCATGGCGCAAAACGGTCCCGGCTGCGGTATCATTTGAGTTCCCCCCCCCCGAGCGAACCTGGACCAGACTGTGAACGCCGCCTCATCCAGTATCTTGATTGAGAGCAACATCCCCATTGTCAAGTTACACGCGCGGGGAAAGGTGCGGGATGTGTACGCAGTGGACCACGACAAACTGCTCATCATCGCGACCGACCGCATCTCCGCCTTCGACTACATTCTGCCGACGGGCATCCGAGACAAGGGCCGCGTGCTGACGCAGATCTCGATCTTCTGGTTCGATTTGCTGCGCGACATCGTACCCACTCATTTTTTGACTGCCGACGTGAGCCAGTACCCCGAACCGCTGCGGGCATTTGCAGCGCAACTCGAAGGAAGGTCCATGCTCGTGAAGCGCGCGAATATGGTGGAAGTTGAGTGCGTCGCGCGGGGATATCTTGCGGGGTCGGGCTGGAAGGAATATTGCGCGAAGGGGACTGTGTGCGGCATCGAGTTGCCGCGAGGCTTGCGCGAAAGCGACCGATTGCCGGAGCCAATCTTCACGCCCGCTACAAAGGCGCAGTCGGGCCACGACGAGAATATTTCCCTGGAGGCGATGGCGCGGGCCGTGGGTCAGCCTCTGGCGTACCGCCTGCGAGACCTTACGCTTGAGATCTACACGCGCGCCGCCGCCTATGCGGAGTCCCGCGGCGTGATCGTCGCCGACACGAAATTCGAATTTGGTTTCGCCGGTGACACTCTGGTTCTGGGCGATGAAGTCCTGACTCCCGATTCATCTCGCTTCTGGCCGGGAGCGTCGTATGCTCCGGGCGGGCCGCAGGCGTCCTACGATAAGCAGTACGTGCGGGACTATCTGGAGTCGATCCACTGGACGAAGACGCCTCCCGCTCCGCCGCTGCCCGAGGAGGTGGCCGCGCGCACGAGCGGCAAGTACCGCGAGGCATTTGAAGTACTGACGGGCAGGCCGCTATGAACTGGCTGGACTACTGTCTGATCTTTATTATGGTCGCGAACCTGATTTCGAGCGTCGCAAAGGGATTTTCCCGCGAGGTGATCAGCTTGACCGCAACGGTCGCCGGCTTGTTCTGTGCGCTGTGGTTCTATGGGAGCGCCGGCGCGTTTCTGATTCCCTACGTTAGTTCGAAAGGCGTCGCGAATTTCTGTGGATTCCTCATCGTCTTCTTTGGAATCATTCTGCTTGGCGCGGTTGCAGGAAAGCTGTTGGCTAAGCTGCTGAAGTGGTCGGGGCTTTCTATCGTCGACCGGTTGCTTGGCGGAGCGTTCGGGCTGGTGAAGGGAACGGCGATCGCCGTGGCGATGATCCTGGTCATCTCGGCGTTCCTGCCAGGCACACCTCCAGCTGCGGTTGCGGAATCCAGTATCGCGCCCTACGTTATGGATGTGGCGCACGCGGTCAGCCGCATCGCACCCTATGAGTTGAAGGAAGGCTTTCGTCGAACTTATGAGCAGCTTCAGAATATCTGGCGCGGTACAGTCAAGGGCGGGGCGAAGGCTCTGCCTAGCAGCGAGATGTGAGGATACCCATTGAGAACCGAGATTAGAAGAGTGCTGGAAGACCTGGTGGAGCACATGGCGGCGTGCGATTTTTTCCTGGTGGACGCCGTGAAGACTCTGGAAAAGGCGATGATCGCGCGCGCCATGAAGACGGCCGGGGGGAACCGGACAGAAGCCAGCAAGATTCTGGGGATCCACCGCAATACGCTTCAGTCGAAGCTCGAAGAGTACGCCGTGGCTGTTCCGCGCAAGCCGCCGCAGAAGGCGGGACCTGCGCTGCGAGCACGGGCGAAGTAGCGGTGGCACAATCCGCTCTGCTGATCTTCGATCTGGATGGTACGTTGATCGATTCGCGTCTCGATCTGGCGCATGCCGTAAACAACACTCGGGCGTTCATGGGGCTTCCGCCGATTGAACACGAGGACGTGTATTCGTACGTAGGAAACGGCGCGCCGGTGCTGATCCGGAAGGCGATGGGCGCGGGTACTTCAGAGGAAGAGCTTGCGCGCGCACTGGAGTTCTTTCTCGCCTACTACCGGGATCACATGCTCGACTACACCGTGCTGTATCCGGGCGTGCGGGAAGCTCTCGACAGGCTTCACGAGGCACGCGTCCCGATGGCGGTTCTGACAAACAAGCCAGTGCGCATCAGTCAGGCGATCATGGACGGGCTGGGGCTTGGCGGCCATTTTCCACATGTGTACGGCGGGAACAGTTTCGAGAAGAAAAAGCCGGACCCGATCGGCATCGATAGGTTGCGCGCCACCTATCGAGTGGGGCGCGGACGAACCGTAATGGTAGGCGACAGTTCCGTGGACGTGCTGACCGCGAGAAATGCCGGCGTGCCCGTCTGTGGAGTCACGTACGGTTTTCAGCCGGAATCGTTCGAGTTGCATCCGCCCGACCTTCTGGTGGACCGCCTGGAACAGTTTGCGGACTGGGTGCTGGCGCCGTAAGAACACACGCTTCGACGCCCGATGCGGCTTCACTTAATTACGCCTTAAGCTAAGATGCGGTTCCGGCCCACGGTCAAGGTTTCGAAGGTCGTTCGACGAGTCTCGTATTGTCAACTACACGTGTGCGATACTCGCGACGGCCGCCAGCACGCTCACGTAAGGCGGTTTTCCGGAAACGCGCGACGGAGAATACTCGTTCACGGCCGATGGCGGGTTGAGGCGCGCGCGGCGGCGATGTCCGTCGCCGGGGGGGGCACGCCCTATTCCCAAGCCCGCTTGGGCACACCCCGGTCGCGATCCTTCACGCGGTCGTACAAGTACGAGTTTGAAACCGTCCCAAGCGATTCGTTGTACAAGCTCGTAAGGCCAAGCCCTTCGCGTAGATCTTCCTGAAACGCATGAATGGCCCGGAGATCGGCCGCCAGAGCCGGACGCCGTTTCCCATCGGCCGTTTGCAGAAACTTCTGAAATCCGCCGTCCACCAGCGTCGCGATCGCCTTGCCGTCCCACACGCCGGCCCGTTCCGCCACGCTCGGACCCGACTTCGGCGTGTCTTCGATCACCGCCGCACAGCCGTTGCGCACGACCCGCACACGGCCCGCCCCCAACCCGTCAGTGGTGAATCCGAGCTTCTTCAAACCATCAAGCCTGCTCTCAAATGTCAACGCTACGGCGGTTTCACGGCGAAAAAACATATCACAACCATTATAATGCCCCAATGGCTTTCATTCTCTCGCTCGACGAGGGCACGACCAGCGCGCGAGCCGCCGCTTACGACGAACATGGCCGCGTGTTGGCCATGGAATCGTCCGGGTTCGCCTGCCAGTATCCGCAGGCCGGATGGGTCGAGCAAGACGCTCTTGAGATCTGGCGCTGCCAGTTGGACGCGGCACGGCGCACTGTGGCACGCCTCCCCGCCGGAAAAATCGCCGCGTGCGGCATCACGAATCAGCGCGAGACCACCGTCGTGTGGGATCGCGTGACCGGAGAGCCAGTGGCGCCAGCCATTGTTTGGCAATGCCGCCGAACAGCGCCATTTTGCGCGGAACTCGGCGCATCGGGCCACTCCGTCACGATCGCCGGGAAGACCGGCCTCGTCATCGACGCTTACTTCTCAGCGAGCAAAATCCGCTGGATCTTAGACCACATTCCCGACGGCCATGCGCGCGCCCGTCAGGGTGACCTGTTCTTCGGCAATATCGACACCTGGCTCATCTGGAAACTGACCAATGGCGCGGTCCACGTGACTGATCCAACCAACGCATCGCGCACCATGTTGATGAATCTCGAGTCTGGCGAATGGGATGAGGAGCTGCTGTCAATTTTCGGCGTCCCTCGCCCAATGCTGCCGCGAATCGCACCGTCGTCCGCGGTGATCGGGGTGATCGCGGCGGAGCACTTGGGCGTGGAGATTCCGATAGCGGGCATCGCGGGCGATCAGCAAGCCGCGCTCGCGGGACAGGCGTGCTTCCGCCCCGGCCTTTCGAAAAACACCTACGGTACAGGATGTTTCGCTTTGCTTCACGCCGGCGCGAAGCGGCCCGTGTCGAAGAACCGCCTGCTCGCGACGCGGGCGGCGTCCGCCACCACGGCCCCGCAGTTCGCGATTGAGGGCAGCGTCTTCATCGCGGGCGCAGCCATTCAGTGGCTTCGCGACGACATGGGGCTGATCAGATCCGCCTCGGATTCCGACGCGCTTGCCTCCTCCATTTCAGACAACGGCGGCATCTACTTTGTACCGGCGTTCGTCGGGCTGGGCGCACCGCATTGGGACCCCGCCGCGACGGGCCTGATCAGTGGAATCACGCGCGCCACTAAACCAGCCCACTTCGCGCGCGCCGCGCTCGAAGGGATCGCCTACCAGACGCGGGAACTTGTCGAAGCGATGGAAGCCGACACGGGCGAACATCTGGCCGAACTGCGCGTCGATGGCGGCGCCGCGCGGAACAATTTCCTGATGCAGTTTCAAGCCGACATTCTCGGTTGCCCCATCGTGCGTCCCGCCGACACGGAGACAACGGCGTTAGGCGCGGCGTACCTCGCGGGACTGGCTGTCGGATTCTGGAAGTCGGTCGAAGAAGTGGAATCCTTCTGGCGCGCCGGCCGGCGCTTCGAACCCGGGATGTCCAGCAGCGATCGCGATCGAATGTGGAGCGGATGGAAAACCGCCATTGGGAGATGCCGTCTATGAAGCAATCGTCTGGGAGCTGCGGCCTATGAAACTGCGCTGCCTTCTACTACCTCTCGCTGCGTTAGCCGCCGATACCGCGCCACCTCTCGATCTGGGCCCCGTCACCGAGACCCACATCATGGTCCCGATGCGTGACGGTGTTGGGCTTTCCACCTATCTGTACACGCCGAAAGGCAACGGTCCCTGGCCCGTGCTTTACGAGCAGCGCTATGCCAGCCTCCGCGGCACGGCCGCCCGTAAACGCTACGCAAAACTTGCCGAGGCGGGTTTCGTGGTCGCGGCGCAGAACTTCCGCGGCTCGCAGCTATCCGAGGGAGTATTTCAAGGGTACCGCGCACTTGGCTGGGGCAAGCTCCAGGACGGGTACGATTCGGTCGAATGGCTTGCGAAGCGTCCGTGGTCAACGGGGAAAATCGGCACCTTCGGCGGCTCTCAGGCAGGCTACGCGCAGAACTTTCTCGCGGTCACGCGCCCGCCGCACCTCACCGCGCAGTACATCACCGATGGCGGTCTCAGCCTGTTCCATCTGGGCTACCGGCGCGGTGGCGTCACGCGTCCGCAGCGTTTCCTCAGTTCCATGGCGTCCGTTGCGCGCGACCCTGCCGAGGGCCGCCGTCACCTGGAGGATCAGTTCGCTCATCCAAATTACGACAGCTACTGGCAGCAGGAGGACTGCACGATCCATTTCGGGGCGATGAACGTCCCCGCCTTCGCCCTCGCCAGCTGGTTCGACTTCATGGCCGACGGCTCGATAGAGACCTACATCGGACGACAGCATCGCGGCGGCCCGCAGGCTCGCGGAGGCCAACAGTTGTTGATCGGTCCATGGCTCCACGGCGGCTCCAAGAGCAACAAGATCGCCGAACTGGAGTTTCCAGAGAACGCCGCTTTCGACCTGGATGCACACATGATCCGTTGGTTCGATGGGTATCTGAAGGGGAAGCAGACCGGCGTCACCGGCGACCCGGCCATCCGCTACTACGTCATGGGTGCGAACGTATGGCGCACCGCGAAGGACTGGCCCGTCCCGTCCGTTGCGACGCCCTACTACCTGCACCTCAAGACGCTTGACAGGAAGCGGCCAGGAGTCACCGGGAGTGTGACTGGCGGCGCGACCAGCTACGTCGCCGATCCCACGAACCCCGCGCCACAGCCGGGCGCGAACGAGCCAACCGCGCGTGATTCGCGCCACTACGAAGCGCATCCGGAAGTGCGGACCTTCACCACGGAGCCGCTCACCGAACCGGTTGAGTGGACAGGAAAGGTACTGGCGGAACTGCATGTTTCCTCGACCGCGCCGGACTCGGATTTCATCGTTCGGGTCAACGACGTGTACCCGGACGGGCGATCCATCTTGTTGATCAACGCCCCGCGGCGGGCGCGTTATCGGGACAGTTTCGAAAAACCGGCCCTGATGAAGAAGGGTGAGATCTACAAGATGATCGTGAATGTGGGTTGGCTGAGCCAGGTCTTCGCACCGGGGCACCGGATTCGCGTGACGATTGCCAGTACGATGGCGGATCACTTCGAGGCGAATCCGAACACTGGTGAACCGGCGGCGATCGAGCCGCCGAAGCGTATGTTTGTGGCGCGGAACACGATCTGGCACGACGCGAACCACGCGTCCAGGATCATAGCGCCAGTGGTGAACGGGAAGTAAAACGCCGCTCGCCAAGATCGGCGCATCGGAAAAATTCCCGCCGGACGGCTCGATTCCTACCAGACGAATCGCAGCGCGAGCTGAACGTCCCGGTTGTCGTTAATCGTCTCGGTGATGGTCCCGAACTGCGGGGTGGTGAACGTGCGGCTCGGAATCTGGAACTGCGGCGTGTTCATAATGTTGAAGAATTCCGCCCGGAACTGAAGCCGGCGGCGGCCCTCCCCGTCAAAGGCGAAATCCTTGAACACAGAGAAATCGAAATTGGTTTGGGACGGACCCGTTCCCGCGTTGCGGCCGCTGTTTCCAAAAGCGAACCCGGCGGGAATCGCGAACGCGGCGGGGTTGATGAATCTCTGCGGCGAGCGCTGATCCGACGGTAAGTCCGGCGATATGCCTGTAGCGTTCGGACGAATGTTGGAGGAGCCGGTGTTTGAATGATCCGATGGCGAGGATATGGTGAACGCCCGCCCGCTCTGATAAAAAGTAATCCCGTTGACTTGCCAGCCGCCCACAATTTTGTCCATCACCGGCGAGACACCATCCAGGAAGCTGCGGCCGCGGCCGAACGGCAGTTCGTAGAGGTAACTCAGCACCAGCCGGTGGCGAACATCCTGGAACGAACGCGAGCGCTCAGCGCGCAGGTTCCGCTGATCTTGCAGGTTTCCCGTGCCGCTCGCTGTCGAGAGTTGCGTGGAATCTGAATCGTCGATCGCTTTGGCCCATGAGTGCGAAAGCAGGAACATGTGGCCCTTGGAGAAACGTTTCTCCACTTTGGTCTGGAGGGAATGGTAAATCGAGTTGCCGCGAGGCTCCTGAAAGTTAACGTTACCCCAACCGGGGAAGATGCGGCGGCCGTTGACGGCGCCGGCCGCTGGTAGCGGCTGGTTGATGTTGCGGTTCGCCATCAGCTTGTTCGCCTTGTTGCCGACATAGGCGGTCTCCACATGGATTTGGCCTATCTGCCGGTCCAGCGTAAAATTCCACTGCTGGCTGTAAGCGGCGGGGAAATCGAATGGCCGGCCGTTTATGTTGATGAACAAGTTATTGAAATTGCCGCCCGGGAATCCCACGGGCGGAAACCCTCGCGCGGGACGCAGCGACGTGCCGGGATTCAGCTGATCGCTCGGATAGGAGAAGCTCGCCGAATAAGGCGGGTTGAACGCAGGGTTGTGATGACCCGCGTCCTCAAGCGTATGGAAGATACCATAACCGGTGCGCAGGACGGTTTTCTTGTTTAATTCATAGGCCAGACCGAACCGCGGGGCAAAATTGTTACGGTCGGGATTCGCAAGCGCGCGCTCCCGAATGCTACCCGGCTTGGCCAGCACGACGGCGTTGCCGGCGATATCGAAGTTCGCCATGCGATTGGCAACTTCCGTCACCGGAGTTGTGTACTCGTACCGCAGTCCGATGTTCAGGGTCAGCCGCGACGTGGCCTTCCAATCGTCCTGGATGAAGCCGCTGTAGTTGCGGACTCGAATGCCCGCGCGGACGTTGGTGCCAATGGATGCGCCGTCCGGATAGCCCATGAGAAAGTCCGCGAAGGGGTTCCCGGTACCGGCGCGTCCGGCCGGATTCTGCGAGAACACTCCGTTGTAGCTGAAAGAACCGCGCGGCGAACTGCCTTGCCCGAGGTTGAACTGAGTCCGCCGGTGGTCGAAACCCATCTTGAACGTGTGGCGTCCGGAAATCACCGTCAGGTTGTCGAGTACCTGGAACACGTTTTGTCCGCGCCGTGTGTCGAAGCTGTCACCGAGCGCGGAGTAGCCGGTTATGCCGACCGAGGTGAGCCCGTTCGACTGGCGGTCGTCCGGCACGCCGCGGACGCCGAATTTGGTGGCGAGATTCTTGCCCTGGCTGCGCGGGGTGACGGTAGCGAACAGGCGGTTGAAACCAACCCGCGCCTCGTTGATCACTCTCGGCGAAAACGTGTGCGTATGGCTGAGCACCGCGCCGCGATTGTTGATCACTTGCGGCAGAAATTCGTTGGCCGCGAAGTAGCCGTTGAACGGAACGTCGGGGACGTTTAGCGGGACAATGAACTCGCGGTCCCCGCGGCTGTAGCGGAACATGACCGAATCGCTCGCCGAAAAGCTGTGGTCGAGCTTAATGTCGCCCTGGTCGTTGTTGTCGCTGTATTTGGGATTCAAAATGTAATTATTGGCGAGACCAGCTCGATTCGGGAGCGGGTAAAAAGGCAAGTACCGCTGCATCACCGGATCGAACCGCGCCGCGGGAATGCGATTGCCGGCAAATGGCTGGCGCGCGTTACCGGATGTGGTCTCGGGGTCGTAGATGGTGGACAGGCCCGTGAAATCGCCGCCCCGCGTCGCGGCGGTCGGCACCGTAAACAGACGCGTCAGGCCCTTGCGAACACGCGTTCCCTGGTAGTTGGCGAACCAGAACGTGCGATTGCGGCCGTCGTAAGCCTTCGGCAGATAGACTGGCCCGCCCAAGGCGCCGCCGAATTGGTTCTGCTGAAAGGCGGGCCTCGCCCTGCCGGAGTTGAAGAAATTATTGGCGTCGAGGCGATTGTTCCGGAGGAAATGGAACAACGTTCCATGGAATAGGTTGGTGCCGGATCGAAGACTGATGTTGATAGCGCCACCCAGGCTCCGCCCGAACTCGGCCGGCAGGAGATTGCTTTGCACCTTGAACTCCGCAATGGCATCCGGACTCGGCAGCACGGGAGCCTGATTGTTATCGGTAGTATTGTTGTTGATCCCGTCAAGAAGAAAATTGTTGTTCTGAATGCGGTTTCCGTTGATGCCGATCAGGAAATCCTGATACAGCGAGTTGTTCCGCTGCGGGATGTAGGCTCCTGGCGTAAGGGCTATGAGTTGGATGAAGTTGCGCCCGTTGAGTGGAAGCTCCGAACGGGTTTGGTTGAAATGACCTGGCCGAGCGACGACGTCTCAGACTGAAGGATCGGGGCCTCGGAGGTGACGGAAACGGATTCGCTCACTTCGCCGAGTTCCAGGCGAAAGTCGACGCGCAGACGGTCCTGAACTCGAAGGGAAATGCCGTCGCGTACGGTTTTTTTGAAGCCGCTCACCTCAACGGCAATCGAGTAGATCCCGATCCGTATCGGTGTTGCGACGAAGAGTCCGTCATTGCTGGTGACCACCTTCGTCTGAACGTTGGTCGCAACGTTGACGAGAATGATCTTCGCGGAAGGGACCGGCGACCCTGAGGGATCCGTCACCTGACCAGTGATCATTCCGGTGTCCTGCTGGGCCAAGACGGTGGCAACTAGCAGGAGAAACAGGGTTACGTTACGTGTGCGCATCTCTATGCCTCGACTTGCACCAGCCTACACTCGGGACACTTTGGAGTCAATGGTAATGACCTCGCTTCGAGGCGATGTACGCCCCCGGCCTTCGCCCTCGCCAGATGGTTCGACTTCGAAGCGCATCCGGAAGTGCGGACCTTCAGGACGGCCGCTCACCGAACCGGTTGAGAGGACAGGAAAGGTACCGGCGGAACTGCATGTTTCCTCGACCGCGCCGGACACGGATTTCATCGTTCGGGCCAACGACGTGTACGCGGAAGGGGCGATCCATCTTGTTGATCAACGCCCCGCGGCGGGCGCGTTATCGGGACAGTTTCGAAAAACCGGCCCTGATGAAGAAGGGCGAGATCTACAGATGATCGTGAATGTGGGTTGGCTGAGCCAGGTCTTCGCACCGGGGCACCGGATTCGCGTGACGATTGCCAGTACGATGGCGGACCACTTCGAGCCGAACCCGAACACTGGTGAACCGGCGACGATCGAGCCGTCGAAGCGTATGTTTGTGGCGCGGAACACGATTTGGCACGACGCGAACCACGCGTCCAGGATCATAATTCATAGCGCCAGTGGTGAATTCAAAATGGAACTGCCGCTCGCGTGGAGTGCAGATGCCCGTTCCTCGAACTCCGAGCCGTCCTCCGGGCTGACGGAACCGTGTTCCCGGTACTATCGCGTTTCCGCACTATGTGACCGGCGTCATTTGCGCCGGGCGGTCCCGCAACTACCTCGTTCGCGGCGCGATCTTCCCGTCTCGCGTGAGCCGGAGCACATCCCCGCGCCACTCCACCGTATTGCCGGTGAGGCCGCGCAGCCATACGCCGAAGCCCCAAAGATCTCTTAGCGGAATCAGAAAAAACCAACGGACCACTTGACTATCCCTCAGCACGCCGTACCCAACGGCCAGTCCCGCCATCGTGCGGACGGCGACGGCCGCGCCCGCAATCCACCAGGCTCCGGCGCAGGCTGCGGCCGCGGCCCAGACGGCGGCCTGCGTCACCACGTACCCGTAGTAGCCCGCCGTCCGCGAAACGCGGATTGTGCGCGACCAGCGCAACTGATGCCGCCACACATCGCCCCAGGTTGCGCCGGAGAGGTTCGTCTCGACGACCACGCTCGACAACACCACGTGCTTCCCCAACGCCGTGATCCGGCTGCCTAGCTGGTAGTCGTCGGCGAGGTAATCGCCGACGGCCGCAAAGCCTCCGATCCGCCGCAGATCTTCGGCGCGAAACGCCATTGTCGATCCGAGAGCGAACTCGCCAATGCCGGCAAGAGGAGCAACGAGTACGCCCGCCGTGAAATCGGTCGCGATTCCGATGGCCTCCCACAACGTGGGGAGGTTGCTCGCGCGCGCCCGGTAGAGACAAGTGACCACGCCGATTGCGGGATCCGCGAGCGGTGCAATGACTTGACGCAGATAGTCCGGCTCCACTGCGATGTCTCCGTCATTGACGAGCAACGTTTCGTATTTCGCTTCACGCGCCAGGTCCGCGAGCACCCCCACTTTGGCGTTTGGCATCGCAGGATCGACCATCACGATGCGCAGCCGGCCGCCGGGAAATTCCGTGATGAGACGGCGGATGTCGTCGAGAGCGGGGTCGGCAGGATCCTGAACGCCGAAGAGCACCTCATACTCCGGATAATCGATTGTCGCGTGGGATCGGATCGCCTCATAGAAGCGCGGGTCGCGCCCGCGCACGGGTTTCAGAACCGAGACCGGCGGCGTGAATGGACGCGCGGGGTCGACCGAACGTCCGTGCCATCGGAGGGCGGCGGCGATTACAAGGAGATAATATGCCGTCGCGATCAGCGCGGGCCATGCAAGCGGTGGAATCACGGATTTGACTAGAAAGACAGCAATCCTACTCCGCAGGCGACGAGCGACGCGCCCGCCCAACGCTTCCACGCCACATGCTCGCCGAGCACGTACTTAGCGAGAATCGTTTCGAAAACGTAGCTCGCGGCGGTCGCGGGCACGGCGAAACTGAGGTCCGCAACGGACACGAGCGACATGAACGCAAAGAACGAAATCGCCATCGCGCCGAAGGACGCCGCGATGTACCGGTTGCGCACAAGCGACGCGGCTAAGCGCCCAAGCGCACTCGGGCGGAAGTCGTGAATCTCGCCCATGTGACGCATGCCAAGCGCCTGGAGCAACTCGCCTGCGGTGGTCGCTGCCACGATGATGGCGACGATCGCCCATTTCGTCATATCCGGATTCACTTGTGCTTCTCCGCTCCGCCAAAGGTCGCGAGCGGTGTGGCGCTCACGAGAACGACGCCGCTCACGATCAGCGTGATTCCAGCCGCGCGCGCGGTCGAAATCTGCTCATTGAGGAAAGCCCAGCCCGCAAGCGCGACGAGGACGTAGCCGATGGCGGTGACGGGAAGCACGTAGCTGAGGTCCGCCCAACTTAGCAGGGCCATGTGCGAGAGCGTCCACAGAATGAGCAATGCTACGCCAAACGCAACCCAGGGATTGAAAAGGGCTTCGACGTAGGCTATGGGCGACAAACTCACAACACGTCCGACGCGCCGCATGCCGAACGAAAGTGAAAAATTTCCGAGAACATTGCTAAGCACCACGATCACTGTGAAGACGCGGGTCTTAAACACGAGCCGGGATGCGCCGTCCAACGGATCAATCCCCGCCGGCCGTGCTTGCCGCGACCTTCCTGTTGTGATCGGATACGAATTTCTTCCGTTTCGCGCGCAGCGCCATGTACTCGCGCGCTTCCTTCGTGAGCCGCTTGCGTTCCGCGGTATCGAATATGGCCTTCCGCACGACGCGCCAGATCACGCGGGGACGGAAATAATATTCTCCGTAGAACCGCTCCACCCAATCGACAAGCGCGCCGCGGTCGAGTCCGGGATAAATGACGTTCGGTAACTGGTGACCCACTTCGTCGGTCATGGAGTCGATCGTAATGAGGTCGTTCTTCTTTGCGAAATCGTAGAACTCCGTCCCGGGATACGGGTGAGCGATCGAAACCTGAATCGTCTCCGTGTCGAGCTTTTTCGCAAAGTCGATGGTGCGGCGGATGCTTCCGTGCGACTCGCCCGGCAGGCCGACAATGAAATCGCCGTGGATGAGCAGACCGAGCTTCTTACAGTTCGCCGTGAAGCGCTGCGCCATGTCGATGGTCGCGCCCTTCTTGATGTTCTTGAGAATTTCGGGGTCGCCGGACTCGTACCCGACGATAAGCAGGCGGCAGCCGGCTTCCTTCATCGCCTTGAGCGTGTCGTAATCGGTGGTGACGCGCGAGGTGCAGGACCACGTCATCCCCAGCGGCTTGAGCTTCCGGCAGAGCTCGATGGTGCGGGCCTTCTGATAATTAAACGTGTCGTCGTCGAAGAAAATTTCCTTGATTTGCGGAAATGCTTCTTTCGTGTAGCGGACCTCGTTCGCGACGTCGTCCGTGGAACGCAAGCGCCAGCGATGGCCGGAATGAGTCTGCGGCCACAGGCAGAACGTGCACATTGCCGGGCAACCGCGCGAGGTGTAGAGCGAGACGAACGGGTTGAGCAGGAACGGGACGTTGTAACGCGAGACGTCGAGGTCGCGCTTGTAGACCTTCGTGACCCAGGGCAGTTCGTCGAGGTTCTCGATGACGCCGCCTTCCGGGTTGTTGACGATGGCGCCGTTCCTGCGGAAGCTGACGCCCGGGAGTTCTTCGAGCGGCTTTCCGTTGGCGAAATCGACGATCTGATGATCGAACTCGCGTCGGACGACGAAATCGATGGCGTTCGAAGTACGAAGGCACTTATCCGGCTCTACGGTGACCGGCGGACCGACGAAGGCGACCTTCAGTTTCGAGTTCGAATCCTTCATCATTTCAGCCATCTTGACGTCGACGTGGAAGCCCGGCGTCGAGGTGAACAGGACCAGTAGCTCAAAGTCCTTCGCCATCTCCACGGTTTGCTCGATCGAAACCTTGTGCGGAGGCGCGTCGAGGACCTTGCTATCGGGGAGCATTCCGGCGGGGTAACAAAGCCATACGGGATACCAGTAGGATTCGATCTCGCGCGACGCCGGCCAGCGCGAACTTGCGCCGCCGTCGAAGCCTTCGAAAGAAGGAGGGTTCAGAAAAAGTGTCCGCATGGGCTTTTTTCAGGCTGGTAAGGAATACTATTGGTGAGTCTACCAGAACGGGCTGGAAGGGCGCATCTTTACTCTTGCCTAACGGAGGATGAGCCTGAAGGGGCGGCGCATTCTAACGGAGAATGAGCCTGAAGGATCCACCCGCTCACACACCCAATGAAACCAGTCGATCGTCAACAAACCCAACGGAAACGACGCCGGTCTCCGCAACCACGGAACGATCGCTTTCACTCCCGCCACCCCGCCACCGGGCCAATGACCAGCCAGAACAGGCCATTCCCCAGCACCGTAACCATCCTGAACTCGTGAATCAAATGCGCCGGAACCGCCGCAATCCCCTCCGCCTGCGGCGCGCCCACAAGGTGCGGCAGCAAAATCAACACCCCGGCCGCGAAAGTAAAGTGCCACCGCCGCCGTCCCTTCGCCACCAGCAACAACGCCGTGGCCGTAGCCGCAACTGTCAGCACCCACCACACCTGCCGCGCCCCCAGAGCGGCTACCGGAACCCCCGGTGGCTCCGGCGGCAGCCCCAGCGCCGGCGCCCCCACGAAGGTGATGAATCCCGCCAACCCCCACACCCACCCGTTCCGCCGCGTAATCGGAATTCCCGCCAATGCGGCGACCGACACCAGCAACGCCGCATACCCGATCCCGGTCACCAGCGTCGCCGCAGCCGTGTAGAAGTGGCGCTCCAACCCCTCGCCGGGCTTCCACTCGGCGTCGTGATGGCGCCCCTCACGGCCCGGGCCCGCATGCGCCTTTTCCACCTCGTATGCCTCCGCGGCGAGAATCCGCGGAACCACCGCGAAGTACTGAAGCACAAACAGCACCGCCCCGCCAATCGCCCCCGCCAGCAACGCCGTGCGCATCAGTTGCTGAAACGGTTTCATACGCCCGCTAGTGGCAGGGAAACCCGTTGGCGTGACGCGTATCGTGCGTCGCGTTGTGCGCTGCCGAAGGAGTCGAAAAGCCCACGCAGTACAGCAAAATCAACCCGAAACCCAGCACCGCAATCGCCGGCAGCCACTCCGCCAGAGGCAGCGTTCTCGATGCGGGTATGGAAACGGCGTCATTCATCGCAAGGCCTCTCTTTTTTGTATCACATCGCCCCCGCGGCAGGCTCCAGGTACCGCTGAAACTGCCGCGCCGTCAGCTCCGCCGGCATCTCGGCATCGGTCTCGTCCACCAGCATCCGCTCCACGTAGTTGTAGATCAGGTCCACGTCACCAGTGTGGTTGATCGAATGAAACCACATCGCTCGCCCGTGTATCTGCAGCAGAATCACATTGGCCAGCGGGCACGGCCCCAGACACCCCGACACCGTCAGATGAAACCGCCGCCGCATCCCCCGCTTTTTCCACTGCCTCTTAAACTCTGCCAGCGGCAACGCCGGAAACCCCTTCTCCGTCTGCCCGCAACAACACCCGTTACACACAAACAGCTGGCCGTCTTGCACCCGGATCTGTTTCGAAACCCCATCTTCGCGCGTCACAGAAATGAGCGGACTTAGGCGGTAGGCGTAGTTGATCCGGAACCCCGGCCGCAGCTGAACCGGTTGCCCGTGCGGCGTATGGCGGTAGGCGTCGGCCCACGCCGCCTTCCGCTCGAACAGCTCCGGCGCCCCGGTCAGCCCCTTCGCCATCGCCAGTTTCTCCAGCGTCGCCACCCAGTGGAAGTAATACTCGCTGCCGTCTTCGTCGGCCTCATCCCGCTCCACCGCCAGCGCCAGTTCCTCGGATAGCGCCTCGGCCCACTCCTTCCAGCTGAAGTAGCCCAACGCCGACAGCCGCACCGCCATCGCAAACGCCTGCGCCTGCCAGGGCTCCGCAAACACCGGCCCATCTTCGTCCCGAGGCAGACTCGGCAGTTCGCAAAACGCCGCGGGAAACTCAGGCTCGCTCAAGATAGTCGTCCCAAAGGTCCAGATACACCCAGTCGTTCGCCGCTGCCTCCGGCCCCCACAGCTCCCGCGCGCGGAACCGCACCGCGTACAAATGCTGCCGCTTCGGACCGCGCCCGTCAGCGTTCGTGTCGGGAAAGTTGTGCACCCCGTGGTCCCGGTCGATCTCACCCGTCTTCCCCCGCGCGTACCGCGGCAGGCGCGTGTGCCCCAGCGGGTGCATGTTGCGGGCCCGGACCCGCACACCCACCCGAAACTTCGGGAGAATCCCCGGATCGTGGCTCGAAGGGATATTGCGGTTCAGCGCCATCGCCGGAACCGCCTGCGGCGTCAACGCGGGTCTCAGCTTCTGACTTCCCGCGGCCGCCTTGCCCGACTCCACCTCCTCGCGCGTCACCGTCCCCGTCTTGATCAACAGCGTGACCATCCGCGTGAACCACTTCTCGTAGTAGCTCATCCGCAGGTACTCGGCCGGCGGAATCTGCTCTATGTAGTAACGTCCGGTGTCGATATTCCACTTCCGCCACGGGGCAATCGCACGCGTGATCGCATACACCCGCCCCTCCCAGACCTTGTGGAAAACCGGTTCGGTCGCCTCGGGCTCTTGCGGAACGCGTCCAAAACCGTGCATGCCGCCCATATCGTGGATGCCGTTCATTTGGCCGCCTGCTTCGGAGAAGGGAGATTTTCCACACCGATCATTGAATTCCGGGTCACCAGCGCCGCCAGCCCCTCCTCATCCAGATGCCCGGTCCCCGCAGGACGCACTGGAATCACGATATACCGCAGTTCCGCCGTGCTGTCCCACACCCGCACCTCCACATCGGGCCCAACCTCGGTCCCGAACTCTTGCAGCACTCCGCGCGGATCGATCACCGCGCGC
>SXGT01396150.1_pt1 | contig 17009 bp, 14 predicted proteins | sample 3176221 | NCBI WGS metagenome assembly SXGT01 (sample SAMN11356862, study PRJNA531348) | freshwater metagenome | isolation source: freshwater sample F1-120 | place: China: Fuxian Lake, Yuxi | collected 2017-12-25 | reverse complement strand
TTGCTCTGGGTGCCGCTGCCGGTCTGCCAGATGACGAGCGGGAACTCGTCGTCGAGCGTGCCGGTAGCGATCTCGTCGCAGACCTCGGCGATCAACGCCGCCTTGCCGGCATCGAGCACGCCGAGATCGGCGTTGGTCAGCGCGGCCGCCTTCTTGAGGATCGCGAAGGCGTGCACGATCTCGATCGGCATGGAACCTGGCGGGCCGATGCGGAAGTTGTTGCGGCTGCGCTCGGTCTGCGCGCCCCAGTAGCGGTGCGCTGGCACCTGCACCTCGCCCAGGGTGTCCTTCTCGATGCGATGGCTCATGGCGATGGGCGCTCCAGTACGGATCGAATCATCGTGGGTTGGCAGCAGTGCGGCCGTGCCACCAGGGCGCGAGCCCGAACACGACCAGCAGCAGGCAATAGGCCGTGCCGCTCACGGGATCACGGTCTGCGAGCACTTCGGGCAGCGACATGTCGCGCATCGCCATGCCCACCGCGATCTCCGCAGCCAGGGTGCAGGCGAGCGCGAACAGGCCCACGAGCAGCCGTGGTCGAGTCCCGAGCCGTTGCAGCAGGCCGCCGTGCAACCAGCGTGACGCGAGCAGGATCACCGCGAACATCAGCGGCATCTCCAGCAGTTCTGCGGTGCGGGTGCCGACCTGCGGAACCAGCCACAGCACGCGCACCGGTCCCAGCACGAAGCCCGCGCCGAACACCAGCGCGAAGTAGGTGAGGCCCGCGCCGAGGATCCGCGCAGCGATCGGGACGCCCTGCGGCCCATCCATTCCCTGTGCGCTCATGGGCTGTCCTCGTGGCGCGTGGAGCTTGCCATGCCGGACGGGCGAGGATCGCTGCGCGAGCGGGCCGTCGGCTGGGTCACAATGCCGACCTCGACGGCTGTCACGGGCGCTGCCTGCATGGCGACCTCAGCCGCGCGCGTGCCCGGGTGTGCCGTGCTCGGCTGCGGCGGGGCGAAGAGGATCGACGATCAACAGTGCGCGTGACGGCCGGTGGGCGTCACGCGCGAACAAGGGGGAAGTCATGGTCAACCGGCGCAACCTGCTCGGCGCTGGCGCACTGGGGGCCGCCGGCGCGGCGGTTTCGTTCGCGAACCCGACCACCGTGCCGGGGCTGGCGGCGCCGGCGATCAGCCGCAACCGCCGCCGCTTCAACATGGTCACCACCTGGCCGAAGGGCCTGCCGGGCCTCGGGCGCGCTGCGGAGCGGGTGGCCGAGCGGGTGGCGGCGATGTCCGACGGGCTGATGGAGATCAAGGTGTTCGCCGCCGGCGAACTCGTGCCGCCGTTCGAGAGCTTCGATGCGGTAGCCAACGGTTCGGCCGACATGTACCACGGCGCGGACTACTACTGGACCGCCAAGTCGCTCGCCTTCCCGTTCTTCACCGCCGTGCCCTTCGGCATGACGGCGCAGGAGATCATGGGCTGGATCGACCACGGCGGCGGCCAGGCACTGTGGGACGACCTCTCGGGCCAGTTCGGCATCAAGCCCCTGCAGGCCGCGAACACCGGCCACCAGATGGGTGGCTGGTTCCGCAAGGAGATGCGCAGCCTCGACGATTTCGTGGGCCTCAAGATGCGCATCCCGGGGCAGGGCGGCGACGTGCTGCGCGCGCTCGGCGGCGCGTCCGTCGCGCTGGCGGGCGGCGAGATCTACCAGGCCCTGCAGACAGGCGCGATCGACGCGACGGAATGGGTGGGCCCGTGGAACGACTTCGCCCTCGGCTTCCATCGCGAGGCCCCGTACTACTACGGCCCGGGCTTCCACGAACCCGGCGCGAGCCTCACCGTGGGCATCAACCGCGGCGTGTGGGACAAGCTCACGGCAGGTGAGCAGGCGATCCTCCGCAATGCCTGCGAGGCGGTGAACCACTTCGCCCTGGGCGAGTTCACCTACCAGAATTCCGTGCACCTCGACCTGCTCGTGCGCGAGCACGGCACGCAGCTGCGGTCGTTCCCCGACGACGTGGTGAAGCGCATGTCCGAGGCCGCCTTCGACGTGCGCGCAGGCGCCGGCAAGGACGGCATCGAGAAGCGCATCTACGAGAGCTTCGAGGCCAGCCTGAAGCTGATGCGCGGTTGGGCCGGCGTGTCCGACGGCCGCTACTACGCCGCACGCGCACTGGGGAAGTAGGCCATGGACGCACATGCATTCCTCACCCTCGGTGCCGGGCTGAAGGTGTTCGGCACGCTGCTGCTGCCGCTGTTCGCGCTGCCGCTCGTGGTGCTCGCGTTCCCGGGCCCGCTCGATGCGCTGGCGAAACGCGTGTTCGCCGCGATCGACCGCGTGACGGGTGCGGCACTCGGCCTCGCCATCGCGAGCGGCCTGCTGCTGCTGTTCGCAACGCTCGCGGTGGTGCTGCTGCGCTATGCCTTCGGGCTGTCGTTCACCTGGCTCAACGAGCTCATGACCTACGCCTTCGCGGCGATGTTCATGCTCGGCAGCGCGGCCGCGATGCGCGATGGCGCGCATGTGCGCGTGGACATCCTGCGCCCGCGCTTCGGCGAGACCGGTCGCAACTGGGTCGAGCTCGCGGGCATCTACCTGTTCCTGTTCCCGATCTGCCTGCGCCTCATCACGACTGGTGAGGAGGGCCTCGCGCGCGCGTGGCTGCTGCTCGAGGGCTCGCGCGAGTCCGACGGCCTGCCCATCCTGTACCTCTTCAAGACCCTCGTGCCGGTTTTCGCGGTGCTGCTGATGATCCAGGGCCTCTCGGAGGCCACGAAGGCCGCGCTGCGCATCACCGGTGCGCTGCCGCCGGAACCGCAGCACGGCGCGGACGACCTCGCGGGAGGTGCGCATGGAGCTTGAGGCGATTCTCGCGATCTCGATGTTCGCGACGGCGATCGTCGCGCTGCTCGCCGGCTATCCGGTCGCGCTCACGCTCGGTGGCGTGGCGCTGATCTTCGCCCTCGTCGGTATCGGCCTGGGCGTGTTCCCCGAGAACTTCCTCAAGGCGTTTCCTAGCCGCATCGAGGGTTCCTCGATCATGCAGAGCCAGACGCTGATCGCGGTGCCGCTGTTCGTGCTGATGGGAGTGATCCTCGAGCGCAGCCGGATCGCCGAGGACCTGCTGCACATCGCCAGCCGGCTGCTCGCGCGCGTGCCCGGCGGCCTCGGCTTTGCGGTGGTCCTGGTGGGCATGCTGCTGGCGGCCTCCACCGGCATCGTCGGCGCCACGGTCATCACGATGACGCTGATCGCATTGCCGACGATGCTGCGCCAGGGTTATGACCCGCGCCTCGCCACGGGCACCATCGCCGCCTCGGGCACGCTCGGGCAGATCATCCCGCCGTCCATCGTGCTGATCCTGCTGGCCGACGCCGTGTCTAACGCGGCGAGCCAGGCCAGCATGATGGGTGGCACGGGCCCCTCTGTGGTGTCGGTGGGCGACCTGTTCGCGGGCGCATTGATCCCGGGACTGATCCTGGTGGTCTTCTACCTGGTGTGGATCGCGGTGGTGGCGTTCGTGCAGCCGGCGCGGTGTCCGCCCGCCACGCGCCTGCCGGACGAAGGTCCGCTGCAACTGCGCGAGGTGGCGATCGGCCTCGGTGCGCCGCTTGCGCTCATCTTCGCCGTGCTCGGGTCGATCCTCGGCGGTGTCGCGCCACCCACGGAAGCGGCGGCGATCGGGGCGGCAGGTGCCGTGTTGCTCGCCGGCCTTCGGCTCGCAGAGGACGCGGGCAGCCGGCTCACGCCGCTCATCCTGCTTGGCCTCGCAGGCCTGGCGGTGGTGCTCGTGCTGCGCAATACGGTGGACCTGCGCACGGGCGTGGAGACGCTGCACGCGGGCAACATCGCCGCCATCGTCGTCACCGCCATCGCGAGCCTGCTGTTCTTCGTTGCGCTCGTGGCGGGCCTGCTGGTACTGCGAGCAGCGCGGCAGCTCGAACCGGCGCTGAAGAGTGGCGCGCACATCACGTCGATGGTGTTCCTCATCCTCATCGGCGCGTCGCTGTTCAGCCTCGTGTTCCGCGGCTTCGATGGCGACGACCTGGTGTTCGACGTGCTGCATGCCGTACCCGGCGGGCCATGGACGGCGCTGGCGATGACGATGCTGGTGATGTTCGTGCTCGGCTTCTTCCTCGACTTCATCGAGATCGTGTTCGTGGTGGTGCCGCTGGTGGCGCCGCCGCTCATCGTGCTCGGCTTCGACCCCGTATGGCTGGCGATCCTGATGGCGATCAACCTGCAGACGAGCTTCCTGACGCCGCCCTTCGGGTTCGCGCTGTTCTATCTGCGTGGTGCGGCGCCGCCGGAAGTCACCACCCTGCAGATCTGGCGCGGTGCGGTGCCGTTCATCTGCCTGCAGCTGCTGCTGCTCGCCCTCGTGGCGGCGGTGCCGCAGCTGGCGACCTGGCTGCCGGCGATCGCGGTGAGCTGATCTCGCTCGCCGGGCCGGGCGGCAGCAGGCCACCGTGCCCCTGCGCAGGCAGGGTGGCGCTGCAAGCCCCTTGCAACCGCAGGACAAGCGAACATTGGCCTTGCGGCGCGCCGCGGGTAACCTTCGCGCCCTTTCGTTCCTTCAGACAACTGGCCGAGGTAATCCACGTGCTCATTGCCGTTCCCCGTGAAACTCTGGCAGGTGAACGCCGCGTGGCACTCGTGCCTGCCGCGGTCGCCAAGCTGGCAAAGCTCGGCATGCAGGTGGCGATCGAGCCGGGCGCGGGCGTGTCCTCCGGCTTCCTCGACGCCGAGTACCAGGCGGCCGGTGCCGGACTGCAGCCACGCGAGGCCCTGCTGCGCGCCGCCGACGTCGTGCTGCGGGTGCGCAAGCCGGAACCGGAGAGCATCGCCCTGCTCAAGCCGGGCACCATCCAGGTGAGCTTCCTCGACCCCTTCAACGAGCGCACGCTGGTCGAACAGCTGGCGGCCGCGAAGATCACGGCGCTGTCGGTCGAGATGATCCCGCGCAGTACCTATGCCCAGAAGATGGACGCCCTGTCGTCGCAGGCGAACCTTGCAGGCTACGTGTCGGTGGTGCTGGCCGCTCGGCACATGCAGAAGATCCTGCCGATGATGATGACCCCCTCGGGCACCATCTCGCCCGCAAAGGTATTCATCATCGGCGCCGGCGTGGCCGGGCTGCAGGCCATCGCCACCGCGAAGCGCATGGGCGCTCGGGTGGAGGCCTTCGACACCCGCCCTGTCGTGGCCGAGCAGGTGCAGTCCCTCGGTGCCAAGTTCGTGCAGATCGACCTTGGCGAGACGGGCCAGACGGCGCAGGGCTATGCACGCGAGCTCACGCCGGAGCAGATCGCGAAGCAGCAGGCCGGCATGGCCGCCGTGATTGCGGGCTCGGACATGGTGATCACGACCGCCCAGGTGTTCGGCCGGCCGGCGCCGCGCATCGTCACGAAGGCGATGGTGGAAGCGATGAAGCCGGGTTCCGTGGTGCTCGACATGGCCGTGGAGACCGGCGGCAACGTCGAAGGCTCCCGGCTGGAGGAGATCGCCGACATCAATGGCGTGCAGGTGCTGGGCTTCGGCAACCTGCCGAGCTACGTGCCGCGCAATGCGAGCGAGATGTACGCGGCGAACCTGGTGAACCTCGTGAGCGAGTTCTGGAACCGTGAGGCGGATGCGCTGCAGTTCGGCGGTGAGCGTGCCGACATCGGCATGGCCTGCATCATCACGAACGACGGCGCGGTCGTGAACGAACAGATTCTCGCCCGCTACAACGCCTGAGCGCAGTGGCCGGGCGGGCGCCGGATCGGCGCTGCCGCCCGGGATGCTGGCGCTTGCGATGCATGAAGCGACGAATTGCGTCGCCCGCCACGCCTTCTCGGCTACCGACCGCCACGCATTGCCTGCAGAATGACGCTGCCGATCGAGCATGGCGCGGCATAGCCCGCCCGCGTCGATCGAGCGGGCTTGGAGGTTTCGCACTGCGGCATGAACGCTTCCCTACAGATCGCGCTCGGCGCGCCGCGCGGCATCGTGCGCACGGTGCTGCTCTCCTGCATGGTGGTCGCTTGCCTGCACCACCCCCTGGTGCAGGCCCGCGAAGCGCGCCGGGACGCGGTCACCGAGGCGATGCAGCGCGCGGCCCAGGACTATCGTCAGGGCCGGCACGATGCTGCCGCCGCACAGCTCGAGCACGCGGCGCGGTTGATCCGCGAGGCGCGCAGTGCGGCGCTGGCTGCGTTCCTGCCGGCGCCCCTGCCGGGCTGGTTCGCGGCGCCAAGCAGCGCCGAGGCGGTGGGCTCGCCCCTGCCGGGAAGCGGTGCCAGCGCCACGCGTGAGTACATCCAGGGCGAGCGCCTGCTGAGCGTGCGCATCCTCTCCGACGCACCGGCGGTGCGCGCCGCCTTGCAGGTGCTGGGCACGCCGGCTTTCGCGACCGTGGATGGTGCCCACGCGATTCGCATGTCGGGCCAGCCGGGCATGCAGAAGTACGACCCCGTGCGCCGCACTGGCCGGGTGACTCTGGTGGTCGCCCAGCGCGTGCTCGTGACGGTGGAGGGTGTCGACATCACCGCGGAGCAACTGCTCGCGCTCGCCGAGTCCATCGACGTCGCCGGGCTTGCGCGCCTGCCGCACTGAATCACCCGCATTCATTGCGCCGGGATCAGTCGATCGCGATGCCGGCAGCCGCGAACACCGATCGTGCTGGGCCGAGCAGTTCACGCCACGCCTGCCAGCGCCCGCTCGCGCTACCGTCGAGCGGCCGGCGCACCTGCACCGAACTGGCTGTCGAGACGGCCGATGCGTTGCGGTGGAACTGCAGGCAGGCCGGGTCCCAGGGCAGCCCGCAGAACGCGAGCAGCGCCCGCGTATGGCGTTCCTGGTCCGCCACGAAGGCGTCGTAGTCGAACACCAGCAGCCTGTCCGCCGGCAGGTGCAGGCGCAAGGCATCCACATAGCGCTCGAAGTGCGCCACGTAGCGCGCGGCATGCCCGAGGTCGAAGGCGTAGTTGTAGTAGGAGAAGCCGGTGGCGAAGAGCTGCCGGTAGTTGCCCAGGCAGGCGTCCATGGGCTGGCGGCGCAGGCACACCATGCGCGCGTTCGGCAGTGCGCGGTGGATCAGCGCGGCATGGAAGAAGTTGAGCGGCATCTTGTCCACGAAGTGCCGCACGGCAGTGGCTGGACCGCCCGCCTGCGGAGCATCGGGTGATCCGGTTGGTGCGAGATGCCGGCGCGTGCGCGCCAGGTAGTCGGTGCCGAGCGCGGTCGGTGACGCCGTCGCCGCCGCACGCAGGGTTGCTGCGTCCAGCACGGCATTGCCCGGTGTGCGCGCAATCGCCTTGGTGGCGACGCTGAAGTCGCCGAGTTCGCCGGCTGCGTGCACCTGTGGATGGCTGTCCAGGATGCGCTCGACCAGCGTCGTGCCGCTGCGCGGCAGGCCGAAGACGAACAGCGGTGCGTCGTCGGTCAGCGTCGAGTGCCCTGCCTGCAGTCGGAGCAGGGCGGTGGCGGCCTCGAACAGTGCCGCGTCGGAACCTGGGTCATGCCGCAGGGCTGCCCGCTTGCGCTGCTTTGCACGCGCGAGCGCCGCCATCGAGCCGGCGATGTCGCCGCACCTTTCCTGCAGCGTGGCGAGGGCATGGCCGAGGAGAAGGCAGCCGTCGGCATCGTCTGCGGTCTCGCGTTCGGCCAGCATCGACTCGACCCGCCGCTGCAGCGGCTCGTCCCGGGCAGGGCACAGCTGTGCAAGCGCGGGATAGGCGGCGAGCCGCGACGGATCGAGCGCGAGCGTCTGCCGGTAGGCCAGCTCCGCCGCAGCCAGGTCACCGGTGAACTGCAGCGCCGTGGCCAGGTTGTAGCGATAGGCGGCATTGGTGGGCGCGCGCTCGACCGCGCGTGTGAACAGCGGCAGGGCTGCCGCGTGATCGCCGGCGCGAGCGAAGGCCACGCCGAAGGTATCGCAGGCCTGGGCATCCGTCGGCCCGAGTGCTGCGCCCCGCCGCGCCTGCACCAGCGCGGCATCGTGCAGCCGTTGGGCGCTTCGGGCACGGGAGGAGCACGCGAGCAGGCGCGTGGTGAGGCCGATCGGGAGATCCGGGATCGTGAACGCGCGCTGCACCACCGTGTCCGCGACTGCGGCATTGCCATGCGCGAGTGCGATCGTGGCGAGCAGCAGCAAAGCCTCCGCGTGGTGCGCGCTCGCGCCGCTTGCTGCCGACTGGAGCACGGCCATGCACGCGCGGTGTGCGCGCTCGTGCTCGCCTGCACCGATGGCGAGCGTCGCTTCCTGCAGCCATTGCTGCTCCGCGTGCGCGGTGTTCGCATGGGCACGTGCGCTGGCCGCGTGGGTGTGCTCGTCCGGCGAGCGGCTGCCCGCCTCGATCGCGGCAGGGTCCCGTGGTGGTTCACGCTTGCTGGGCGGCATGGCGGGAGGCGTCGCTGGAGTGAGGTGATCCTGCCATCCACGAAGCGACGGCACCATGATCCGCGTCGAGCGCTTCACGCCGAGCGCTTCACGCCGAGCGCTTCACGCCGAGCGCGTGTCCGACGTGATGGTGGCGACGTTTGTGCAATTCTCGTTCGCACCGTCGGGCATGCTGAAGCGAGCGCCAGTGATTGAATCGTGCGCCTGCCTCGCCGAGGATCGCGCTACCAGACACGCCCGGATGCCCGCCTGCATGCACATCGACCTGAACCCTGTTGCTCGTTCTGCTTCGCGCCTGCCTGGCGTGGGTGCGTGCATGAACCCCGGTACCGCGCCGGAGCTTGCCGTCCGCCGGCCGATCGCGCGCGCAGTGCGCGCGGTGACCATCGCGGGGGTGTTTGGCAGCGGTGTCGTGGCGATCGGTGCACCGGCGATGGCGGGTGATGGAATCGAGGAGATGCAGGTCACGGCAACGCGCCGTTCGGTGAGCATCCAGGATGTGCCAGTGAACATCGCCGCACTGTCCGGCGAGACGCTGCAGCAGCAGGGCATTACCGGTCTGGCGGATCTCGCAGCCTGGGTCCCTGGCGTGCACGTGGTCGACCAGGGCGCACGCGGTCCGAGTCGCATCGTCGTGCGCGGACTGAACGCGGATCCGCTGGCCTCATCGGAAGCGCTCGGCAATGGCTCCGGTGGCACGGTGGCGACCTACCTCGGCGAGATCCCGCTGTACGTCGACCTGCGCGTGGACGACCTCGAGCGAGTGGAAGTGCTGCTTGGCCCACAGGGCACGCTCTACGGTGCGGGCACCCTCGGGGGTGCCATCCGCTACCTGCCGCGGCGGCCGGACTTCGGCGGCAACACGCTCACGCTGCGCGGCGACACCTTCGGCTATTCCGAGAGCGAGGACCTCGGATACCGCGCGGGCCTCACGGGCAACCTCGCGATCGACGACAAGATCGCGGTGCGAGTGAACCTCGATCGCAACGACGATCCCGGCTTCATCGACTACGGCTTCGTCGTGCGCGAGGTCGGCGTATCCGACCCGGATCCGAACTTCGCCAGTGCCGCCGCCGTGCGCGCGAACCTGCGCGAGGTGGAGGACGCGAACGACAGCGAGACGACCTCGGGGCGCGTGGCGATCCGCTACCTGCCGATCGACGCGGTGGATGCCACGCTGACCTGGTACTTCCAGAACACCGAGTCGGGTGCGCGCACGATCAACCATCGTGCCTCCCTTGGCACCGATCGCTACGAGTCGGGCGCACGGGTGCTCGAGCCGAGCGAGCGCGAGAACGAGCTGTTCGCGCTCGAGATCACGGCCGACCTCGGCTTCGCCGAACTCACCTCGGCCACGGGCATGTCCAGCTACGACGAGCAGGGGCAGCGCGACCAGACCGACCTGCTGATTTCCCTGGAGTACGGCTACGAGACCTTCCCTGCGTTCACCGCATTCACTCGAGAAGACGCGGAGGAGCGCACCTTCAATCAGGAATTGCGGCTGGTGTCGACGGGCGAGGGTCCCCTCGGCTGGATCGTGGGCGGCTTCTACAACGGCCTGCATTCGAGCGGCGAGAGCCGCGAATTCGTGCCCGGCTACGATGCCTTCCTGCTGGCAGACGAGGAATCCGGGGCCGTCGGCCGCGCCCGGATGCACTGGAGTACTTCTCGGTCGATCGCGCGGACCTCACGGAGCAGGCCGTGTACGGCGAACTCAGCTACGAGATCACGCCCGAGTGGCAGGTCACCCTCGGTGGGCGCTGGTACAAGTACGAGCTCGAGTCCGAAGGTGCCGTCGACTTCCCGTTGCTCAACACGGTGTTCGGGGGTGCCGCGCCGGACGCCGTCAACCTCGAGTTCTCGCCGGCAGACCAGGACGACGACGGCGTGCTGTTCAAGTTCAACACCTCCTATCGCGTCAACGACGACGTGCTCCTGTACTTCACGATCAGCGAGGGCTACCGCATCGGTGGCGCCAACAGCGTTGCGCCCTGCCCGGATCCGTTGCCGGACAACCAGATCGGCTGCGCCCTGCCCGGCGAGCGTGCCTACGAGGCCGACGAGACGACCAACTACGAACTCGGCGTGCACAGCAGCTGGCTGGACGGCGACGTGATCCTGAATGGCGCCGTGTTCTACATCGACTGGGAGAAGCCGCAGCTCGCGGCCACCACCCAGAACGGCCTGCTGCCGATCACCACCAGTGGCAAGGGTGCCGAATCCACCGGTGTCGAGCTGTCCGGCAGCTGGCGCATCACCGACGAACTGTCGATGCGCGGCAGCTACTCCTACAGCAAGGCAGAACTCACGGACACCGCGGAAGACCTCATCGCCACCATCGTGCCGCCTGGCTTCCAGAGCACGGTGACCTATGTCGATGGCGAGGACGGCGACCGCCTCCCGGGTTCGCCGGAGCATCAGGGCAGCCTGTTCCTGACCTGGCAGCAGCCGCTCGCGAACGGCTGGACGCTCGAGGCGAACTACGGCATCAGCGGCATCAGCGACGTGATCACGCGCGCGGGGGAGCGCGGCTTCGGTGAATCGCTCAGCGGCTACGTGACCCAGGACGCCTCGGTGATGGTCTCGGGTGAGACGTGGACGGCGAGCCTGTTTGTCGAGAACCTCACGGATCGCTACGTCGAGACCTCGGCACGCGACACCCGCGCCTTCGTGCAGCAGGTCAGCGACGCCGATGGCGGCGTGGTGAACATGCGCCGGTACTTCAAGGATGTGCTGCCGCCGCGCATGTTCGGCCTGCGCTTCACGGTGGACCTCGACGGCGCCCGATAGGCCGCGGCCGCGCCGCCCGATTCAGGTGCGCCTGTGGTCGCGGGCGCCTCAGCAGCGCCGCAGGCGATCGAGCACCACGTCGCGGCCCATCGCGGCGAGCACGGCGTCGATCGCCGGCGTCTGTGGCGTGCCGAGCAGGGCGACCCGCAGGGGGATGGCGAGTTGCGGCATCTTCATGCCCTGCCGGCCGAGGGTCGCCTTGATGGCATCGTTCAGTGCCGTCTTCTCCCAGGCAGGCAGCTCGGCAAGGCCATCGCGCAGGTCGGCCAGTGCTGCACGTGCGGCATCGCCCAGGTGTTGGGCGGCGATGTCGGCAGGCAAGTCGACTTCGGCGAAGAAGGGTCGCAGCGCCGTGGCGAGTTCCACCAGCGTGCTGCTGCGTTCCTTGTACAGCGCCACCAGCGCGACAAGGTCCGGTGCGCCCGGTGCGCCCGTTGCGTAACGCGCGTCACCTGCCTCAGCGAGTCGCGGCGCCACGACTGCGGCCAGCGCGGCATCATCCATCTGCTTCATGTAGTGGCCGTTCAGCCAGTCAAGCTTCGCGTAGTCGAACTGCGCCGCCGACGAGGTGATGTGGTCGAGGTCGAACCATGCGCAGAGCTGGTCGATGCTGAAGACCTCGTCGTTGCCGTGGGACCAGCCCAGGCGCGCGAGGTAGTTGATCACCGCGGGTTGCAGGTAGCCGTCCTCCTGGAACTGCATCACGCCCACCGCGCCATGGCGCTTGGACAGCTTCGCGCCGTCGGCGCCGAGGTCTGCGCCAATCGCTTCCTGGTGCAGGAGGGCGTTCAGGAGGCGTTCGCACAGAAGCTCGCGGCAGCCGTCGGCGCTCTGCGGGTGGGCGCGGGCACGGAAGACGGCGTCACCCAGGGGCCGCTGATCGATGCGCCGGCGCTGGCCAAGGTCGAGGAGCTGCTCGCCGACGCCGTCGGCAAGGGCGCGCGGGTGATCTGCGGCGGCAAGCGGCACGCCCTTGGCGCGACGTTTTTCGAGCCTACCGTGGTGACGGGTGCGACGACCGCGATGCGCATGGCGCGCGAGGAAATTTTTGGCCCGGTGGCGCCGATCTACGCCTTCAGGGACGAGGCCGAGGCCGTGCGCATGGCCAACGACACCGAGTTCGGCCTGGCGGCCTATTTCTACAGCCGCGACATTGCGCGCGCCTGGCGCGTCGCCGAGGCCCTCGACTATGGCATGGTCGGCATCAACTCCGGCCTGATTTCCAATGAGGTGGCCCCTTTCGGCGGCGTCAAACAGTCGGGACTGGGGCGCGAAGGTTCCCGCCACGGCATCGAGGAGTACCTCGAAATCAAGTACCTGGCCATGGCCGGGCTGTAAGGATTCCGTTATGGCGGGGGTGCTACCATCGCGTTCCACCTGACCCCCCGCGCCCCATGATCCCGATCGACGTCCTGCTCGCGTTCCTTGCCGCCTCGGCGCTGATCACCATCGCCCCGGGACCCGACAACCTGATGGTGCTGTCCGTCGGCATCAGTCGCGGCCGCATGGCGGGCATCGGCTTCGGCCTCGGCTGCGCGCTGGGCTGCTTCGTGCATACCCTGTGGGCGACGCTGGGTATCGGTGCCGTGGTGATGGCCTCCGAGGGCACATTTACCGTACTGAAGATGGCAGGCGCCGCCTACCTGGTGTATATCGGTGTCATGACTTGGCGTTTCGCCGGCAAGGCGACCGTGATCAAGCTCGACGACGGCAGCCCGGAACCCATGACCGTTCACCTGCGGCGCGGTTTCATTGCCAATGTCATCAACCCCAAGGTGGCCCTGTTTTTCATCGCCTTCCTGCCGCAGTTTGCCGATCCGGCACGCGGTCCGGTATGGCTGCAGATGGTGCTGCTGGGTGCGCTATTTGCCGCCCTGACCGTGCTCATCTTTGGCAGCCTTGGCTGGTTTGCCGGCGGCATCGGCGCCCGCCTGCAGCGGCAGCCGGCGCTGGCCGTTTGGCTCGACCGCTGCGCGGGGACGATTTTTTTCGCGCTGGCGCTCCACCTGGCGACGGCCTCGCGCTGATCCGCGGCATCGAAAAGCGGCATCTGGCCGTCGATTTTTCCCGTTTCTGGGAAACGACTGCGAGGATTCCTTCCTTGCCTGTGGCGTCGGGCATCCCCTAACATCAGGCGACGTGCATCACTTCCGGCACGATGGGGAGACCGACAATGCTGCAAACCTCGTGGATGGGAAGGCTACTGGCCTGCGCCTGCATGGCGATCCTCCTGCAGCCTTCCATTGGCCGTGCCGGCGAGCAGGCCGAACGTGCGATTGCCGCGGTCAGAACCATGGTCGCATCGGGCGAGGTCAGGCGTGATGCGACGATCAAGGTGGCCTTCAAGTCAGGCAACATCGCGGCGCTGCTGGGCCCCGCGCTGGAGTTGCAGCAGGAATGGGAGCAGCGTACCGGCATCGTGATCACGGCGCGGGTGATCCCTCAGCAACCGGCCTTGCTGAATCTCAAGGCCAACCCGGACATTGATCTGACCGTCGCACGCACCCACGAGTTTGTCGATTTGCTCGAGCAGGGCCTGGTGGAGGATCTGACGCCGCTGGCGAAACAGTTCGGGTTCGTCCTCGACGGCAAACCGCCCAAGGGTTTCATCCGGCCTCATCTGCAGGGATACGTTGGCGACCGGCTGGCAGCCATCCCCGCCGATGGTGACGTCCTGCTGCTCTACCTGCGCCGCGACCTGCTGGAGAGTCCGGTGGAGAAGGAGGCCTTCCGCAAAGCCCACGGGCGTGAGCTCGCCGTGCCCAGGACATGGCAGGAATACGAGCAGTTGCTCCAGTTCTTCCATCGGCCGCAGCAGGGCATGTATGGTTCCGCCGAACAGCGCGAGCGAGACAGCGCGTGGATGCTGTGGATGCCGCGTTACCTGAGCCAGACCCATCCCCACCGCAAGCTGTTCGACGACAGGCTGGTGCCGCTGATCGACTCTCCGGCCGGTGTGGCGGCGACGGAAAGTTATATCCGTACGGTACGCTATTCGCCGCCGGACATCCTCGGCGAAGGCAAGGATTACAGCTATACCTTGCCGCTGTTCATGCAAGGAAAGGCCTTCGCCACGCTGTTTACCGTCGCCGGCGCGAAGCTGCTGAATGCGCCGAATTCGCCATTGCGCGGCAAGTTCGTCACTGTAGCGATACCGGGAACGCAGGTCGGCAAGAACCTGGTGCGCGGCAACCTGCCGATCTACGGCAACAACCTGGTGGTCTCGACGCGCGGGGCTCAGCGCAAGCTGGCCTTCCTGTTCACCATGTGGCTGACCGATCCCGACGTTTCGCTGCGTACGGTCGGTGTCACCGGCGGATTCACCGATCCTTTCCGCTGGAACCACCTCCAGGACTCCCGCATCAGGGAACTATACGGCGCCGAGGCGCTGGCCGTCTTCGCCAGGGAGTGGGACATCGCCGTGCCGCCAGGAACCGGCCTGCCCGGCGATGGCGATTACCTCGATGCGCTGAACCAGAATCTCTGGCTTGCCTCTGGTGGCAAGCAGACAGCGGCGGAGGCAATGCGGCGCACGGCTCAGGAATGGGAAAAAATCACCCAGCGCCATGGCCGCGAAAAGCTTCTGCCCTGGCTGAAGGATTTCAACGCCGGTGTTGCCGGCGGCGAACCCGGTTCGAAGGCGGCGAAGCCGACGCAATGAAGCTACCGGCGCGCTTCGGACTGCTGCGGCAGCTGCTGCTCGGTTTTGCCGGGGGCGGTTTGCTGGTGTTGATCCTGTTGTTCGCCGGCAACCGGATGCTGGAAAGCTCCACCGAGCGTCTGGTCGATACCCTCGAGCGCCATGTGCGCCCGCTGGCACGACTGCACGGACTGCAGGCGCGGGTGGGCAGTCTGCGCAACCAGGAACTGGAGCTCGGGCATCTCGAGGACGTGTTTGCCCTGCAATCGCAGATACAGCGCCTGCGTAGCGAGATCGCCAACCTTGATCGCGAGATCGGTGCGTTTGCGGTGGCGCTGGGCAAGCAGTCCCCGAACGAAGCGAAGCGCCTTGCCGGGCACTGGCGCGACTATCGTTCCCGGCTGGAGGGACAGGCCCGTCTTGCCGGCGAAATGAATCTTGCGGGCGTGCGCGCCATCACGGCAGGCGGCTCGCACATTTCCTATCTGTCGATCCAGGCCCTGCTTACCGAGGTCGCCGAGCAGACCGAGGCCGCCGCCGACGCCGCCTACCAGAAGGCGACACAGGAGCAGCAGGAGCAACGCAAGGATTTCCTCAAACTGGTGCTGATGGGCGGATTGGTGATGTTCGTCGGCCTGGCCTACTCGGGTAGGACCGTGGTCCGCCGCATCGGCATCCTGCACGACCATGCCCAGAAGCTGGCTGCCGGGGAGGAAAGCGGCAATATCGCCATCGCGCGCCACGACGAAATTGGCGATCTCGCCGACGCCTTCGGCACCATGCGCCAGCAGGTTTTGACGCGTGAGGCTGCCTTGCGCGCAGCGCAGGTCGAACTCGAACAGCGCGTAATGGAGCGCACTGCCGACCTGAAAAGCGCCAACCGGCGACTGGTGCGATTCTCCCAGGTTGTCGAACAGAATCCGGTGGGCATACTGATCGCCCGCATCGGCGGCGCTGTCGAGTTCGTCAATCCCGCCTTCTGCCGGATCGGCGGACGCCAGGCCGAGGACATGCTGGAGCGGCCGCTGGTCGAGGTCTTGCACACGGCCGATCCGCTCGATGCCGACAACGCGCTGCGCGTGGCCAGTGCCGGCGGCATCTGGGAACTCGAGCAACCCAGCCGTCGTGGTGGCGATGCCTACTGGGAGCGCCTGCGCCTGGGCGCCGTGCTTGACGAAAAAGGCTGCGCGACCCATCTGCTGCTCTCCTGCGAGGACATCACCGAGCAGCGCACGCAGATGGAACGCATTACCTACCAGGCGCATTACGACCTGCTGACCGGCCTGCCCAACCGCGTCCTCGCCAATGACCGGCTGATCCAGGCGGTTAGCCGCGCGCGCCGCGACGGCGGCAAGGCCAGCGCGATGTTCCTCGACCTGGACAACTTCAAGGAAGTCAACGACCCGCTGGGCCATGCCGTCGGCGATGCCCTGTTGCGTCAGGTGGCGCAGCGCCTGACGGCGGCCGTGCGCGGCGAGGACGTGGTGGCCCGTCTGGGCGGCGACGAATTCCTCATCGTCGCCAGCGGACTCAGCCATGGCGATGAAGCCGCCGCGGTGGCGGAAAAGGTTCTCGCCGCCTTTGCGGAACCCTTCACCATCGACGAGCGCGAACTGACGTCCTCGCCTAGCATCGGCATCGCCATTTACCCCGACGACGGCACGGAGCCCATGGTCCTGTTGCGCAATGCCGATCTGGCGATGTACGAGGCCAAGGACTCGGGGCGCAACATGTACCGTTTCTACAACCGTTCGATCCACGAACTCTCGTTGCAGCGGCTCGAGATCGGCCGCTGCCTGCGCGGCGCGCTTGAACGCCAGGAACTGCATGTCGTCTATCACCCTCTGGTGCGCGCCGACAGCGGCCTGATCATCGGCTCGGAAGCCCTGCTGCGCTGGAACAGCCCGGAACTGGGCGAAGTGCCACCAGCGACCTTCATACCGGTGGCGGAACAGAACGGACTAATCGTTGACCTGGGCCGCTGGGTGCTGCGCGAAGCCTGTGCCACGCTGGCGCGCTGGCGCCTGCAGCAGGAACATTTCGTCATGGCGGTGAATGTCTCGCCGCGCCAGTTCCGCAGCAGTGGCTTCGTTGCCATGGTGCGCGAGTGCCTGGCGGAATTCGCCGTACCGCCGCAACAACTGGAGATCGAGATTACCGAGGGCCTCTTGCTGCGCAACCAGGGCGAAGTGCGGCTGATACTCGAGGAACTGCACGCCCTGGGCGTGCGCCTGTCGATGGAC
>SXGT01299881.1_pt1 | contig 17013 bp, 18 predicted proteins | sample 3176221 | NCBI WGS metagenome assembly SXGT01 (sample SAMN11356862, study PRJNA531348) | freshwater metagenome | isolation source: freshwater sample F1-120 | place: China: Fuxian Lake, Yuxi | collected 2017-12-25 | reverse complement strand
TGCGGTCGGCCCCGACAATGACCAGGTCAATCTTGCCGGCCTGCATGAAATAGCCCGCCATGTTATCGGTGATTAGCGTCACCGGGATGTGATCGCGTTGCAATTCCCAGGTGGTGAGACGTGCCCCTTGTAGAAACGGACGTGTTTCATCGGCAAACACCTGGATGCCCAGGCCGGCGAAGTGCGCGGCCCGGATGACCCCAAGGGCCGTACCATAACCCGCCGTGGCCAACGCCCCGGCATTGCAATGCGTCAAGATGGTACTGCCCGCCGGCACCAGAGGCAGGCCCGCCACACCAATACGCCGATTGATGGCAATGTCCTCGTCGAGCATGCGCTGCGCTTCCGTGTAGAGGGCCTGCTGCAGCTGGGGGAGTGGCGCTTGCTGGTGCTGCCGCACACAGGCCCGCATGCGTGCAATGGCCCAGAAGAGGTTCACGGCCGTGGGCCGGGTCTGCGCCAGGGTGTGGCAGATGTGCTCCAGCTGCGCGGCCACGGCCTCGGGCGCGCCAGGGGCGATGTTGTGGGCACCGAGGGCAATACCGCCAGCCGCTGCGACGCCAATAGCGGGGGCTCCGCGTACCACCATGGTCCGAATGGCCTCGGCGACCTCCTGGTAGGTACGGCATTCGACATACGCTTCCACCATGGGGAGTTTGCGCTGATCGAGCAGTCGCACACAGTCGGGGGCTAGCGCAATAGTGTGAATGAGGGATTCCATCATCGTCCCAACTTAAGCAGAGGCCAGACCCAACGCCGCCGCCACCTGGGCCGGAGTCAGGCCAGTAATGTGTACCAGTTTGTCGCGGCTGCGGTCGCCCGCTTGGAGGCATAGCTGGGCGCGGGCAACGTGCAGGGCTTGAGCGAGAAACGCCAAACAGGCGGCATTCGCCGCCCCGTCCACGGGTGGCGCCGTCAGGCGTAGACGGAGAGCGCCCGCTTGCACGCCGTCGAGGCGCGTAACACTGGCGCGTGGCTGGACCCGCACACGTAGGAGGGTGCCGGTAGCGGTAGCACTCAAAGGTTCCATAGCGTGGCGCCGCGTCTCATAACGGACGAGATGTCCGTTTCATACATACGCTACCAGTTCCCCAGGGTTTTCCCTGGGAGCGCCACGCGCCAGCGTGGCTGCCGGAGCCGGGCTGGAGCCCGGCGTTCCCAGGGGGGACTGGCGCAGGACTGAAGAAATGGACATCGAGGTATCTATTGCATACATACCTCGCCAGCCAAAGTAGGGGCAAGGGCCATGCACGAGTGCAAGTATGTATAAGGGACATAAAGTTCTATAGGAGTCGCATCGGGTTAATGCCCAGGATGACGGCCCAACTCGGCAGAACGCTCCGTGGCCCGGCGCACCGCTTCCATCATCAAACCCCGTAAACCACCGCTTTCCAGGGCATGCATGCCGGCGATGGTCGTACCAGCGGGCGACGTCACCATATCTTTCAACTCGCCAGGGTGTTTGCCGGTCTCCAGGACCATTTTGGCAGCTCCGAGCACCGTCTGCGCTGCCAGGGTGGTGGCACTCTGACGCGAGAGGCCCATAAGCACCCCACCATCGGACAGGCCTTCGATCAGGGCAAAGATAAACGCCGGGCCACTGCCGCTGAGCCCGGTGACCACGTCCATCATATCGTCGCTGACCACCAGGGCCCGGCCCACCGCGTCAAAAATGCGTTGCACCAGGGCAATGTCCTGCGTCGTCGCCGCCTGACCGGGGGAGATCCCCGCAGCTCCGGCGAGGACCAGAGCCGGCGTATTGGGCATGACCCGCACCACACGCCGGTTGGCGCCCAGGGCCTGCTGCAAGGTCTGCAAGGTCACACCCGCGGCAATCGAGATCACCAGCTTATCGTGGTTGAGCACCGGGGCCATCTCCGCCAGAATCGTTGGCATGATCTGGGGCTTCACCGCCAACACAATCACATCGCTCTCTTGCACGGCGTGCTTGTTGTCGGCGGAGGCGGTAATGCCATAGGTCGCTTGCAGGTAGGTACGGCGCTCGGGCATGACATCTGTGGCCAGAATATGCGGCGGCGGAACGTCCAGGCCGCTGAGTAGCCCTTTAATGAGGGCCTCGGCCATATTCCCGCCACCAATAAAGGCAAAACGCACATGTTCAAGCATGTTCGACACCTCGTACCGGTGGACGGGCGCCAAAGATGGCCGTGCCCACCCGCACCAGGGTGGCGCCTTCTTCAATGGCAACCTCGAAATCCGCCGTCATACCCATAGACAATTCCTGCCACTCCATCCCGGCAATCTCTTGCTGCACCAGGCGATCGCGTAGCTCGCGAACCTGACGGTAGAAGGGCCGCGCCCCTTCAGGATGCACGGTCGGGGGCGGCACGGTCATCAGACCACGCACCTGTACATGCGTCAACGCCGCCAGCTTTGGGGCCTCGGCCAGCAGCGTCTCGGGGTCGAAACCGCTCTTGCTCAACTCGCCGCCCACGTTGACTTCCAGCAGCACCGCCATGCGACGTCCCAGGCGCTCAGCCCGGCGGTTGATCTCTTCGGCCAGGGCCAAGGAATCCAGAGAATGCATCATATCAAAGAGGTCAAACATATAGCGCACTTTGTTGCGTTGCAGGGTGCCAATCAGATGCCATTCCACACCCTGACGACCTAGTTGGCCCATCTTATCGCGGGCTTCCTGCAAATAATTTTCGCCCAGAATCGTCACCCCTGCGGCAATGGCGGCGCGCACGCGGGCGGCGTCCACCGTCTTACTGGCGGCGACCAGACGTACGCTGGCGGGATCGCGGCCCACGCGTAGCGCCGCCTGGTGGATGCGTTCCTGGACACGCGCCACATTGTGCGCGATAGAGAGCGTTTTTTCGGTGTCGTGTGTTGCAGTCTCGAGCATACTGTAAGCCCTCACCAGTGGAAGAGGGGAAAGACCGGCTGCCTCATGGTGCTTCTCCAGGACTGTAGCACTTGCGCTGCCCTGGTACCAGTGTTAAGGTTGCCCTCAGACGATCGTGGCGCACGAGCTGGAGGAAGCATGACACACACACAACCGGACCAACCGCAGGCCTATCGCTGGGTCATTTTAGCTTCAGCCTGCCTGATGGGTTTTATGCTGGTGGGCGCCCGAGAAACGCTGGGGAATTTTCTCAAGCCCATCACCACGGAGCTCCAATGGGATCGCGAAACCATTTCGCTGGTGGCGGCGATTAACCTCTGGTTGAGCGGCCTCTTACAGCCCTTTACTGGCTATATCATGGACCGCTTTGGCCCCAAGTGGTTGATGACCACCAGCGTGGCGTTGTACGGGATCGGCGTCCTGCTGGTGGCCTTCACGCACTCGGTATGGTATCTGGTGGTGGTGTACGGCATTCTGGTGGGTTCCGCCACCGCTGGCTCGTCGATTAGCCTCACCAATGCCATGGTGGCGCAGTGGTTCCCGGCCCAGCGGCGTGCCTTTGCCATCAGCCTCAACAATGCCGGGGTGGCTTTGGGACGCCTGGCCTTGTTATCGCTGAGTTTTTATGCCTTGACACTCTATGGTTGGCGCTCGGCGCACATCTTTCTGGGTGTGGCGATTCTCGTTGTGGCGATTCCAGCCGCCCTGCTCTTACCCCGGTATCAATCATCCTCCACTGGGAGCGGTGGGCGGGCCAGAGCCACGGTGCCGGCACCACTGGAAGTGACGCATTGGACAGATTCCCTCAAAACACTGCCGCTCTGGCAGCTCATGGGGGGGTATTTTGTCTGTGGGATGACCGTCAGTCTCAGCATCCATTTCATTGCCTTCGCGACGGATCACGGTTTTAAGCACGCCGAAGCGGTGACGGCCCAGAGTACGATGGCCCTGATGATCTTTTGTGGCGCGCTGCTGGCTGGTCTGGTCTCGGACCGTATTGGCCGTAAAAATGTCCTGGGGATTGCCTATGCCATGCGTGCTGTGGCCTTCGGCACGTTGCTGTGGTGGCACCACTGGCTGGCGCTCTATGTCTTTGCCGTCTTAGGTGGCTTGTCGTGGTTGGCCACGCCACCGTCGGTGACGGCCCTCACCGGAGAAATGTATGGCATGCGCACCCTGGGCACCCTCGGCGGCCTCTCGCTGCTGTCGCACCAGATTGGTGGTGGGCTGAGTGTCTGGCTGGCGGGCAAATTTTTTGATGTGACGGGCAGTTACGACATCTCCTTCACTCTGGCGACCATTGCGCTCGTCGGGGCGTCTCTGGTGAGCTTTGGCATCGCCGAGCGGCGCTACTCCATTCGCTACGCCCCGCCCGTGGCTGCGACGGGTGACTGAGCGCATCACACCCGCGTGCGGCGCAGCAAGCGCTCGCCATAGCGGCTCATCGGCAGCGGAAAAACCGGCGTATGCCGTAGCCTCCGCATCAGGGGAATGGCCTGGAGTAGCCGCCAGCAGGCCCACGCACTGAGCACCAGCCGCAGCAGGGCAGAGGGCCTCTGAGTAACGAGCAGCAGCACCCCACTATACAGGCTGATCCCGACGCATATCCCCGTCGCCGCATACAGGCAGACGCTGCTGCCATAGCGTATGCCATAGCCCAGCCCCAGCAGGCTCACGGCCACCAGCAGGCCGGGCCCGCTAAAACCCTGCCAGAATCCGAGCCCACCGAGAAGATGTAAGCACGTGTAGAGCAGGCCGAGAAAAATGACCAGATTGGTGGTGCGGCTCAAACGTTGTAGCGGCGTCAACTGTCGCATACGGCGTCAAAACCTCGCAATGGCATGTGCTCTCTTTTACCTTTTGTTCTATGTTGTCCATGAGTTGAATGACATTTTTTTTGACAATTTTGTATATTAGGCAATTCTTTTGTCGACAGTAGAACAAAAAAGTGTGACTTGCTTGCAGGCCCACCTTCTCGGTATGTCTCTCCACAGCGATACTTACAGCACAAAAGGCACTTTGGCTAGATGTGGCATGAAAACTGCTCCCTCGTGTCCTCAACACAGGCATCTCCAGGCCGACTTCTTGACGCAAGAGGCGTGGCGTGGAGCGATCAGGCCCTATCTACCAAGAGAATGTCACCATGCATGATGTGGAACACCACCGTAATGTACGCCAGAGAGACAAGATGCTGCGGCGCTTGCGTGCCCTCCTCCTCGCCGGTGTTATCGCCGTGCTGTCGCTCACGGCTCTCCCCAGTCGTAGCTTTGCCAAGGACACGTTTACGTTGGCCGTCAGCATCTACGCTGGCTGGATGCCATGGTACTATGCCAAGGATCACGGCATTGTGAAAAAATGGGCCGATCGTTATGACATCACGATCGAGGTCGTGGAAATGGATTATATCCCGAGTATCGAGGCCTACGTCGCAGGCAAGGCCGATGCGTGCGTCATGACCAACATGGAGGCGCTGGCGCTGCCAGCCAAAGCCGGCATCGATACCACGGTGGTTATTGTCGGCGACTACTCTAATGGCAACGATGCCATCCTGGTACGTGGTATCCCGGATGTCAAAAGCCTAAAGGGTACCACCGTGTCCCTGGCCGAATTCTCGGTGAGTCACTATCTCCTGGCTAGGGCCTTGGAAATGTCCGGCCTGAAGGAGTCGGATATCAAACGGATCAATACGTCGGACTCGGACATTGCTCCGGCCTTTCTGGCCAATAAGAGCCAAAAAGCCGTGGTGACCTGGAACCCGATGGTGATGAGTATTGCACAAACACCAGGGGTCAGTACGATTTTTGACTCGTCCAAGATTCCGGGGGAAATTCTCGACCTGCTGGTGGTCAACACCAAAAAACTGCGTGCTGATCCGCGCCTTAGCGAAGCACTGGTTGGCGCCTGGTACGAGGTCATGGGCCTCATGGCGCAGCCCGGCCCGGAGGCGGAGAAAGCCCTCGGGGAGATGGCCACCCGCTCGAACTGCTCGCTCAACGACTACAAAGCCCAGCTACGTACCACGGCCATGTTCTGGACGCCTGCGACAGCCATCGAGTATGCCAGCAGTGCCGAAGTCAAGCAGAAGATGGACTTCGTGCGCACCTTCTGCTTCAAGCATGGTCTGCTGGGCGAAAATGCGCGCAGCGTCGATGTCGTCGGCATCAGCTATCCCGACGGGGCTGTACAGGGCGACCCCAGCAACGTGAAACTACGTTTCGACACGCAGTTCATGGACAAGGCGAAGAGCGGCCAGTTGCGCCAACCCTGAGCAAGGAGCCGTTGTGAAGGATTTCTTCAGAACGGACGTCGCCTTGCGTCCGACCACCAGCTTTCTCCTGTCCATCCTGTTCTTTGTGGTGGCCATCATAGCGTACTTTACGGCTTCCTACTCTCGGCATATCGAGAATCCGCAAGACAACGTCATGCCCACGCTGTCTCAGATGCTCGATGGTATCCAACGCACCGCCTTTGAGCGTGACCGGAACGGCGACCTGCGCCTGTGGGTCGATACGGCCGTCAGCGCCCAACGTTTTGGCATCGCCATTGGGGTGCTCTTTCTGGCCATTCCGCTCGGTGTTGGGATGGCCTTGTTTCCCTACGTGGAAGCACTGTTTTACCGCTTTCTGGTGTTTTTCGACAAAATTCCCGCGCTGTCGGTGCTGCCGATCCTCTTTATCATCTTTGGCCTCGGTGAACTGTCAAAAATTGCCTTGATCATCATCGGTGTCTTCCCAACTATTGCGCTCGATGCCTACCTACGGGCCCAAACCATTCCACGCGAACAGGTGCACAAAGCCCATACGTTGGGGGCTTCTGAGCACGATATTGCCTACCGTATCGTGCTGCCACAGATTTTTCCCAAAATGCTGGACACCATCCGGCTCAACCTCAAAGCCACCATGCTCCTGCTGATCGCGGGCGAATCGCTGGCGGCAACGGTCGGTTTAGGGTATCGCATCTTCGTCGTCCGGCGGTATGTCGCCATGGACATTATTATCCCCTATGTCCTGTGGATGACGATCTTACTCTTCCTACTCGATTGGGGGATCCAGGGGGTGATCAAGGCGCGCTACCCCTGGCTGGATAAATAACGCCGTCGTGTCTGGAGAACTATGCTAACAGATAGCCCGTATCTCATCAGTCTACAAGATGTCGAGGTCAGCTACGCGACCAACGGCGGACGACACGTCATTCTCAACAATATCGGCCTCAACGTCAGTCCAGGCGAGTTCTTGTCGGTGGTCGGATCCACTGGGTGCGGCAAATCCACACTACTACGGCTCATCCTCGGCGCGCAATTACCCACACGCGGCCAAGTGGTTGTCGCCGGTCAACCAGTACGCAGAGTCAACCGCGACTGTGGTATTGTGTTTCAGAAGTACTCCCTGTTCCCGCATCGTACCGTCTTAGAAAACGTGGCCTTCGGTCCCCTGCTCGAACGGACCACGATATGCCAGCAGGTCATGTACACACCGACCTACCGCCGTATCCGACGACAATCCCTGGAGGCAGCGCGCGCGTATCTCAATCGTATCGGGCTCAAGCCCGACGACGGCGTCAAATATCCGTATCAGCTGTCGGGGGGGATGCAACAGCGGGTAGCCATCGCCCAGGCGCTCCTCATGCAGCCGCAGGTGTTGTTGATGGATGAACCCTTTGGCGCTCTCGACCACAACACGCGGCTGGAGATGCAAGAGCTGATCTTGGAGCAATGGCAAGCGTATGGCATGACCATGGTCTTTATTACGCATGACCTCGAAGAGGCGTGTTACGTCGGCACACGCGTCGTCGGGCTCTCACAGCATTGGACGGATGACGACAATACCCCGGGCGTGGGGGCCACCGTCGTGACGGATGTGCCGACACCCGGAGGGCATCCCAAACCCATGGAGATCCGCGCCACCACGGAATTTACCACCCTGCTGGAGCACGTACGGCAATCGGTGCTCACTGCCGACAAGCCGTAGCGACGGCCATGCGGGCATCTGACGCAGCGCAAGGCCCTATGGCCGACACTATGTTAGGCCCACCACGCTACTGGCCATGGCGGGTATGCGGGGTCGTCGACGGGACGCTGGTCTCTCAACGGTGTGTGCCCCTCACGGCTTGGTGCGGCTCGGCAGATGGCCGGAGCGCACCTGGCAGGCGAGGACATCACAGATCACACGTGTCGAGATTAAACTGGTGATCTCGGCGGCATCGTAAGGCGGAGAGCACTCGACGATCTCCATGCCGGCTAACGGCTTGCTGTCGGCGATGATTTGCAGGAATTTCAACACTTCGCGCGGCAAGAAGCCGCCTGGTTCCGGCCAGCCAGTGCCAGGCACGAACGCGGCGTCCAAACAATCGACATCGAAGCTCAGCCACACCGCGTCGACGCCGTCCCAAGCCACTTCAAGCGCGCGTTTGGCGGCATTCTCAATCCCCATCTCCACGCAATCGGTCACCGTCATGATCGTGGTTTGGCGTTCGCGTCCGGCCTTCACGCCGGGGCGTGGCGCCTGCCAACCGCCAATGCCGATCTGCACGAGATTCTTCGCCGGCACGTTGGGAATGTTCGTGGCGTGAAACCACGGGGTGGTGTGCATGCGTTCGTCAAGATCGGTGTCTTGCGTGTCCACATGCCGGTCGAAGTGAATGATACCGAGCTTACCGCCATGGAGATGCTGGGCTACCCCCCGCACGGTCGCGAAGCCCAGGGAGTGGTCGCCACCGAGCACCACGGGAAACGCCCCACTGGCATAGACGTGCGCGACGCCTTTACTGACCTGATCAAACGTCTTTTCGATGTTGCCGGGAATGGTAAACACATCGCCGAGATCGCACATGGAGATCGACTCCCGGAGATCCACCCCGAGCTCAAAGCTATAGGATCCATACAGTGCTGAGATCTTGCGAATGCCCTGCGGGCCAAACCGCGTGCCAGACCGATAGGTCGTGCCGCCATCGAACGGTGCCCCGAGAATGGCCACATCATACTGACCGCATTTGCGGACGTCTTCGACGTAGGGCGCTTTGACAAACGTGTTGATCCCGGCGAAGTGCGGGAGTTCTCCCCGACTAAACGTGGGAATCCGCCGATCCTGAATGGAGTCAGCCCCATGAAGACCTAATTCGAGGCCACGGGCGATTTCTTCCTCATACTTCGTGGTCGGCAGCAGCGCCTCAGCTTCGACAGCGTATTTCGCCTCCGGACCATAATGGTCATGGAGGGGCACCTTGCCTGTGTATTGCCATTTTTCAGCCATAACCTTTGCTCCTTTCGCATGTTGTATAAATTTGCGCCAGAGCATACCCCCTTCGCCATGAGAGCGCACCAAGAATGCGGCTGGCACCGGGCTGCCAGGGCCTTATTTGGCAGAGCACTCTGTCCCTGATAGATGCAGGCTACACCACAGGACGAGATGAGCATACGACTCAAGCGTGGCAGGGCATCGACTATGACGTGTGGCGTCAAAACCTTCCGAGCAATGTCCCGACAAATCCGTTACACTGTAGCGCCGCATCAGCCTGATATGCAGACCATCAGCACTTGACGCGTCGTGTAGAGGGTTGATACCCCACCGAGGTCAGGCTGCACAACCTCGGCCCGTGCGCCTGGTCGCCCGGTCTTCACCCAAGTGTACCGCAGCGCCATCCGCCCACCGGGGGAGAGGCTTCCACCCCACACGTGCGAGGGAGATCCCATGGCACACACATCGCAGGAAGATGTGGCAAGTCGTTTAGAGGCGATGGATGATCGCCTGGCCCGTCTGGAGACATTGCTCCTCGGACTTACCCAACGCTTTGAACCCCACACCCCAGATGTGAGTCAAGTCACGGCGAGCATTCAAACGTGGGTGACGGACTACGTCTCCCTGCGTCTGCAACAGCTGGTGCCGGAGACCTGCGAACACCCCCCGGAGCCCGAGGCCAGTGACGGCCCCTACCTGCCTGGGACCACCACGCCCTGCACGGAAGAAGTCGTACACCGTGTCGGCCGTATCCCGATTCCCTTTGTGCGCCAGATGGTCGTGGATAAAGTGGCGCAGCAGGCCCACGCTGACAGCGTGGCGCGTGTGGATGTGGAGTTTTTTGAAAAGTCCGCGACGTTTTGACAGTGTAAACTGGCAGGAGAGGATCTCCTGAGCTTTCAACACTGGCAGCAGCACGTCTTGGCTGGCCCCCCTCTCAGTGTGGGCGGTGGGCTTACGTAGCCCGGCGCCCAGCCGCCTCATTGGTTGGTCAGCGTATAGACCATGTCGCTCATAAAGCGCTTGAACGATTCGTTCTCCACGCATTGCTTGTACACCTGGGTATCCTCCTGTAACAGATGCTGCATGGCTTTGCCCAGGGCCTGGTCGTGCGCCAGACGTGCAGTGTGCGGCGTGTTCGCCATGGCATGCTGGTACGCTATCTCCCGCGGCAACCTGCGGCGCGATGTCATCGCGGATACGCCTGGCGCCGTATGTCCAGCGTATGGCACACACACGGCACCGTGCCAGTTCCCGTGTAATAGGGCAGGCCGCCCGTCCCCTGGGGGAAGGAACCATCACCGTGGCCACGGTCACCATTTTTGATCAGACGTACATGCTCCCTGCGGTCACCAGCACACGCTTTCAGCACCTGCACAGCGCGGTCCGCGCCCAGCAGCGCCTCATTCACGAGGGCACCCGCCCGCGCTCGCGTCTGCTCGGCATCCTTCCCCGCCCGCCGGTACCGGTGAGCGTTGAGGAACGTTGGCAGGAGCTCGATGCCCTCGTCCGCAACTATGAGACCATTCTGCAGGAGTTGCGTACCAGCAAAGACGCCTATCAGGCGTTTTTCGCCCAGATGGCTGCCGACGTGCGGCAGTTTGTGCTGGCCAAGAACGCCGAGTCGCGGCACCTGGAAGAGGAGCGTCTGGCCGCGCATGCCAGGGCGGCGGCGGGGGGCAATCAGGCGGCGCAACGCGCCTTTGAGGACAATGGCGAACTGTTGCTGCACACCGTGCGCTTGCGCGGTCAGGCCACGCTGTTGCTGCTGAAGAAAATTACCCTATGTCAGCAGGGGCTCAGTCGCCTGGTGGAGGACCAGCAGGTGCAACAGCACGTCTTACAGGCCCTAGTGGAGGACATGGACCTGCAACGGCAGGCGTATCAGCAGCGCCGGCGCATTGAGGAGCACCTGCGTGAGGCCGAGGAGATGGCGCGGGTGGCGCAACAATTTGAAGCGCATCTGCGCGACCATCTCGGGCCGCTGCAGAGCCTCATCGAGCAGGTGGTGCAGGTGGATAGCAGCCTGCACCGCACTGTGGAAGACATTGAAACGCTGACGCGCCAGATCGCTTCCCAAAGCGCCAGTCCGCTGCCGGGGAGTGAGGCCCTGGATGAGCGCCTGCTGGATTTTCTCACCAGGAGCCAGGTCAAAAAAGAACGCCTGCTGCACGTCTGGGAGCAGTGGGAGCGTGACGATGGCGCCGCCGAAGCCCTTGATGTCGAGATGGCCATCAGCAGCACTGGCACGCCGAGTCCGGTGCTGACAGCGCTGGGGAACCTCGAGATCCTGGTGGAAGCCCGCATGACTCTGTCCGCCTCGCCTGTGCCTGCCCCGCCGCGCCCCGCCGCTGGGAGCGCCGGCGTCTCGCCCGCTGCCATAGGAACCAGGGGGACCGTACTCCCAGGGGCAGCGGGGCCGGCACCACGTCTGGGAAATCGCTTGGGCATGGAGTATGTGTGCATCCACCCTGGCACGTTTGTCCGTGGCTCGGTGCATGGACATGGCAACGAGCGTCCGGTACATACAGTGCAGATCAGCCGGGCGTTCTGCCTCGGCGCCACGCCGGTGACACAGCGCCAGTGGCAGGCCGTCATGGGGCACAATCCCAGCCGTTTCCCCGGCCCGGAGCATCCGGTGGAGCAGGTGTCCTGGGAGGCCGTGCAGGAGTTTCTGCGCCGCCTCAATGCTCGTGAGGGCGTGACGTCCTACCGCCTGCCCACGGAAGCGGAATGGGAGTACGCGGCGCGGGCCGGGGCTACGACGGCGTATAGTTTTGGCGAGGACGTCGCGGTGCTGAGTGACTATGCCTGGTATAGCGCCAATGCCCAGGGAACGACGCACCCGGTGGGCCAGCTCCGGCCCAACGCCTGGGGCCTGTGCGATATGCAGGGCCTGGTGTGGGAATGGGTGCAGGATTGGCAGGGACCGTATCCCGCTGGGCCAGTAACCGATCCCACTGGACCACCCACTGGCACGCAGGGCCTGTTCCGCGGTGGTGGGTGGGACAGCGCTGCCGAGGACTGTCGTGTCGCCCGACGCCGCAGTGGGGCGCCGGGGTACCGCTATCGCAACCTGGGTTTGCGGGTGCTGCGGGAGGAGGACATCGCTCGTCCATACGAACTGGTTTGGCGATCATGACCACCAAGATCAGCCCGGCTTCCATACCATGCAAAGGACGACATCATGGCGAGTAGAATTTCCACGCATCCCGATATTTGCAATGGCAAACCTGTGATTGCTGGCACCCGCATTCCCGTACACACCATTCTCGCCTTTTTGGGCGAGGGGGACTCTCTTGAGGACGTGCTTGAGGAGTATCCTACGCTGTCGAGAGAGGATATCTATGCCTGTATGCAATTCGCTGCACAAGTGATGGCGCATCATTACGAAGTCCAAAAAATCGCATGAATGGTTTCTTATTGGATGAACACCTCCCGGCGCATCTCCAATTTACGCCGTCATGGCCAATTATTCCTGTTGGCGTGCTGGGGGTCAGTCCGACTGACACACAAATTTGGCAGTATGCGCAGCAACATCATCTAGTGATTGTGACGAAAGACGCTGATTTCTCCGATCGCTTTATGGTGGATGCTTCCCCACCAAAAATCGTCCATCGACGTTTTGGCAACATGCGGAAACGCGGTTTTCACGCGTTTCTCGCCAGGGTGTGGCCACAAATTGAAGCCTTGCTGGTCGATCACAGATATATTCGTGTCTATCGGGATCGCATGGAAGCTCTCCGGTAAAGGCACCCTGGATTGCCTCTGTGCTCCACCCAAGCTGCCTGGCGCTGAAGACGCACCTCTACGACCCACACGATCTCTACCCACACGATCTCTAACGTTGCTGGCTAATCGACATCAGACCTCTGCCTTCCTGTCGGCTGTTGGCACCCACACGGCAGGCCCCAGCGCTAGTCCACTTGATTACCGTGCAAGCGCGGCTTAGCCGTGGCAGCCACGTAGAGATTCTGCCTCTTGTTGTCCGCACAGTGATTGCCCTCCAGATGCGGCTGGGCCTCCTCCTGCACTGCGATGCCGTACGAGCCATTGCCGTGACAGACATTACCCCGCGCCTGGCCCCCAGCTTGGCCCCAGTAGCCCAGGCCCACCTGCGTATTGGCCTCGCAGCGATTGCCCTCGAGGTGCGGCTGCGCCTTCCCCTGCACCGCGATGCCGTACGAGCCATTGCCGTGACAGACATTGCCCCGCGCCTGGCCCCCGGCCTGGCCAAAGTAGCCCAGGCCCGTCCACGTATTGGCCTCGCAGCGATTGCCCTCGAGGTGCGGCTGTGCCTCCCCTGTCACCTGGATGCCGTGCAAGCCATTGCGCTGCGCCTGGCACGCGGCAATAGTGCCCCGCATCTGCCCGTAGAGGGACAGACCGCTTCCGCCACGCTTGTGCGCCTCATCCCACACCCCGCCGGTCACACGGCAACGGCGTATATCCACCTGCCCGCCGGCGACCACCACGACATCGGCCCAGGCCTCGCCCCGGTGCTCCACCGTCAGGTCATAGACGTGCACTAGGCCCACGCCCTCGCAGCGCAGTACAGCGCCCTCAGCCTCGCATACCAGACGTGTTTGCTCCAGGCCGGCGCCTTGCACGGTCAGCGCTTTGTTGAGTACGAGGGGTTGCGCCAGGCGGTACTCCCCGGCGGCTAACTCTAGCGTTGTGCCAGGTGCGGCCCGGCGCACCGCCTCTTGCAGCGTGCGCGTGCCCCCAGCGCCATCCGGCGTTACCAGCAGCCGTGAGCCGCGCAGCCGCTCCAGCCAGGCGCGCGCACTCCCCGGGCGCGCATCGCCAGCCCAGCCATCACCGCCTCGGCCACCGCAGCGCTGACCTCGGGCCGCAGTTGCTGGAGCGGTGGCAACTCCACCCCGGCAGCGCGATCCGTCGCCGCCACCGGCAGCACGCCAGTGAGCAGGTGATACGTCGTCGCCGCTAGGGCATAGACATCCGTATACGGCCCATGCTGCGCCTGCTGGGCGTACTGCTCCAGCGGCGCGTAGCCGGGGGTGATCAGCACCGAGTGGCGCTGCGTCTGCCCGGCGCTAAACTCGCGCGCCGTGCCGAAATCCAGCAGCACCACCCGCCCGTCCGGGCTGACCATGAGATTGTCGGGCTTGATGTCGCGGTGTAATAGCTCGGCGGCGTGTACCACCTCCAGGGCCTCAGCCGCCCGTTGTACATACGCCAGAACCTCGGCTTCGTCCAGGCGTCCGCCGCGCTCCAGCAGCAGCGCCGCCAGGGTCTGACCGCGCACGTACTCCATCACCAGGTACGCCGTGTTGTTAGCCTCAAAAGCGGCGTGCACCTGCACAATCCCGGCATGCCGGAAGCGCCCCAGGGCCTGGCCTTCCTGCACAAAGCGCTGCCGCGCCTCGGCGTACGTCTCCGGCGTCCAGGCCCCGGCCGGCACCACGGTGGCGCTGTGGCGCACGCAGCCGGCGGGGAAAAATTCTTTGATCGCCACCGGACGGCGCAGGCGCGTATCGCTGCCGAGATAGGTAATGCCAAAGCCGCCCTGACCGAGCACTTTGCCGACACTGTACGTCTGCTCCAGCAGCAGGCTGCCGGGCGTAAGGACGTGCGGCGCCGGGGCGGTGCCAGCGAACGGCGTGCCACAGGAACGACAGGCGGTGGCCTGGGGCGTGGTGGTGTCATGGCCGCAGACGAGACAGAGCATGGGGATCTCTCCATTGCCTTGATGTTAGACGATGGGGGCTCACCGGCTAGCTCCACAGATAGGATGGGCTGAGGTACGAAGCCCATCAAGCTGCGCCACACCATCGCACGCGTGTCACCCGTTGCATGTATTCGCCAGTCTCGAAGTCCACGGCGTCAGCAACGCCCCAATCCACGGGGTACACACCAGGCCTGACAAAACGGTGAAAGCGAGAATACGGCCAATCCGCCACTCGTTTTGCCCAGCCATGCTTGACCGGATTCCAATGAATGTAGTCGACATGCCTGTTGAAATCCGCGGCATCTGTGATCCAATGCGCCCAAAACCGGCGTTGCCATAGACCGCGCTCCCTTTTGCCCTGCCTGCTTTCCGTACGGCTTTCGCCTTTGGCAATCGTACGGGAAAAATACCCTTTGAGCACATTCCAACGGGTTGAATAGTCGGCGTCGCCCGCCGGCAATGTCCAGAGGCAATGCAGGTGGTCGGGCAACACCACGATGGCATCTATGGTGAAAGGGTGCCGCTGTGTGATAGAGCGGAACGCTTGGCGCAGATGGGTGATTTGTTCCACCAAGAGCCTATTGTTCTTCCGCTCGGCAAGGTTGACCGTAAAAAACCACGTGGCGTTGGGGATATACATTCTGCGGTAGTTGGTCATGTTCGCTGGTCTCTTGGATGGTGGGATGGGCTTCGTACCTCAGCCCATCCTATGTCGCTGCAGGGAGGTTCCTCCCTGTCGAGTCACAGGTCCGGACATCGCCCCCTACGTCCCCGACACACGCCGAATCTCCTCCTCTGACGGCACCCCCTGCATTGGCATGGTCGCCCCAAGTTGCAGCGTTTGCGTACGCCCACCCAGGGCCATAGTCTTGCGCGTCTGCGCCGTCAGCGTGCCGGTGCGCTGCAGCTCATCCAGGGCCTGGTGCAGCATCTGCGTCACGACGGCGTTGCCCAGACTCTGCGTTAAGCCCATGGCCACCTGCAAGGTCTGGCGGGCTTGCGTCGGGTCGCCGGGGGCCTGCTGCACGGCCTGTTGCATCAGGTGGTCCAGGTTCTTTTGCCGCACATAGCCCATCACCTCCTGATCCACCAGCGCAATGGCGGCTTCGTCCGTCGTAAACGTCACCCGGAGGTCGTGCGGTCGTAGTTCCACGTACTGGCCCAGGCCGGGGACGTTGGCGCTGACCCCGACCTGCGCCAGGCGCACCTGGCTGGGCGGGCGGGCGAGCCCAGACACGGTGAACTCCAGCAGCACCACGGTGTAATCCCCAGCCAGCACATTGCCCAGGCGATACGGCGCGGCCTCCAGGCGCACCGCGGCCAGGCTGGGATAGATGCGCGTGATGGCCTCCAGCGTCACGCCACGGGCGGTGGCGACGCTGGCCTGGACGTTGGTCACCACTTCGCGCACGGCGCTGCCCAGTTCAGCGTCCAGGATGGCCTCTAACTGCGCCACGTCCTGCACGTGATACGGACGGCCCTGCGTCACCTCGGCGAGGTCGCGCAGCAGAATTTCGTTGTACGTCTCGCCCAGGCCCAGGGGAATCAGCGGCGTGTTGTGCGCGGCCAACTGCGTGGCCAGGGCGCGGCAGTCGGCTTCATCAGCGGTCTGGCCATCGGTGAGCAGCCAGACGCGCTGGCTGACTTCCGGGGCCAGGACCGCCAGGGCCTCTTGGACGCAGCGCAAGCCTTGAGCCATGTGCGTGCCGCCGCCATGCTGCGGCAGGGTGTCGAGGGCCTGGTGGATGGCGGCCTTATCGGCCAGTGGCGTCAGCGGCAGCAGGGTGCTGGCCCGGTCGTCGAAGTGGATCAGCGCCACCTGATCCTCGGGCCGCAGGCGCGTATCGTCCAGCAGGCGATGCGCCATGGCGATGGCCTGCGCCAGTTTTTGCTCCGATGGCAGCGCCTCCTGGCCCTTGGGCGTGGCGCGGGCCGGTTCGTGCATGGAGCCGCTGGTATCCATGACGAATGCCAGCGCCAGGGGTGGGCGGGCGTGCGCCACGTCAGGCGGCGGGATCATCTTCAGCATCACGAAGAGTTTCTGGGCTTCCACGGTGTGGGCCCGTAGGCTGCTGTGATGCGGGGTGCAGAACAGGGTGAGCATGCGTGTGTCCTTCCACCAAGGCAGGGTCATTCTATGGGTACTGTACGACAGACGCCGTCAGGGTTTTCCTGGGAGCGCGGGCGTCTCGCCCGCTCCGACTGCGGGCGAGACGCCC
>SXGT01735446.1_pt1 | contig 17018 bp, 12 predicted proteins | sample 3176221 | NCBI WGS metagenome assembly SXGT01 (sample SAMN11356862, study PRJNA531348) | freshwater metagenome | isolation source: freshwater sample F1-120 | place: China: Fuxian Lake, Yuxi | collected 2017-12-25 | reverse complement strand
CGATCGCGCCCCATGCGATGAGGTCCGAGACGTACTGCGGCGAGAGCAGATCGAGGAACTCGCTGCCGCAGGGCAGGCCGAGGCGGTTGATGTCGAGGAGGAGCCCGCGCGCAAGCCGCAGCCCGTCGGCGATCGCGAAGCTGCCGTCACGATGAGGGTCGTTGATGAAACCCTTCCAGCCGACGGTGGTGCGGGGCTTCTCGAAATAGGCTCGCATGACGATGACCAGATCGCGTTCGTGGTGCGCTGCCGCCTCGTGCAGCCGGCCGGCATACTCCAGTGCTGCGGCCGCGTCGTGGATCGAGCACGGGCCCACCACCGCGATCAGTCGGTCATCGGCGCCGTGCAGAACCCGATGAACTGCTTGACGACCGCTCGCAACCGCTCTCAGGGCCGTGGCGTCGGCCGGCGCGGCGGCGATGATATCGCGCGGCGGCGGCAGGGGGCGGACGGCGGTGATGCGGAGGTCGTCGGTGTGGTCGTTCATCGTTCGTGTCGGTGGGGTTGTTGCGCGAATGGGCCGGGGCCTGGGGCGAGCCGACCCGCACGCGGGTCGCGGGGGGTTGTCGCCTCTGGGACCGCTCCTGTCCAGCCGGCGGTCGCGATCTGCCGGGGCAGAGACGGGAGGAGGCCTCCCGGACCGCGAAGGTCGAGGCCGAGTGCCGGCAACGGTTCAGGGACCACGCTCTGGCCGTGATCGTGCGGGGGATGGAGCACCACCAAACCGAGCGAGCCAAGCTGATGCTGCGTGCACGTCGGCCCCCGACCAGTGAAGGCCGGGGGCCGACGGAGCCCGGTGGGTCGAGAGCCGTGCGCCGGTTTGGCTCAGGTCAAGTCGGCGATCAGGTCGTTGATCCGAGCCTCGTGGACGGCGAGTTCCTCGAAGATCCGTACGCGCTGGCTCTCGCTGATCCGGACGAGAGTGGTCGCCCAGCTCAGGCGAGTGCGCCATTCCTCGATTGTGGTCAGAGCCTCCAGGAGTCGCAGCTCTGCCAGGCCCGGTTTGCCACGCAGCAGGTTCTTGCGGGTGACTGTCATGGTCCGGGCCAGCGTCAAGAAGCCGCGCGAGAACCAGCGCGGGCTCACCCGCGTGCCCGGCTCCCCACCCACGATCTGGGCGTAGACGGCGCTCTCGATGGCGCGGCAGTGGGCGATCTCGAGCGGCGAGCCCGAGTCCTCGCACTGGCACTCGTTGCCGACGCCGTTCTGATCCTTGTCGCCCTGGAGGAGGTTCGCAACCAGGCCGCAGTTGTCGCACTCGTCGCCGAGTCCGTCGGATTCATAGTCGAGTTGCAGCGGATCGTGGTCGAGGGGGCAGATGTCGCAGGTGTCACCGACAGCATCGCCGTCGAAGTCGATCTGGGAAGAATTGGCCTCGACGGCACAGTTATCACAGACGTTGCCGATCTCATCGCCGTCGCCGTCGGCCTGATCGGCGTTGGCTGCGAGGAGGCAATTGTCGCAAACGTCGCCCGCCTCGTCGCCGTCGCCGTCGGCCTGATCGGCGTTGGCTGCGGCAGCGCAGTTGTCGCAAACGTCGCCGGTTTCGTCGCCATCGGCGTCGGCCTGATCGGCGTTGGCTGTGCCCGGGCAGTTGTCGCAGGCGTCGCCCGCGCCGTCCGAGTCGGCATCGGCCTGGCCGACGTTGTTCAGGAAGGGGCAGTTGTCGGTGACGTCGTCGGCACCATCGCCGTCGGCGTCGCCGTCACAGATGTCGCCCTGCGCATCGGCATCTGCGTTCGCCTGGCCCGGGTTGGCATCGGCCGGGCAATTGTCGCAATCATCGCCGATTCCGTCAGCGTCGCCATCGGTCTGGCTCACGTTGGGATCAGCCGGGCAGTTGTCACAGGCATCGCCGATGAGGTCGCTGTCGGCATCGTCCTGCGTGCCGTTGCCAGTCGCGGCGCAGTTGTCGCAGACGTCGCCGACACCGTCGGTGTCGCCATCGGCCTGGGTGCTGTCTGCCCCGGTCACGCAATTGTCGCAGGCGTCGCCTGGGCCATCGGAGTCGGAGTCGAGCTGTCCCGGGTCGGCCGCCTGCGGGCAGATGTCGCAGGCGGAATCGACGCCATCCCCATCCGGATCCGCCGCGAGATCCGCGTCGGCCGGACAGGAGTCACAGACGTCGCCGATGGTGTCACTATCGGCGTCGGCCTGGTCGTTGTTGGCGTCAGCGGTGCAGTTGTCGCAGGCGTCGCCGAGCAGGTCGCTGTCGGCATCGTCCTGAGTGCCGTTGCCGGTCGCGGCGCAGTTGTCACAGACGTCGCCGACGGCGTCGCTGTCGCCATCGGCCTGATTCGAATTTGCGTCACTGACGCAATTGTCGATGCAGTCGGCGGTCAGGTCGCCGTCGGAATCGGTGTCGGCGGTGCCGCAGCCGCAGGCGCCGGCGGTGGTCTTGAGCGGGTCGGCGTCACAGGCCTCGTTGCAGTCGAGGGCGAGATCGCCGTCGGTGTCGGTGTCGGCGGTGCCGCAGCCGCAGACGCCGGCGGCGGTCTTCAGGGGATCGGCGTCGCAGGCCTCATTGCAGTCAAGGGCCAAGTCGCCGTCTGTGTCGGTGTCGGCGATGCCGCAGCCGCAGGTGCCGGGGGCGGTTTTGAGGGGGTCGGCGTCGCAGGTCTCGTTGCAGTCTGCGCTGGTATCGCCGTCGGTGTCGGTGTCGGCGATGCCACAGCCGCAGGCGCCGACGTCGGTTTTGAGCGGGTCGGCGGCGCAGGAGTCGTTGCAGTCGGCGGTCGAGTCGCTGTCGGTATCGGTGTCGGCGACGCCGCAGCCGCAGGCGCCGACGTCGGTCTTGAGAGGGTCGGAATCGCAGGATTCGTTGCAGTCGAGGGCGAGATCGCCGTCGGAATCGGTGTCGGCGATGCCGCAGCCGCAGGTGCCGGCGGTGGTCTTGAGCGGGTCGGCGTCACAGGCCTCGTTGCAGTCGAGGGCGAGATCGCCGTCGGTGTCGGTGTCGGCGATGCCGCAGCCGCAGGCGCCGGCGGCGGTCTTCAGGGGATCGGCGGCGCAGGAGTCGATGCAGTCGGCGGTGGAATCACCGTCGGTATCGGTGTCGGCGATGCCGCAGCCGCACTGCCCGAGGGCGGTCTTGGCGCCGTCGAGCGGGCAGCCGTCGGAGCTATCGCCAGTGCCGTCGTTGTCGTTGTCTGTATCGCAGACGTCACCCTGCAAGTCGCCATCGACGTTGGCCTGGTCCGTGTTCGCGACGACCGGGCAGTTGTCGGATTCGTTGATGATCTTGTCGCCGTCGGAATCCGCCTCGCAGGCATCGCCCAGCCCGTCACTGTCCGTATCGATCTGATCTGCGTTCGCGCTGAACTGGCAGTTGTCGGTCGCTCCGTCGAGCAGGCCGTCGTTGTCGTCGTCGGTATCACAGACGTCACCACCCTCGGTGCCGTCGTTGTCCTGCTGGTAGGGATTCGCGTCGTTCGGGCAGTTGTCGAAGATGTCTGCAACGCCGTCGCCGTCGCTGTCGACCGCGCGCGGGTCCAGCGCGCTGGCCGGTGCGACCATCAGCGCAAGGGGCAGCAGCAAGGAGAACAACCCGAGTCGGGTACGGCGGCCGAGTAGTGCGAGAGTAGCGAAGGGCTGGACGTTCATTGGTTGCTTCCTTGGGTTGGAGGGTTGGAGCTGGCGGGTTCTGACTCGGGAACGGAATCCTCGGTCGGTGCGTTATCGGGAACCCGGGTCGGCCGTCAAGAGAATGCGCACCGGCTGTCGCCCATTCGTCTACTTTGTCTCGGAATGTGGGATGAGCTGCCTCAGGAAGGACGTTGGATGAGACGAGTCGCGCGCCTCGGGCCACCCTGCGCGACTCCTCCCGGGAATCCGAGAGCCTCGACCCGGCCCGTCGCTAAAGGCCCTGCAACCGGGCGGCGTGCTCGCGGAGCAGCGCTGGCGAGCCGAGCAGGTGGCGATCGAGTGCGGCGCGCTTGAAGAAGAGCTGCACGTCGCACTCGGCGGTGAAGCCGGTGCCGCCGTGCACTTCCGTTGCGGTGCGCACGACCTGGCTCGCCACCTCGGTGAGGTGGGCCTTGGCGTGGGTCGCTGCGAGCGCGGCTTCGTCGGGCAGGTGGTCGAAGGCGTGGGCGGCCCACCACAGCAGCGAGCGCGCTGGTTCGATCGCCGCGGCCATCTCGGCACAGAGATGCTTGACGGCCTGGAACGAACCGATCGTGCGGCCGAACTGCCGCCGCGTCTTTGCCCACTCGACGGCCAACGCGAGCGCGCGATCGGCCGCGCCAAGCGCATCGGCCGCCAGCATGAGCCGGCCGGCATCGATCATGCGGCGGGTCGCCTGTGCCGCTGTGTCCGGTGCCGCGCCGAGCCATTCCGCCACGGGGACGCTACCGAGGACCAGTTCCCCGACCCGGCGCGTGCGGTCGACCGTGACCAGGCGCCGCACCTCGAGTCCGCGCGCGTCGCGAGGCAGCAGCGCCAGCGAGCCGTCCTCGACGGCAATCAGGAAGACGTCGGCGGACTCGGCGTCGATCACGAAGAGAGCCGAGCCCGTGAGCACGCCGCCGTCGCGCCGGATGCCCGCGCCGTCGCGCTTCGAGATGGCCTCGGTCGCCGCAATCCCGATACGCAGCTCGCCTCGCACGATCCGGGGGAGATAGCGCCCTTGCTGTTCCGGAGTACCGGCCGTGCGCAGGGCGACGGGTGCCATCACCGTTGTGCCGAGGAAGGGCAGGGGCGTGGCCCGCGCGCCGACCGTCCAGGCCGCCACGGCGGCGTCGAGCAGGCCGAGACCGCTACCGCCGTGTTCGACGGGCACGAGGATGCCGGTCACGCCAAGGCCGACCACGGCTTGCCAGAGGTCGGGGTCGAAGGCGTCGTCGGCGGCGGCGAGTGCGCGCGCTCGTTGGGTGGGTGCCCGCGCATCCAGCAGTCCGCCAAGCGATTCCTCCAGCAGGAGTTGCTCTGCGGAGAGGCCAAAATCCATGATCAGACGTCTCCGCGGGCTTCCCGCGGCAGACCCAGCCCGCGCTCGCCAATGATATTCTTTTGGATCTGGGCTGTGCCGCCGCCGATGATGAGCCCGAGCGAGAACATCTGCTGGAAGACCCAGAGCCCCCCAGCGCGCTCATGGGGCGAGCGTTCATAGAGCGCGCCGACTTCCCCCAGAAGCTCGAGCGCGGTCGAGGAGATCTGATGCGCCAGTTCGCAGCCTGTCAGCTTGACGACCAGCCCGGCGATGCCCACCGGCTCGCCCCGCAAGCGCGTCGAGAGGAGTCGGGAAGCGTGCCAGCGCGCCGCGAGGACCTCGGCCTGCAGCCGCATGAGTCGGTCACGCACCAGCGGATCCTCGATCAAGGGCCGGTCGTCGCGGGTCTCGGTGCGCGCAAGCCGCAGCAGCGCCTGAAAGAGAGCGTCGATCTGTGCCGCCGAGCCCAGCATGTTGCGTTCGTGCACGAGCGTGGCGTTGGCAATCCGCCAGCCCTCGCCACGTTCGCCGACGATGCTGGCGCGCGGCACACGTACCCCGTCGAAGAAGACCTGGTTGAATTCGGCCTTGCCGGTCATCGTCATCAGCGGCTGCACGCTGATGCCCGCCGAAGCCATCGGAATGAGCAGGTAGGAGAGCCCGGCATGGCGCGGCCGCTCGGGTTCGGTGCGAACGAGGCAGAACATCATGTCCGAGAAGTGCGCCGACGTGGTCCAGATCTTGTGGCCGGTGACGACGAAATCATCCCCCTCGAGTACGGCGGAGGTGCGCACGTTCGCCAGATCACTGCCGGCCTCGGGCTCGGAGTAGCCCTGGCACCAGACCATCTCGCCGCGGAGGGTCGGGCCGACGTAGCGCCGCCGCTGTTCCTCGGTGCCGTGCTCGAGCAGCGTGGGCACGAGCATGTCGGGCCCCTGACCGCCGATACCGCGCGAGATGCCGGCGCGAGCGAACTCTTCGTCGATCACGATACGCGCCAGCGGATCGGGCGGGGCACCGAAGCCGCCGTACTCGCGCGGCACATTGCGCGCCGCGTAGCCCCGCTCGATCAGCAGAGCTTGCCAACGGCGGACGCGCTCATCGGGGCGCCCACCGAGTCCGATCGCGCCGAGCGGCGCCTGGGTTCGGTGCTCCTCGACGAAGGCGCGCACCTCGCGGCGCAGGGCTTCGGCTTCCTCTCCGTAGCTGAGATCCATCGGCGTCGACCCTCTGCGCGGAGCACCTACGCAGCCGTCGAGGCCGCCGCCAGTCACGGGGCATGACCTCGCGTGGGCTTACGTCGGCTGTGCGGGCTGCGTCGCCGGCCGTTGCGGCGATCCGCGGGTGTTCGGGTTCAGTCGCGCGCATCCGGTCGGTGGCACCGAACGCGTCCACGGTGGCCGCGGCGGCGACGCGACGACGAATCAGGTGCCTCGCATTTCCGTGGCACCGAGCGCGCACGCGGTGGCCGCGACGCCCCGCGCGGTGGCACGGTGCCGCACCCGCATGCCGGCCGGTTGCACCGAGCGCGCGCTCGGCCGCGGCGGCCGCACGCGGGTCGCGGGAGGAACGGGAGCGCGGCCGACCGTGCATAGGGCGAAAGCTGCTCGGCCTCCGGCCGCATGTGGGTCGCGGGATGAGCGGGAACGCGGCGGCTCTTGGCGGGCCCTGCGGCGGCGATTCGACCGCAGCGGCCCGGCAAGGCTAGATGGCGGACAATGGCTTTCCCTCATCTCGGATTGATCTTCGGTGGTATCGCCCTGGTCGCGATGGCTGCGTGTGGCAACGTCTCGTCGTCCCCTCCGACCGAGCCCCTCTGCGAGGCGGACCCAGGGAGGGCATCGGCTCTGGCGAGCGTGCCCGAACTCGCCGACCGGCCGCTGCCGGACTGGTACGCCGACGCCAAGCTCGGGATCATGATCCATTGGGGCCCGTTCGCGATCCCGGCCTGGGCCGAGCGCACGCTCGATCCGGAGGTGATCTTCACCGACCCGACCGATCCAGATTATTTCCTGACGCCGCGTGGAGTCGAGCGCTTCCTCAGCCACAACCCCTACAGCGAGTGGTACTGGAACTCGATCTCGATCCCCGGCAGTGGTGCTTCGGAACATCACGCCGAAGCGTGGGGCGAGGGTTTCCCCTACGAGCGCTTCGGCCCGATGTTCGTCGACGGGCTTGCGGGCTGGGACCCGGACGAGTGGGCGCAGCGCTTCCGTAGCGCGGGCGCGCGTTACGTCGTGCTCGTCAGCAAGCATCATGATGGCTACACGCTCTGGCCGAGCGCGGTCGAGAATCCCTACCGCTCTGCCTGGGCCTCGCCACGCGACGTCGTCGGTGAACTCTCGCAAGCCGTCCGCGGGCAGTGTCTCAAGATGGGCCTCTATTATTCGGGCGGCATCGACTGGACCTTCACGGCGCCGCCCTTCGCCACGTTCCTCGATGCCCTGCGCTTGACGCCTGCCGAACCGGCCTATGCGCGCTACGTCGACGCGCACTGGCGCGAGCTGATCGAACGCTATCGCCCGTCGGTCCTGTGGAACGACATCACCGCACCACCGGGGACCGATCCCGAAGCGCTCTTCCACGAGTACTACGCCGCCGTGCCCGACGGTGTCGTGAACGATCGCTGGGCGGCGGCGACAGCGGGGCTGCACCGCGACTTCGCGACCGCCGAGTTCAGTGGTCGCGCCGACATCGACCCCGAGAAGTGGGAGGCGGTGCGCGGCATGGGCCGCGGCTTTGGCTACAACCGTAACGAGCAGCGCGAGGATTACGGCCCGCCCGCGAAGTTCATCCATCTTTTGAGTGACGTGGTTTCGAAGAACGGCAACCTGCTGCTCAACGTCGGCCCGCGCGCCGATGGCTCGATCCCCGAGGAGCAGCAGGCGATTCTCGACGGTCTCGGCGACTGGCTCGCGATCAACGGTACGGCCATCTACGGCACGCGGCCCTGGCAGCGGTTTGGTGGTTTGACGGATGGCGGCCTGCCCGTGCGCTTCACCTGGAATGCGGCGCGCGACACACTCTACGCGATCGTGTTGGGTCGGCCCGCGGGCCAGGAGGTCACCCTGCTCGATCTGGCTCTGACGCCTGCCGACGTCCACCTGCTCGGGGCCGACGGCGCGCTCGAGTGGGAGGCGGCGACCGACGGCCTGCGCCTCCAACTCCCAAGCTCGCTGCCCGAAGCGGCCGCCTACGTCTTCGCGCTGGCGGGCGCGGACGGGCCCTAGCGCTGGCGCCGGAACGACCGGCGAACGGGCCGCCTCATTGCGGAGGTTCCGAATGATTTATGTGGATTTGTCCTCTTGGTACCGCGCAGCCTGGCTCCGGCTGGCGCGGGGGGTTGCATCGGGGGGATTCGTCCTCGCGCTGGCGAGTCCGGGGGGCGCCTTCGAGGTCACGTCCTGCGACGTGCTGGTTCCGCGCGGCGAGATCGGCGAGTTGCGCCAGAATCTCTCCTGCAGCCATACGGTTGCGCATTGCGCCGACAGCCCGGAGATCCTCTGTGCCGATCCCGGGCCCGGGGTCGGGCCGGGCTGCCCGCGCGGGCCCTGTGTCAATCGCGCTATTCAGCTTGCCGACCGGGCGACGCTGCGCCTGAACGGTCACGAACTTCGCGGGGGCAAGGTTGGGGTTCTGTGTCGCGACCGCTGCAGCGTCGAGGGCGGCGGTGGACTGATCGCGGATGCGGACGTCGGCATCCGGCAGTGGTCCCATCGGACCATGGCGGTGCGCGATCTGCGCTTCGAGAACAACGGCTGGGCCATCAATGCGGCCTACTTCGCGCGCCGGACGACACTCACCAACGTCAGCGTGCACGACGGATCGGGGATCTATGCGCCGAACCTGCATGCGACAAGACTCGAGATCGTCGATCTAGCTGGCTGCGGCCACGGGCCGTTCATCGCGGCCGACCGTCTGCGCGGGTCGGAGATCTCGACCCCCTGGGTCTACGTGGAGCGCGGCCTCGACGTCACCGGTCTCACCGTCGTGGCGGAATGCGGTACGGGACTGGTGGCGCCACGTGGCCGGGTGCGCCTCGTGGATTCGGTTCTCTCCGGTGCGACGGTGGCGGATATCGCGACCCGGGTGCAGCCCGAACTCTCGAATACAGTGTGCGACCGCAGCGCTCGGCTCGACCGGGACGGCGAATTGACCGGCGCGACCTGGGGCGTGTGCGGACTCGATAGCTCCCCCGCGGCGCGCTGATTCCTGCCGCGCGAGCGGGGGCGGCGCTGGCTCCGGCAAGAGGGCCGAGGCGGGGCGCTCAGCGCCAGGAGCCTCGACGAGGTTCAGTTCCGGGCAAATGGGGAGCCGGTAGAGGCCCGGGCCGCAGCGCTCAGCGTCCGATCAGGCTGCGTAGCCAGCGTCCGAGTCGGAGCGCGCGGCTGCTCAGCAGGACCTCGATCACCTGGGTCTGACGCGCGATCTCGGCGTCAAGTTGACGCACGCTCGCGTGACGCTCGGCCTCGCTCGCCCCGAGCGCCCGCGCCAGTGCGAGCGCATCCTGTCGGAGCCGCCAGAGCAGGCGTTCGTAGTCGTGCACGAGACGAGGGCGGGCCGCGTCGGAGCGGCGCAGGCGCATCGCCCAGGCGTTGATCGGCGAGCCGTCGAATTCGACGTCGCGCACGAAGCCCCGCTCGGCGAAGAGTGTGGCCCAGATTTCGGGCTCCTGCACGTTCAGGTGTGTCGGTTCGTCGCGGTCGAGCGGGCTCGACGAGAAGACGATGTCGTCGGTGTGCGCGCAGAGGTTGTCGATGACGCGGAGACCGTCCTCGGCGGTGAGGTGCTCAACGACCTCGATGCACACGATGAGGTCGTAGCGCCGGCCCAGAGGTTCGGTGGCCTGGGCCAGTCGACAGAAGGCACGCATCGCCGGTGCGACCTGGCCCAGGGCGTCTTCCGCGATATCGAGGCCCCTGGCGTCGACGCCGCGCTCGCGCAGGGCCTCGACCAGGAGCCCGCTCGCGCAGCCGACATCAAGCACCGAGCCGGGGCGGATCTGCGCGACCAGGCGCTGCGCGATAGCGCCAAAGAATTCGAGCCACACCTGCTCGCGTCCGTAAGGCTCGCCGCAGTGAGAGGCGTAGTAGTCCGCATCGTAGAGCCCGCCGGCCGAGGGCGCCGGCGCGGGAGTCTGGGTGGTGGGGCGCACCTCCGCCACGCTGCTCAACTCCGCCGCGCGGCGTCGAGCGCGACGACGGCACAGCTCGGCCGCTCGGGGGTGGCCTCGGGGTGGAACCAGCGGAACCAGAGCCGGCCCTGCGCGTGCCCCTGCGTGCTGAGCCAGTTCGGGTGCCCGGGGTCGCTGGCGGCAATCACGATTTCCCAGGAGCCGTCAGGCTCGTAGTGGATCTGCATTCCGTTCAAGGTCACGCGGTCGTAGTCGTAGTTGTAGGTGTGCAGGAAGGGGTTCCACAGGCACAGATTCCAGAAAGCACATGCGGGCGAGCGGCCGCGGACGCGCAGAGCTTCGTTGGCTCCGAGGGCGAACGAGCCCATCGCGTAGGCGGCATCTCCGGCGGCCCAGCCGAAGGTCTGCTGTGGCACGGGGTAGGGCGGATCGACCGAGTTCGGCTCGCCGAGCGCGAGTGGGGTGATCTTGGCTTGTTCGCCGATCCAGGTCGCGACCGCACCGAGCCGCCGCGCGAGTTCTGCGTCCGAGAGGTTGGGGTCGCCCGCGCCGTCGAGGCATTCGATCTGCCAGTCCATGCGCCGGCCGCTGCAAGGGTCGGCGAGGTAGTCGCGGGTGATCGCGCACACGGCGTCGGGTTCGAGCCGGATCCAGGCGCCGGGGTGCTCGCGCGGCGAGAGCACGATCTCCACGTGGCCGTCCGCGCTGGGGACGAGATCCCGTCCACTTGCCGAGCCGACGATACGCTCGGAGTAGCGGCCATCGTCCGGCCCGCCGTAGACCGTGAGCGAGAAGTAGACCGCATCGCCCGGCCGGGCGCGTACGCGGTAGGTGCGGCGCGGGTCGATCGGCACGTACTGGTAGAAGGCATCGGCGTTGTCGCCGCCCCATTTTTTGTAGGGGCCGATGATGTCGACGAAGCGTGGCTTCTGGCTGTCGGCCCACAGGAAAGCGTCGCAGCCGACTTGCAGGATGGTGAAGATCCAGCGGTAGGCTTCGAGCCGGGCACGTTCGTCGGGGAGTGCCGGATCGCCACCCGAGAAACGCTCCTCCAGGGTGCCGAGCAGGCCGAGCAGTCGGCGCACCGCGTTGGCGCTGGCGTTGCCGGGGCCGGTCTGGTCCGCGTCGTCGCGCGTCGCTGTCATTGGCGTGCCCGTGGCGCATATGGCGTCGCGACTTGCCGACCGCTCTGGGCAGCGCCGCCGCGCGCCGCTGTCCCCGACAGGCCGGCGGCGTGCACCGCGAGGCTCGCGCTGCCGCCCTCGTTTTGCGTGCTCATGGGTCGGCACGCTAGTCGGCAAGCGTGACGACTGCACGGCCGGCGCCGGTCCATATCGACGATTACGCCCAGCCCCGCTTCTCGCCCGAGGTTGCGGCGATCCGCGAATCGGTGATTCCGCTCGCCGCCGAGCTCAGGCTCGAAACCGGCCCGCTGCTCGCTGCGGCTGGGGCTGCGACCGGACTCGACGATTTCGGTGCCCCCGATTTCGAGCGTCGTCTCGACCTCCTGCTGCGCGCGCTGCGCGAGCAGGCCGGCCTCTCGCCCTTTGGCGTGGTCAGCAACCACACCTTCATCCTCGGGCTGCTCGAGAGCCGGCTGCGGATCGAGGACCTGCTGCGGCGCCATCCCGAGATCGAGCAGGTGCCGCTCGAGCGCCCGATCTTCATCGTTGGCCTGCCGCGCACCGGCACGACCCACCTGCACAACCTGATCTCCGCCGACCCGACGCTGCGCTCGCTGCCCTACTGGGAAAGTCTCGAACCGGTCCCGCCGGCAAGCGAGCGCGGCTGTCTGCCCGACCCGCGCCGCGCCCGGACGCAGCTCGCGGTCGACTGGATCGACGCCGTCATGCCGCTTTTCAAGCGCATGCACGAGATGACGGTCGATCATGTGCACGAGGAGATCCAACTCCTGGCGATCGACTTCTCGTCGATGCTCTTCGAATCGACCGCCTACGTGCCGGCGGTGCGCGACGACTATCAGGCCCGCGACCAGACGCCGCATTATCGCTACCTGCGGCGCATCCTGCAGATCCTGAGCTGGTTCGATCTCGAGCAGGAGCGGGCGGCGGGGAGAGTGGCACCTGAGCCACGCCGCTGGGTGCTCAAATCGCCCCAACACAGCGAGCAGCTTCCGGTGTTGGCGCGGGTCTTTCCCGACGCGACGTTTGTCGTCACGCACCGCGAGCCGGTCGCCGTCACGGCCTCGGTGGTATCGATGATCACCTACGGCGCGCGCATGAGCGTGGAGCATCCCGACCCGATGCTCTACGGCCGCTACTGGGCGGCGCGGGTCGAGGACCTGCTGCGTGGCTGTGCGCGCGACCGCGATGTTCTGCCTGCGGCCCGGACGATCGACGTCCGCTTCGACGACTATATGCGCGACGACATCGCGATGGTCGAGCGCGTCTACGAGGTCGCGGGCCAGCCCTTCACGGAGGCGACTCGCGCCGCGATGCAGAGCTTCATGGCGAAACACCCGCGCGGCCGCCACGGCACGATCATCCAGAGCCTCGCCGACTTTGGTCTCGACCCCGCCGAGCGGCGCCGGGCGCTCGCCTTCTATGCCGAACGCTTCGGCGTCGGTTGACCCCCCGAGCCGCCCGCCCTCGGGGAGCGGACCCTCTTGGCTCGGCCCCGGGCGGCGGCGGGCCGCTGATGTTGACCCGGATCGGAGTGCGAGAAGGGGGACTTGAACCCCCACGGGTGTTACCCCACTAGCCCCTCAAACTAGCGCGTCTGCCAATTCCGCCATTCTCGCAGAGAGTGCGCACGCTGCTTAACAACCGGCTCCGCACCGGCAAGGCCGCGCGGCGCTCGGCGCGGCTTGCATCCGAAGCAGGTCTTCCACCACGCCGAGGAAGCCCCGCACGCGTCGCCCGCGCGGACCATGCAGTCTCACCGCCCTCAGCGTGCAGCGAGGCGGAAGTCGGCCCGTGAGGCGGCGAAGGTCGCCTGGCAGCGGTGGCGCAGATCGGTTTCATAGAGCACGTCGATCGCCGTCATGGCCAGGGCGCGCGCGCCGTCGAGGGCCGCGGCATCGCCGAGTTCGGATCCGGCCCAGTGCGCGAATTCGGCGTTGTGAATCGTGCAGCTTGCCGGGGCGGCGGCGAGCATCGGGTGGATCGAGGGCACGCGGTGGCTCACGTTGCCCATATCGGTGCTGCCGAGCGCCCCCGGCGGCATGCGCTCGAGCGGCAGAAAGGTCCGGCCGAGCGACTCGGCATTGCGCTGGAAAGCCTCGGCGAGCGGCCAGCAGGGGTTCAGTTCGAGGTAGCGCAATGCATCCCAGCGCACTTCGACCGAGGCGCCGGTCGCGCTGGCGCCGGCGTGGAAGCAGGCCTCGACCCGCGCCTCCAGGTGGACCAGCGCGCGTGCATCACGAGCCCGGACGTTGAAGCGGCCGGCACTGCGTTCGGGCACGATATTAGGTGCCTGACCGCCGTCGGTGATGATGCCGTGCACGCGCTCGGTGCTGCGGATGTGCTGCCGCAGGGCCGCGATGCCCTGGTAGGCCAGCACGAGGGCATCGAGGGCGTTGACGCCGGCGTGCGGCATGGCCGAGGCGTGCGCGGCGCGGCCATGGTATTCGACCTCGACCTCGGCGAACGCGACGCAGGGCATGGTGGCGAGGTTCACGCCCGCCGGGTGGATCATCATCGCCGCGTCGAGACCGTCGAACGCGCCACGGCGCGCCATGAGTTCCTTGCCGCCGCCCTTCTCCTCGGCCGGCGTGCCGAGCAAGCGCACGCCACCGGGGAGATCCGGCGGCAAGACGCGGGCGAGTGCCAGCATCGCACCCAGCGCCGAGGTCGCGATCAGGTTGTGGCCGCACGCGTGGCCGATTCCCGGCAAGGCGTCGTACTCGGCGATCAGCGCCACCTGGGGGCCGCCGCTGCGGCCAGGGCGCGACTCGAAAGCGGTCTCGAGTCCGAATGCGCCGCGCGTGCACGGCAGTCCCGCGGCCTCGATCTCGCCGGTGAGCAGAGCGGCGGCGCGATGTTCGGCGAAGGCGAGTTCGGGAGCGGCGTGAATCTGGCGCGACACCGCGATCAGACGCTGGGCGAGCGCATCGACCGCGGCGCACGCCGCGGCCTTGAGGCCATCCCGTGTCGGCGAGGTCGTCACGTGGCGATCGTGCCAGACGGCACGGCCGGCACAAGCCGCAGACGTTCCCCACGTCCGTCGAGTCTCGCGCCGGGCCGGATACGGCGTTCAGAGCGGGTCGAGCCAGCGTTGTTTGCCGCGTGCGCCGCCGTCGAGCACTGGCGTCACGCCGGATGCGGCGTTCAGCGCGAGCGCGAGTCAGGGTTGTTTGTCGCGCGGGCCGTCGTCGAGCCTTGGCGTCGCGCCGGCCGCTGTGTCAAGCTCAGGGCGCGGCAGCGGCTGGAGCCGTTTTGCTGGCAGCCGCGCCGGCACTTGCTGCTGCGGCCGGCTTGGCCGCGGGCGCGTCCGTTGCCGGCTTGGCCGATACGGCCGCGGGAGCAGTGGCGCTCGGGGCATCCTTGTCGGCTGTGGCCGCGCCGGAGTCCGCGAGTGCTCCGGCCGGGTCTGCCTTCGCCGTGTCGGCCGGCCCGGCAACCGATGCCGCCACGCCCGCCGACGGGAGCGGTGCCGGCTCGGTCAAGGCCGGCGGCTCCACGGGGGTATCGTCGAGGATCGATTCGGTGAGATTGCTGGTGGTGCTCCAGGTCAGAAAGATCGACGTCAGCATGAAGACGGCTGCGGTGCCGGTGGTGAGCCGCGTCAGCAGGTTCCCCGCGCCGGCCGAGCCGAAGATCGTCTGGCTCGAGCCGCCGAAGACCGCTCCCGCGTCAGCGCCGCGGCCCGTCTGCAGCAGCACGACGGCGATCAGGAAGAGACAAGCCAGCACGTGGATGATTGTAACTGCGATTGACATGATTCAGGCCTCGAATTCGACGATGCGGGCGAAAGCCTCGACCTCGAGACTCGCGCCACCGACCAGGGCACCGTCGATGTCGGCCTGAGCCATCAGGCCATCGACGTTGTCCGGTTTCACGCTGCCACCGTAGAGGATCCGCATCTGTTTTGCAGGCTGCCCGAGCCGACCCACGCAGGCCCGGAGTGCGGCGTGAACCTCCTGCGCCTGCGCCGGGCTCGCCACGCGGCCGGTGCCAATCGCCCAGATCGGTTCGTAGGCGAGCGTCACCTGGTCGGGCCGCGCCAGCGCGAGGCCTTCGAGCGCGGCCCGGGTCTGGCCCTCGACGACCGCCACGGTGTGGCCGCCGTCGCGTTGCGCCAAGGTCTCGCCGACGCAGAGAATGACCCCGAGGCCCTGCGCCAGAGCCGCTTCGAGCTTGCGTCGGATCTGGGCATCGTCCTCGCCGAAGATCTCGCGTCGCTCGGAATGGCCGAGGATCACGTGACTTACGCCGAGGTCGGCGATCATCGCCGGCGAGATCTCGCCGGTATAGGCACCGCGGGCTTCGTGGAAGCAGTTCTGGGCGGCAACACGCAGACTGGTGCCGGCGGCGAGCCGGGCCACCGCGTCGAGAGCGGTGAAGGGCGGCGCCACCAGCACCTCGCGCGTCCCCGAGGCGAGCTGCCCTTGCAGCCGGCCGAGCAATCCCTCGACCAGCGACAGCGCCTCGGCTCGCGTGCCGTGCATCTTCCAGTTGCCGGCGAGCAGCGGTCTGCGCGGTGTGGTCATGCCCGGTCTCCCCTTGGTCAATCCAGCGCGGCCACGCCGGGCAGGAGCTTGCCCTCGAGGAACTCGAGCGAAGCGCCGCCACCGGTCGAGACGTGCGTCAGTTGTGCGGCCACGCCAGCCTTGTGCACCGCCGCCACCGAGTCGCCGCCGCCGACCACCGTGACGGCCTCGCGTGCCGTCGCAACCGCCTGCGCGATCGCCAGCGTGCCGCCGGCGAATTCGTTGATCTCAAAGATCCCCATCGGGCCGTTCCACAGGATCGTCTTCGCCCGCGCGATCTCCTCGGCGTAGCGGCGGCGGGTCTCGGGGCCGATGTCGACGCCGAGCCAGCCGGCACTGATCGCGCCGCGGCAGACCTCGGTCGTCGCCCCGGCGCGCGGTGCTTCGGCCACGACGTGGTCGCTCGGCACGAGAAGCTTGACACCACGCTCCCCGGCGCGGGCGAGCAACTCGCGGGCGAGGTCGAGCTTGTCGTTCTCGCAGCGCGACGCGCCGATCTCCGTGCCTTGCGCGGCGAGGAAGGTGTAAGCCATCGCGCCACCGATCAGCAGGGTATCGACGCGCGGCAGCAGGTTGTCGATCACCGTGATCTTGTCCGAGACCTTGGCGCCGCCGAGGATCGCCACGAAGGGCCGCTGCGCTCCGGCGAGCAGGGCGCCCAGGTGGTGCAGCTCGTCGCGCATGAGCAGCCCGGCGGCCCGCTCGGCGATCAAGGGAGCCATGCCGGCGGTCGAGGCGTGGGCGCGGTGCGCTGCACCAAAAGCATCGTTGACCCAGACATCGGCGAGCCGCGCCAGCTGCAAGGCGAAGGTCGGATCGTTCTGCTCTTCCGCGGCATGGAAGCGCAGGTTCTCGAGCAGCAGGACCTCGCCCGCTTGCAGAGCCGCGACGCGGGCCTCGACCTCCGGCCCGACGCACTCGGACGCGAACGCGACCGGCCGGCCGAGCAACTCGCTGAGTCGCGTTGCGACCGGCCGCAGGCTCAGCTCGGGGTCGGGCCTGCCCTTGGGTCGCCCGAGGTGCGAGGCCAGCACCACGCGGGCGCCGCGTTCCAGCGCGAGCCGGAGCGTGGGCAGACTGGCGCGGATGCGAGAATCGTCGGTGATACGACGCGCCACGCCCGTGCCCTCGGTGGGCACGTTATAGTCGACCCGCACGAACACGCGCTGGCCGGCAAGGGGTACTTCCTCGATGGTCCGCATTGCGCGGCGAGCCCTCAGAGGCGAGTGCCGATGTGACGGATCACGTCCACCATGCGGTTCGAGAAGCCCCATTCGTTGTCG
>SXGT01578605.1_pt1 | contig 17018 bp, 14 predicted proteins | sample 3176221 | NCBI WGS metagenome assembly SXGT01 (sample SAMN11356862, study PRJNA531348) | freshwater metagenome | isolation source: freshwater sample F1-120 | place: China: Fuxian Lake, Yuxi | collected 2017-12-25 | reverse complement strand
CTCGCACTACACCGACTGGACCATCGCGCACGTCCACTCGGGTGCCCTCGGGTGGAACGGCTTCATGGCCTTCGGCATGCTCTATTGGCTCTTGCCGCGCCTCTATCGGACCGAGCTGTGGTCGAAGAAGCTCGCCGAGACCCACTTCTGGATCGGGACCGTCGGCATCCTGCTTTACATCTTGGCGATGTACACCTCCGGAGTGACGCAGGGCCTCATGTGGCGCGCCTTCGACGAGACGGGCCGCCTCCAGTACCCCGACTTCGTCGAGACGGTCGTGCGCCTCATGCCGATGTACTGGGTGCGCGCGGTCGGCGGCACGCTCTTCCTCGTCGGCGTGTGCCTCGGCGCGTTCAACATGATCATGACCTACCTGCATCGCGCCAAGGACCTCTCCGACCCGGTCGCGGAGGCCCCGCCGCTCATGGGCACGGTCATCGATGAGCCGCCGCCGCCGTCCAAGCTCCGCGCGTCAGGTGCCGCCGTCGCCGACTTCGCGTACTCCATCGAGCGCTTCGCCGGCATGGCCTACCACCGCGTGTGGGAGCGGCTGCCGGTCACCTTCACGGTGCTCGTCGTGGTGGCGGTCGTGACGGCCTCGCTCCTCGAGATCGTCCCGACGTTCCTCATCCGGTCCAACGTGCCCACGATCGCGTCCGTCAAGCCCTACACGCCGCTCGAGCTCGTGGGCCGCGACCTGTACCTCCGGGAGGGCTGCTACAATTGCCATTCGCAGATGGTCCGTCCCTTCCGGGCCGAGACCGAGCGGTACGGCGAGTACAGCAAGCCGGGCGAGTTCATCTACGACCATCCCTTCCAGTGGGGTTCCAGGCGAATCGGGCCGGATCTCCACCGGGAGGGCGGTCGGCAGACCCACCTCTGGCACGTGCGCCACCTGGAGGATCCGACCTCGACGACCCAGGGGTCGATCATGCCACGCTACCCGTGGCTGTTGACGGACGCGCTCGACTTCAGCGTCGTCCAGTCGCGCATCGACGCCATGGCCATGCTCGGCGTCCCCTACGGCGAGGCGCTCACGCGCGGCGAAGAGCTCGCCCGGGCGCAGGCGCAGCTCGTGGCCGACGAGATCCAGAAGCAGGGCGGGCCTGCGCTGCACGGCATGGAGGTGCTCGCGATGGTCGCCTATCTCCAGCGGCTCGGCACCGATCTCAACGCGCCCCCCCCGACACCGGCGCCCAAGGCCACGACGCCCGCCGTGGCAGGAAACTAGGGGGCGGCCACGATGCGACTGTCTGAGCTCATGAGCGGCATGAATCTCGCGACGTTTCCGCAGGTCGCGCTCGTCATCTTCATCGGCGTCTTCGTCGCCGTCTCGGCGCGCATGCTGTGGCGAGGGCGCAGGGACGGCTTCGACGCCGAGCGCGCGTTGCCACTCGACGACGGGAGCATCGGCTCCAGAGAGGACACGCCATGAGTACACCTGTCGACCCAACGACGCTCATTCCCGGCGAGAAGCTCACCGACCACGACTACGACGGCATCCGGGAGTACGACAACCCCATGCCCCGCTGGTGGGTGTGGACCTTCTGGGCGACGTTCTACTTCGCCTGCTTTTACGTCCTGTTCTTCCATGTCCGGAAGGACCGCTCCGAGGTGGCCGCCTACAACCGCGAGATGCAGGCGTACTACGAGCAGCAGACCGAGGAGCTACTGAAGATGGGCCAGATCGACGAGGTGCTGCTCGCCACGCTCTATCAGACACCGTCTGCCATGAAGGAGGGCGCCGACATCTTCAACAAGAACTGCGTCTCCTGCCACGAGCCCAACGGCGGCGGCAAGATCGGGCCAAACCTTACCGACGACCATTGGCTCCATGGAAATACGCTCATGCAGCTGTACGCCACCGTGCGGGACGGCGTCAACGGCAAGGGGATGCCGCAGTGGTCCAAGAAGCTGCGGCCCGACGAGGTCCTCAAGGTCGCCGCGTTCGTCGGCTCGCTGCGCGGCAAGAACGTTGACGGCGGCAAGGCTCCGGAGGGCAAGCCGCTGCCCATCCCGCCGCTGCCGGACACGCGCAAGGCCACGAAGGACGCGGCTCCGGCTTCCAAGTGAGCGGCGCCGTGGCACGCCGTGCGCAAGGTCCCGGGCTGGTATGAACGCGACGACCACCGCACCGCACGCCGACGCGCCCGAGCCAGTACTGTCCACGCTCAACAAGGACGGCACACGTCGCTGGCTGCAGCCTCGCCCCTCGCCCGGCCGGTTCTGGAAGCGCCGGCGTGCGCTCGCCTACGGCCTCATCCTGCTCTTCGTCGCGCTCCCGCACGTGTTCGTCGGCGGCAAGCCGGCCATCTTGTTGGACCTGGCGCGACGCGAGTTCACGTTCTTCGGCACGACGCTGCTCGCGACCGACACGCTCTTCTTGATGTTGTTTCTCGTCAGCCTCTTCGTCGCGGTCTTCCTGCTGACGGCGCTATTGGGGCGCGTCTGGTGCGGCTGGGGCTGTCCGCAGACGGTCTACATGGAGTTCGTCTTCCGCCCCCTCGAGCGCTGGCTCGACGGGCCGCGGGGCGTGCGCTCCACGGCCGGGCGCACCGTCGTGAAGTACGCGCTGTTCTTGCTCATCGCCGTTGGCCTGGCGCACGTGTTCCTGTCGTACTTCGTGGGCGTCGACGCGCTCGCACGCTGGGTGCGCCGCTCGCCCTTCGAGCACCCTGCTTCGTTCCTGGTCATGCTCGGCACGACCGCGCTCGTCTTCGCCGACTTCGCGTGGTTTCGCGAGCAGACCTGCCTCGTCGCGTGCCCTTACGGCCGCTTCCAGTCGGTGCTCCTGGACCGGCGCTCGTTGATCGTCGGCTACGACCGCGCACGAGGCGAGCCCCGCGGCAAGCCCATCAAGCCTGGCGGCGGCGTCGCAGCGCTCGACACGGCGCTGGTGAGCCGGGGCGACTGTGTGGACTGCAGCGCCTGCGTGGCGACCTGCCCGACGGGCATCGACATCCGTGAGGGCCTCCAGATGGAGTGTATTCACTGCACGCAGTGCATGGATGCCTGTGACGCCATCATGACGCGGCTCGATCGGACGCCGGGCCTCATTCGCTACACGTCGCAAGACGAGCTGCAGGGCAAGCCACGGCGCTTCCTTCGGGTGCGCACCGTCATCTACCCGGCGCTCTTGGTCGCGGCCGTGACGGCGCTCGTGCTCGTGGCCCTGAACCGCAAGCCGATGGACGTGACCGTGCTACGCGACCGCGGTGCGCCATTCACCGTGCTCTCGACCGGCCAGGTCTCCAACGCCCTGCGCATCAAGCTCGTCAATCGAACGGCCGGTCAGCGGCAATACACGGCGGTGCTCACCAACACCGACGGCCAGCCACTCGAGGGCGTCGAGCTGGTCACCCCGGACCTGCCCGCCACGCTCGTCGCCGGTCAGAGCACGACGCTCCACGCCTTCGTGCTCATGCCGCGCGCCGCGCTCGAGGGCGGCGTACGCCCAGTCCGCGTGCGCGTGCAAGACGACGCCGGAAACCAGGTGGAGGCGGCCACCAAGCTGCTCGGCCCGACCGGAGCCGGGGGAGGGAGCCTTCCATGAACGCAGGAACGCGCTGGGCCATGGCCATCGGGGGGTTGCTCACCATCCCCGTCGTCGCGAACTTCGGCCTGATGGCGCTGGCGAAGTCCGACGCCTCCTTCGCGGTCGAGGGGGACTACTACCGTCGGGCCGTGGCCTGGGACGCGACACGGGCGGCCGAGGCCCGGGGGCTCGCCTTGGGCTGGAGCGTCTCGCTGGCGACGACGGCCGACGGGCGACTCCGGGCGACCGTCACCGACCGCGACGGCCTGCCGCTGGACGACGCCTCGGTCTCGGTCGAGGCCTTCCACAACGCGCGCGCTGGAGAGAAGCACCAAGCGACGTTGCGCACTGACCACGCCAACGCCGGCGACCACACGTACGTCGGCGCGCTCCCGATGACCCGCTCGGGCGTCTGGGTCCTGCGCGTGACCGTCGACCGCGCCGGCGAGCGCTTCGAGACCACCGTGCGGCGTGACGTCGTGGGGGGACGCGCTCTGTGACGGCGCTCGTCTGGACCGTCTTCGTGGCGAGTCTGATGGGCAGCCTGCACTGCGCTGGGATGTGCGGCCCGCTCGTCGCGTTTGCAACGGGGAGCGCGAGCCGGCGCGGCGTCGCGGCACACGGGGCCTACCACGTCGGGCGCGGCGGGGTGTACCTCATCTTGGGCGCCGTGGCCGGTGGTGTCGGCGCCATCGCCGACCTCGCCGGGCGCGCGCTGGGTCTCGCGAGCGTCGCGGTCGTCATCGCGGGGACGCTCATGGCCACGTTCGGCCTCGTGACGCTCCTGCGGCTCCTCGGCGTGCGCGTCGGTGGACACGCGAGCGGGGCGCCGCGGCTCCTGCGGGCGGTCACGAGGCACCTCCAAGGCCGAAGTACCACGCTGCGGTCCTTCGTCATGGGCGCCGTGACGCCGCTGCTGCCGTGCGGCTGGCTTTGGGCCTTCGTCGCCGTGGCAGCTGGCTCCGGCTCCGTGCTCGGAGGCACGGTCCTCATGGGCGTCTTCTGGCTCGGCACCATACCGGCGCTCGCCGCGGTGGGCATCGGCGTCACCTGGCTGCTCGGCCGGCTGGATGCGGCGGCGACCGGCGCGCGGACGGCACAGCGCCTGCGTCGCGCGTTGCCGGCAGTGGCCGCGGTCGCGCTCGTCGTCGTCGGCCTCTCGACCGCGTTCGGTCGACTCGGTCGCATGGACGCCGTCTCGACCGTCTCGACTGCGACCGCGGCCGAGCCTGTCCCCACAGCTCCGGTCCCCAGCGAGGCCTGCTGCCACGACGCGCCCACCGAGGCGCCATGACGGGCCTGCCCCCAAACCGGTGCGTCCAGTGCGGACTGGCCGCGCCGACGCCTCCGCTCGGCACGCTCGCCTTCTGCTGCTCCGGTTGCCGTACGGTGTTCGAGCTGCTCGCGGACCCGAGCCTCGCGCCGGCTGCTGCGTCCGGCCGCTCCTACGCCGAGCTCGACGACGTCGCGTTCATCACGGAGGTCGGCACGCCGCTCCCGGGGGGCCTCGTCTCGCTCGAGGTCTATCTCGAAGGCGTCCACTGCGCGGCCTGCGTGTTCGTGACCGAGAAGGTCCCACAGCTCGTACCCCAGGCTCGCGAGGTGCGCCTCGACCTCGCCCGGCAGGTCGCCACCGTCGTGTGGTCGCCGGCCGTCGGGCCCTTGTCCGACATCGCGCGCATGCTGGAGCGACTCGGCTACCGGGTGCGACCGCTTCGAGGCACGAGCGCGCGCGAGCTGCGCCGAGTGGAGGACCGCCGCGCCCTGCTACGGCTCGGCATCGCCGGGGCCATCGCCGGCAACGTCATGCTGCTCGCGTTCGCGCTGTACTCGGGGGCCTTCGCCGACATGGAGCACGGCGATCGCGAGTTCTTCCGTTGGCTCTCCGCAGGCCTGAGCGTGCCCGCAGTGTGTGTCGCCGGGGTCACCTTCTTCCGCGGCGCGTGGGCCTCGCTCGCGACCAAGACGCCGCACATGGACCTCCCCATCGCGAGTGGCCTCTTTGCCGGCCTGGTCGGGGGGCTCGTCAACACCGTCCGGGGCACGGGCGAGGTCTACTTCGACTCGGTCTGTGTGCTCGTCTTCCTGCTGCTGGCCGGCCGACGTCTCCAGCAGGTTCGCCAACGCAAGGCGAGCGACGCTGCGGAGCTGCTCGCCTCGGTCACGCCCGGGGCCGCTCGGCGCGTGCGCCTCGACGGCGGAGTGCGCCGCATCGAAGAGGTGCCGCTCGAGCGGCTCGCACCCGGCGACTGTGTCGAGGTTCGCCCCACCGATCCGGTCCCAGCCGATGGCACCGTGCTGACGGGCAGCTCCGAGCTCGATGTGTCGCTGTTGACCGGCGAGTCGCGGCCGGTCCCCGTCGGCCCGGGCGCGGCCGTCTATGCGGGCACCCTGAACCGCTCTCGCACCCTCGAGGTCCAGGTCGATCGCGTCGGCGATGACACGCGCGTCGGTCGACTGCTGCGCGAGCTGGCGACGGCCCCCAAGGCTCCCGTCGTGCGGCTGGCCGATCGCCTCGTGACGCGGTTCGTCGTGATCGTGCTCACTCTCGCTGCGGTGACCGCCGGCGTGTGGCTCGTCGTGGACGCCTCGCAGGCGCTCGACCACGTGATGGCTCTCTTGGTCGTCACCTGCCCTTGCGCACTGGCGCTTGCGACGCCGCTGGCCGTGAGCGTCGCGATTGGTCGCGCCGCCCGTGCCGGCCTGCTCATCAAGGGCGGCGACCCGTTCGAGGCGCTCGCGAAGCCGCGCGGCCTGCGGGTATTCCTCGACAAGACCGGCACCTTGACGGAGGGCCGGCTGCGCGTGGAGCAGGTCGTCGGCGATGCCAGCCTGGGGCCGGTCGTCTCGCGCCTCGAATGCGACGCGACGCACCCCGTCGGCCGCGCGCTCGCCGAGGCGTTCACGCCCGCCGAGGGGTCTTTGACCGACGTCGAGCACACGATCGGCGGCGGCGTGAGCGGACGCGTGGCTGGCCTCGGTACCGTGCGCGTCGGCAAGCCCGACTGGGTCACGCCCGAGTGGCGGCGTCACGCGCTCGCAGGCCCGCTGAATGACGCCATTGCGCTTGGAAGGACGCCGGTACTCGTGAGCGTCGATGGCGACCCCCGCGCGGGCGTCGCGCTCGGCGATCCCCTCCGCGAGGACACGCGGGCCACTCTCGACGCGCTGCGCGCCGCTGGCGTTGCGCTCGGCGTGCTGTCGGGCGATCACCCCGAGGTCGTGGCGCATGTCGCCCGAACGCTGGGCCTCGAGCCCACAGACTGCCACGGCGGCCTCTCGCCGGAGGACAAGCGCGCGCGTATCCAGGACGCCGTGGCCGCTGGCGGGGTCGTCGTGATGGTCGGCGACGGTGTGAACGACGCGGCTGCACTTCGCGCCGCGACCGTCGGCGTCGCCGTCCACGGAGGCGCCGAGGCGAGCCTCCACGCCGCTGACGTCTTCACGACCACGCCGGGGCTCACCCCGGTCCTGACTCTGACCCGCGCCGCAGGCCACACGCTGCGGGTCATTCGCCGCAACTACGTGTTCTCGGTCGCCTACAACGTCGTCGGCGCGGGCCTGGCGATGGCGGGCCTGCTCTCGCCGCTCGTCGCCGCGGTGCTGATGCCGCTGTCGTCCGTAACGGTCATCTCGTCGTCGCTGCTCGGCGCCACGTTCCGCAAGGAGGCGTCATGAGCGTCATCTACCTCGTGCTCCCGCTGTCGATGTTGCTCGTGCTCGTCGCCGTGCTTGCCTACGCCTGGGCCACGCGCGCAGGCCAGCTCGACGACCTCGAGACGCCGGCGGTGCGCATGCTCGAGGACGCTGAACGCGGTGGGACGGGAGCGCCGACGCCGCCTCTGGGGCGCCTGGACGACGACCGATAGGGCACGGTCCAGCTGGTTCGCTGACGTTGGGCTCGAGCACGGCACCACACATCACCTGACCCGGAGGCGGGGCGATTGGGGGAAACGCGGCGAGTGCCTCTCACTCCTCGGAAAATCGAACGACGACGTGCTTGCCGTCGAACGCGGCGGCGAGCAGCCGGATCGGCGTCGCGCCGGCCTGACGCAGCTTGGCCGCGTAGTCGCGGTCGCGGAGCTGGGCCATGGCGGCGTCGAGCGCCTCGGGTCCGCCGAGCTTGAGCTCCATCGCCACGCCGGGAAGTCCCGCGCGTTTCGGAAGGACGAGGACGTCCGCGCGACCAAAACCGGACTCGGGGTCGGTCTCCACGCGATGCGTCTTCTCCATGCCGACGAGGAGCCCCGCGACGAACGCCTGATACACGCGCTCCGGATGACGCCCACCGGTCGTGTGAAACGACAGCGCCGTCTCGACCAGGAACTGCAGCCGCCGACCAAAGCCCTCCGTGTCGCCCGTCAGCAGCGACGCCGCCAGGGGATCGACGGGCTCGCGCAATGCCGAGGTCACCGTGCGCTCGGCGAGGTCCGCCAGCGCCAATCGCACCTCGGTGTTCGGAGCGCGCACCGTCGCCCGGAGCCGCGTGCCCTCGGGGCTGGCCGCATCGACCCGCAGGTAGCCGCTCATGACCAGCAGTGACAGCAGCGCCTCCGGCCGGGACTCGGCATCACGCAGCGTGAGGTGCTCGTCGATGAGGACCGACACCGCCTCGCCGCGCAGGATCGCCTCGAGCGTGGGCCCATCGACGGTGCCGCGCTCGATCAGGAGTTGCCGGACGAGGGCGTTGTCGCTCGTCCCGACCCAGTACGAGGCGAGACGGTGAGGCAGGTCTCTGAAGAACTGGGTCACCGACCACGGGTTGTAGAGGTCGAAGCCCCCGATGCGATACCCGTTGTAGAACTGCCGCATTCCGGCGGCCACGTCGGCCGGCACCTCGGCCTGGTCGAGCAGGGCCCGGACCTCGTCCTCCGTGAAGCCAAATGCGTCGCCATGCTGGCGCGACAACACGGTGTGCACCTCCAGGTTGTTGAGCCCGCTGAAGATGCTCTCCTTGGCAACGCGCAGAATGCCGGTGAGGACGGCGCGGTCGAGGTACACGTTGTCCTTGAGTCCGCCTCCGAGGAACGTGCGGAAGAACGTGACCGCCTCGTCGTAGTAGCCGTATTCATACGCCGTATGTAGCGGCGTGTCGTACTCGTCGATGAGCACGATGGGCTTTTGCCCGTGCGCCCCATGGATCCATTGCGACAGGCGCAGCAAGGCTCCGTGATGCGCGGTCGTGAGCTGGTCATCCCGCCGCATGTGTCCGAAGGTCCGGGCGTCCTCCTCGGTCAAGGTCGGGTCAACGCGCGGAGCGTGTCGCCGCGCCTCCATCCCGATGAGTTCCGCGATCGACACGCTGGCTTCAGCCCACGTGCGGGCCTTGACATCCTTGAACGACAACCAGATGACGGGATGCGCCTGAAAGTGTCGCCAGACCAGCTCTCCGGCGTGCGCGATGGCGAGCCCGTCGAACAGCGCCCGCACGCCGGGCGGTCCCGGCTCGACGAAGGCGCGCAACGTGGTCATGTTGAGGGTCTTGCCAAAGCGCCGCGGGCGGCAGAAGAGGGTAACGTCGGTGGGACTGGAGAGCACGTCCGTGACGAAGGCCGTCTTGTCGACGTACAGCGCCCCGCGCTCGCGGAGCTTGGTGAAGTCGGACACGCCGGTGGCGATGGGCGGTAGCATCGCCGGCAGCATACCCGCTCGCCGGCAGTCTCGAAAACTGCCGGCTCTCGGGGCGAACCACCCCGCTGGCTGAGTCCTTGCCGCGGGAACTCAACCGCGCCGCGCCGTGCGACCCCGGAGGCGATAGACGTACGCCAGCACCTCGGCGACCGCGGCGTACAGGTCGCTCGGGACCGCGCGGCCGACCTTGACCTTGCGGTGTAGCGCTCGGGCAAGTGGCGGGTTCTCGAGGATCGGCACGCCGTGCTCGCGCGCCACGCGGCGGATGACCAGCGCCAGCTCATCGAGGCCCTTGGCGACGACACGCGGCGCGCGGTCCTTGCCCGAGTCGTAGCGGAGCGCGACGGCGAAGTGGGTCGGGTTGACGACCACGACGTCAGCCTTGGGCACCTCGGTCATCACCTTGTTCAGGCTCATCTCGCGGTGCATGCGCCGCCGCCGCGCCTTGATCTGCGGCGAGCCCTCGTCCTCTTTGTGCTCGCGCTCGACCTCCTCACGCGTCATCTTCATCTTCCCGAGCCAGAGTCGGTGCTGGTAGACCCAGTCGATGGCGGCGACGACCCCGAGCGCGAGCCCTGCCGAGAGCAGGAGCCGCAGCGAGGCCCGGCCGACGTCTCCGAGCATCCGTTCCGGGGTCTTGGCGGTCGCATCCGCGAGGCCGACGAGCTCGTCGCGCAGGACCACCCAGACGACGAGGGCGACGAAGGTGACCTTCAGGACGGCGACTCCCAGCCTGACGAGCGCGGTCTTGGGCCCGAAGAGGTCGGCGAGGCGCTCTCCCGAGATCACTCTGGAGAGCTTGGGCATGAGCGCGTCGGGCTGGAGCAGCAGTCCGGTCTGGCCCAGGTGAGCGACGAGGCTCGCGGCGACGACGACGCCGAAGATGGGGAGCGTGGCCAGGCCGACGTCGGCGAAGGCGTGGCCCAAGTCGGCGACGGCGGGGTGGCTCGTCGCGCCGACCTGGGCGACCGACGCGAAGACGACCCGCAAGAGCGCCGCCAGGGAATCCACCACGTCGCGGCCGGCGTAGGAGAGTGCCGCGCCCGAAGCGAGGACCAGCACCGCCGTCGGCACCTCGCGCGACTTGGCGACCTGGCCCTTCTTGCGCGCTTCCTCCAGCCGGCGTGGCGTCGGGTCGAAGGTCTTCTGGTCGAGGTCCGCCTCGGCGCTCACGGCGTGGCCCCCTGCGTCGGGCGGGAGAGCAGCGTGCGGACCAGGTCCTCCGAGAGTGACGGCAGACGGTCATGGAATCGGCTCTGGACGGCGGACAGTGTGGTGTCCAGCACCAGCAGGCCCGCGATGACGAGCAACGCGAACCCGATGCCGAACAGATTGAGCTGCGGCGCCGCGCGGGCCGAGATGGCGAGCCCCACATTCACGAGCGTGGTCACGACCAGGACGGGCGCAGCGAGGCGGAGCGCGGTCGAGTAGAGGTCGCGCCCGAGCACCTGGAGCGTCGCGACGTCGAAGCCCAGATGGTCCCAGTGCGCCTGACCGACGGGCAGGAGCCGAAACGTGTGCGCCAGCGCCGCCACGACCTGCTGGTGGCCGCCGAGGATGACGAACAGCATGCCGGCGGCGAGCAGCAGGAGGCTCGCGAGCGGCGTGCTTTGCTCGCCCGTCGTGGGGTCGAGCTGGCTGGCGAACGTAAGCGACATGGCGCCCGCGGCGACCGCGCCCGCGGCCTCGACGCCCGCGAGCAGCAGCCGGACCAGAAAGCCGAGACCCGCGCCGACGAGGAACTCGATGACCATCATGGGCAGAAGGCGCAAGGGCTCCGTGGGGACGGGCACCTGCGGGAAGCCGAGCGCCATCGAGAAGAAGCCGGTGAGCGTGGCGATGACGAAGACGCGCGCCGGGATCGACGACTCGCTGCCCTCGGCCGAGGTCGCGGGCAGGCCGCCGAGCACGCCCAGCATGCGGAGCGCGATGAGGAACGCCGCAAACAGCCGGGGCTCGATGAGCTCCCAGAGCAGGTTGCGTCCGGCATCGCTCGTGACGAGCTCATCCATGCGCGACTACGGCACCAGGCCTGAGCCCGAGGCCGCAGCACCACTGGCCGCCACTGCTGCCATGACGTGCTGGAAGAACGTCACGAGCTTGTCGGCCGACCACGGCGCCGTCAGCCACAGCGTGCCGGCCACGGCGAAGAGCTTAGGAATGAACGTGAGCGACTGCTCCTGAATCTGCGTGGCGGCCTGGAGCAAGCTGGTCAGCACGCCGACGACGAGCCCCACGAGCAGCGCAGGCATGCTGACCGCGAGGAGCACGAGCAGCGCCTCTTTCAGTAGCGTGACGGTGTTCTCGGTCATGGCGGCGTGCTCACGACATCGCCGGGTGAAGGATGCTCTCGGCGAGCGACTTGACCACCAGGCCCCAGCCGTCGGCGAGCACGAAGATGAAGAGCTTCAATGGCAGCGAGACGACGACCGGCGGGAGCATCATCATGCCCATGCTCATGAGCACGCTCGAGACGAGCAGGTCGATGACCAGGAACGGCAGAAACAGCATGGCGCCCATCTGAAACGCCGTGCGCAGCTCGCTCAGCATGAACGCCGGGACCAGGGTGGTCGTCGGGACGTCCTCGATGGTGGCGGGGACCGCGGCTGCGGTGCCGCCGTCTTGCGCCAGGTCCAAGAAGATCGCGAGGTCGTCGGCGCGCGTGTGGACGACCATGAACTCGCGCAGCGGCTTCATCGCGAGCAGCAGCGCTTGCTTGCCGTCGATCTGGCCGGCCTCGTAGGGTGTCAGGGCGTTGACGTCGATGGCATGAAGCGTGGGCGCCATGGTGAAGAGCGCCAGGAACAGGCCGAGCCCGACGAGCACGCGCGTGGGTGGCAGCCCCTGCGCACCCATCGCCTGGCGGAGCATGCCGAGCACGACCACGATGCGCGTGAAGCTCGTGACGCTCATGAGGATGGCGGGCGCGAGCGTGAGCGCGGTCAGCCCCAGGAAGACCTTGATGGCGCTGACCCAGCCCTTGGCGTCGGTCGGGTTGAGCGAGATGTTGACGCCGCTCGGGGTCGGGTCGGCCGCGACGGCGTGCGGGGCTACGAGCGTCGCGAGGGCGAGGAGCAGCCACGGCAGGGCGCGGAGCGAAGGGCTGGGGTGGCGGAGAGCCGGCATACGGCGGTGGGCAGTGCGAGGACCGTGCCGAGGGTGCGGCGAGGGGTGCGTGGTGTGATTACGGGGGGTTGGCGGTGGGGGCGGGTGTCAGGGGGTTGACGCTTCTCGGCCGAACAAGGTCAGGGAGAAGCTGGTCAGCAATCGACACCAAGACGACCGCCACAAAATGGCACGAAGAACCACGCCTCGACGGTGGATGACTCCGAGACACCGATGCGAACGCTTCCCATCACGATCCCGTGGTCGCAGGGCATGACGTACTGCGCGCCACGTTCAATTCGGAACTGAATTACCGCTGGAGATGAACCGAGAACCTGGGATTCAAACGCACCGCCGAGGTTTATGGGATACTCACTACGATAGCTGGCTTCGACGATGCCCTCCAGAACTGCGTTGGAGGCAAGCTCGTGGATGTACGGAAATGCAATGCTTCCACCTGTCCGTGCAGCCAATCCGATGATTTCCGGCGGAAGGTCCGTGCTGTTTCGTGGACCGTCCACTAGAAAGTGAAGGTGGATGCCGAGGTCCTTTGCCATCATCTCGACGCGACGTTGCCCTTCGATATCGGGCGTCAGGCCCACGCATGACCCGCCCGCACAGGCCGTGAACGCCGGGCTCGCGACGGGGCCAGGGGCGCTGGACGTTGCGGCCGTCCAGAGAACCCACACATCTCGTGTCATCGGCGATCGCGCGCCGACGTCTGCAATCGCAGTGCTGACGGAGTGCCAGACCGGGCCACATGTCGAGCACGGAGCCTCCGCCGGGCAGTCTGGCAGATAGCTGTCGTGTGCGCAGTCAAGTCGCAAGGCGCCGCATCGCAGGTCGTACCACAATACCCCGCTGGGTGCGGGGGCGGCTCGGCGGATGCGCTCGAAAAGGCTCGACGTTCCCCCATTGATTCGTGAGGCCGGACCCCAGTCAAACCAAAGAACGGGCTCAAGGGATCGTCCGCACTCATCGAGCTGCTCGGGCAATAGGCCAATAACGCCATACGGTGCCGCGAGAGTACCGGACACTTCACACGAGGCCTGCCCGCGCCGGTACGATGTCGCGACGACTGCACCGATGTACTTGAGGTTGTGAACGCGCCACGTTCCGAGCGCACCTCGCGCGTTGCGCTCGAAGCAGCCTGCGGCCAGGGAGGTCACTTCGGCGGCGGTAGGAGGGGCGGACCGGCTCAATGCGGCGTCCACCTCGGCGCCAAGTTCGAGGGAGAGCTGCAAACACGCAGACTCCTCAGACTCCGTCGGCCGGCACCAGCTGCTTCCTCGCGAGGCTGCAAACCAAGAAACAACCTGGGAGGTGTATGGAATCGCAGGGCAGGGCTCGGGCGTGTTCAGATCAGTGCCGCATCTGCCAACGCTTGTCGCGACGAGCATCGGGACGAGGGCTCGAATCGTCCGGTTGGGTGGGCGTGATCGGCGCACCTGAGGTGGCGCCATGTCGTTCTGCTCGCTGAGCTCAAAGCGACGCACAGGCCCGCCTAGCCGCGGACCATCGGTACAACAATCACGGCCAGTCCGTCCGTCCCAATGTCCCCCGCGGACTTGAACGGAAGCGGGGGGTACCCGACCTGTCCGTGGCACTCTCCATCACCGTTGATCCTCCCCACGAAGAGCAGGACGGGAATGAGGCCGCGCGAAACGTTGGTACCCTGCGGGGGCCGCCTTCCCGCCCCCGGTGAGGTGGCCGCCAATCCGCGAGCAACATCGGCGCCAAGCAGAGCGACCGTCGCTCTGCGACGCGACCCTGCCGGGTAGGACCAGGGGCAGAACGGCTTGTCGAGTGGTAGCTGCTTGTGATTGGGCAATTCGTCGATTTGCGCCCATTGCGCTTCCGCCTCGGCAATGTTTGCTGCGAGATCCCCGTTGAATCGGCATGGCTCCCAGAGTGTGGAGGCGACGAGCTTGTCAAAGTTGAAACCACCGACCTTCGGCGTGACGATCACGTGGTCCACCAGCCGCTTCGCGGTTCCGGCCTTGGGTACCATCGAGCCGAAGTACACGCCTCCAACGCTCACGGGCGGGAGTTTTGACGGTGGAAATGGAATCAGCCTTCCGGCCCTGTGGTGGAGCACATCCTGGAATGGGTTGCCAGTGGGCGCCAAGAGGCTTGAGAAGCTTCCTTCGTTTCTGTGGCATGCCCAGAGCGGGGCATATCCTGTCTGCGCCAGTGGACCGAAACCTGTCCGGAGAAACGAATTCGACCCGACCTGCGCAGCCGGGGCATTCGCCAGGACATTGCCGGCATTTGTGACTGACTCTCCCCACGGCGTCTCGTCGTCGAGCGACGCGTCCAGGCCCAGGACAGGGAAGCCCGTCCTAGCAATGCCCTCACACTTCGCCGGATCGAAGTCCGGATTGGGCGATACCCACTGGGCGACGAGGCTCGTGAGGTAGTGACTCGACCCATCACTGTCGACCGTTCCGCCTCCAGCAAGGCAGCCAAGCATGTTGCTTATCGCCCTCGGGGAAGTGGAGGTGGCGCGCTTGGACTTCCACTTGGTGTCTGGAATGAATGTGACTCCCGCCTCCTCGGCAGCCTTCCCCACGAACGGGAACGGGACTGGGCAACGCTGAAAGGTGGCGGGAGACTGCCACCATTGCTCGCCATTGCCAATAAGCCACGACTCGACGACAATCGACGTTTCCTTCAGGTTCTCGCCGACGGCGACGGTATGGGGCAGAACGCCGGTGAGAACCCTGAAGTGGGCCCCGTCTGGCGGCGGGCTAGGTGGCGTGACGCTACCACCATAGAGGTCCTCCACACCCGGCAGGAAGGCGACAGGTGAGTGTGAATGACCAAGAACGACCGCTGGGTCGAGTGGCTGGGAGAGCACCATCACTGGAGACTGGTTAGCGCCTCCAAGTCGGCCGAGCACAACTCCAAGCACCTCGGTGCCTTCCGGAGTCGATCTCTGCCAGCTGACCAAAATGTCGCCGGTCTGTCGGACCACGGACAGCCGTAGGTGCGAAACGTACGAGCCCCCCGGAGCATCGACAACTTTGGCGTAGATTGGCAACACTATCTTGCTCGCATCGAAGGCAGACCCTCTGCCGACGAATACGTGGTACAGGCCGTTGTCACTACGTCTCAGCCAGGCATAGACGAACTCTCCTGCGAGCTCGTCGGCCGCCAAGGTGACATCGACGTCGTCGAATTCCAGCCCCTCGCAACCGAGATACTCATAGTCCACGAAACCGGATCCCCCAAGCCCAGGTTCGAATAGTCCCGAGTCCCCAAGAATTTGCGTTGCAAAACAGGCAATGCTCCTGTAGCGACCGCGTGGAAGTCCGCACTCGGGATCATGGCCGCCGGCAAGCCGATCGAAGACTTCCGCAACCCACGTGCACGCGAACGTGTCCGACGCGGTCTGACCAGCTTTATCGACGGCCCGAAGTGACGCCATGGTCGGGCTATGCTCCTTCGCGGGGCGCATGAACCATCCGGAGACAAAAGCAGGATGGTTCACCGTGTAGTTGTCATTGAGATTCTTGCTGTCGAGGCTCTGGTGGGCCTTTAGGAAGGGTACTGTGAAACGACGCGAAAAAAGCGCATCGCCGAGATCGCCGGAGAATTGCGCGGCTTTCGAGGCAGATGCGTCCAGAAATGGGCCACACCGAGACGCCTCGTCCTCCACAGTTGTGAATGGGCGCAGTGAGTCCAAGTACGTTGTCGCGGCAGCGCTTCGTGCGTGTTTGGCTGACATGCCATAACCCTGCAAGGCATACAACATGGGGAGTTCGTAGTCGGTGGGTTCGTATTCCACAGTGGAGGAGGTGGTCGTACGACCGACAACAGTGAGGCCAGCGCCCAATCGCGTCGATCGCCCAGCGTTGCGAAAACGCGCAGTGATCCAAGCAAGCCGTGTCCCGTGTTCGCATGCAACGACGATGTGGTTTCGCCCCGCAGCGATCGAAGGATTGGCCTCTGCGCCGTTTGCCCCATGCTCATGGGGACGACCTGCGGTCAGTCGATATAGGCTTCGAGGGAACTGCATCGTCTCACCTAGCGCCCGGTCCATTGCTCTGGGGGTTCGACTGTCGCGCTGCTGCGGACCGTGTGCCGGAACGGCAGCCGGGGCCGCCCGGTGTCCGCCGACGGCGTCATTACTTCGTCCCCCGCCCACTCACCCGGAAGCACGCGATCCACGGACTGGCGCCGCTGGGCGTGCCTTCGAGTCGCCAGCGCATGAGCCGCGCAATGGCCGGCAACGTCGAGCCGGCCGTCGCGGCGAGCGTCACGCGCGCGACCGTGTAGGCGGTCGTGTACGCGACGACCGTTTGCCACGGCCCTTCGCGGTTGTACGCGCACTCCAGGACGAGCGTCGCCGCGGAGAGCATGGTGACCTCAGACTCGAGCGTGAGGTACTGGAGCCCGTCGGTCTTCCACCAGTCGTCGTAGTCCTGGACGATCGGCGCCGTGCTCGACGCGGTCGAGAGCGACTGCATCGCCCCCCCGGGCTGCAGGTCGCCCGTGTGTCCCTCGGCGGAGTCGGGCGGGTAGCCGGCGGTCATGGGGCCCTTGCCCTGCGGCGTGGCGGTGAGGCGAAACGTGACCTTCCAGGGCAACGTGGCCGAGGCGAGGGTGTAGCGCAGATAGCGCAGCGCCGGGTAGTCGGTGACGCCCTCGGAGCTGATGACCACGCTCATGACAGACGCCGCGGTGAATGTCAGGATGTCGAGCCACGGGCCCTCCTGGCTCGAGGCCGTCTCGATGGTCATCG
>SXGT01200400.1_pt1 | contig 17019 bp, 21 predicted proteins | sample 3176221 | NCBI WGS metagenome assembly SXGT01 (sample SAMN11356862, study PRJNA531348) | freshwater metagenome | isolation source: freshwater sample F1-120 | place: China: Fuxian Lake, Yuxi | collected 2017-12-25 | reverse complement strand
TGTTTTTTCTTCCCAACGCGGGAAAGACGAATCGTGAGCATAGTTGATGATAACGGGGCGTCCGCCCCAGGTGTCAAACATGAGCGTGAATGACAGTGCGGGCACTATAGAGGAAGGGAGGCTTGATGTCAACGGGGCGGGAGGGCTTGATCTTTGCCCAATTTTCCGCTACGTTGTGGTCACTCTGGAGAATTTCACGCGAGTTATCGGCCTGTGCGGGAAGACTGGGGCTGGGAAGGACGAGGTGGCGAAGTACTTGCAGAGCACCCTGTGGGAGGCTCTAATATACAAGCATTCGGGCGTGCTGCGGGAGATGCTCGAGATGAATGAGCGACCGGCGGAGGCACAGAATATGTCCAACTTGTTCGAAGCCATTGCTGGTCAGCTCGGCTACGCGTGGCTCGCGCGTGTGGTCATCCGGAATGTTCGCGACGATCCACGCAATCCGTCGCCCGAGCGACTGCGAACCATTGTAGGGATCCGCAACACGGACGAAGTGATTGCCTACCGCGAAGCGTTCGGCGACGATTTTCGGCTGGTGGCGGTTCACGCCGACGAGATGCTGCGCTACCCGCGTGTGCGCAACCGCGACGAACGTGCTGAGGAACAAGACATGACCTTCGAGGCTTTCCAGCGTTTCGGACAACTCGGTGCCAACACTGGCGAGTCTGCGGTCATCGACATGGCAGACGATCTCATCATCAATCATGCGACGCTCGAGAAGCTCCACGAGATTGTCCGGTATCTTCCTCTTGTCCGAGACCCCTGACGGGTCTTTTTTCTTTTGTGTATGATGGAGTGGTATGGAACAAGAATTACGGATCAAGATTCCAGGGACGAAGTTGAAGATTCACGGATTTTTGCGAGGAAAGAAATCGGCCCCACTCGTTGTGTTTGTGCACGGCCTGACAGGGAACATGAACGAGCATTTGTTTTTTAATGGCGCGCGGTGGTTTGAGAAAAAAGGGTTTGCCACGTTTCGGTTTAATTTGTATGACTGGGAAAAGGGGACGCGAAAAATAGAAGACTGTACGATTCAGACGCATGCAGATGACTTGGATGTCGTGCTGGTGGCTATGCGTCGCCGTGGGTTCAAGCGCATCCATGTTGTTGGACACAGCTACGGCGGAGCGACGATTGTTGCCAGTCAGTCACACGGAGTCCTCAGAGCGACATTGTGGGATCCAACCGCGCTGCCGACGTTCAAAAAATACGACACGCGTCCAAGTGCTGAGAAGAATATGTATCGACTTCCGGGTGGTTACACAACACTCATCGGCAAGGCGATGTACGACGAGAATGAAACGCTCAACTCGCCCGCGAAGCTCAATGTGTTTGTCGTGCCGAGTAAGGTCATTTGTGCAGAAAAATGTGAGCTCCTTCCTATTTGGAAGAAAGCCTTCAGATCGTATGGTTGGAAACAGCACATACTTGATTGTGTGAAAGGAGCCACGCATTGTTTTGATGAGGACGGAAAAGCAGAGGAGTTGTACAAGAAAACACTCGCTTGGATGACGAAGCAAAATAATAGGTAATTGATTTTGAGAATGTTATAGTAACCTTGGAGGAGGCACCAACAACTGAGCGGGGGTGCTTCATGGTTTTTTTGGTAGTGCTGGGGTGCGTGGGATCGATGGGTGGGGAAACGATCGACATCATCGAAGGGACCTATCGTGGGCTTCCGGGAGATGGTGTGCCCTACGCGGGTGTGATTGTGAAGGATGAGGACTCGACCTTTGAGATTGCGTTTCGTGAAGAGAAACGTGAGCTGTGGGCAGACCTCGAGTTTCACGGCAACATGGTTGTGTACGGATTCGTCATTCAGGACGAAACGAATTCGATTGAAGGGGTGACGGTGGACGGAGTCGACCTCATGTGTACTGTGCCCATTGAGGGGTTTTCCTTCGCGGTCGCAGGAACGTTTTCGACGAACTTTTCGTCACTCTTTCTTGATGTGGAATCAGTGGGAAGGATGACGCTGTTCCTTCAAGCTGAGGAAGAACCAGACGAATCAGACACAGCCCTCGATTCTGGCGTCGACGAATAATCGGCGCTCTTTTTATATGAAAACACCGCCTCAGAAAGGCGGGCAGGGGCCGTGGATGGCGCAGGGGGATTTGCCGCAGCGGCTCAAACATCGGGGTAGTGGGCGTAGAGCAGACCGGAGACGGACGGGATGTCGCGCAGGGTGATGTAGCCGATCCACCAGGCAAACACGTCGGCGAGTTCCTCTTGCAGTGACTCGGGGTCGCGCTCAGAGAGAGCACGGGCGAGTTCGAGGTACTCCTCATTCAGGTGGCGGAGTATGCCTTCGCGTCCGCTTCTGGCATTGGCGCGGCCGTAGAGACGAGCGAGCATACGCTGTGCTTCGTCGATGTGCCAGTTGTTCGCGAATTTGGTGGCCACTTTGTCGGTTGCCAAGTGCTTTTTTCGTACGGCAAGCGGACATGCACATTCATTCGGCTCGTCGCAGTACGGACATCGTCCCGGATACTTCCGTGCGAGGAGAAATCCGACGTCTTCGCCGAGGAAATTCCCAAGAGCAAAGATGCGTGCTCCAAGCCCAGCCAATGCTTGCGGGTCGTCTGGTCGGCCGGTGTTCACACTCTTGTTGAGCAGCGACATCTCTCGGCCCATCTGCAACACAATTCCGGAAGCCGACGACGTGTACAGGTTGCGACGACCGTAGATTGTACGAAACTGGTTCTGCCAGCACTCGATGGATCGAGTGATAATGGCTTCATCGAGCATGCGTGTCTCCGCGAGGGGTTGGATTCGAATGTGGCCGTGACAGTTGTCGTTGGGCGTGAAAGATCAGATCAGGAGTCTCATCGTCCTCATCGCCGGGGGGAACAGGGAGGGCGAGGCATAGTCGACAGAGGCTCTGTTCTCCCTCCGTCAGAAATCGGGAGGATGTTGTCTGCTGTGCGAGTCGACGTTCGAGTTTGGTCCACGTTCTTCCGAGAAGAAAATGGTATGCCATCCGGTACCCGCGGACGTAGTCGGCGTGGGACAGATTCTCATCTTCATCGACGAGTGCATCCAGAAGGTTGAATACCGTTTTCCCATCTTTCAGAAAAGCATGGTACGCCGGCAAGTCTTCGAGTTGCTTTGGGTAATGCGCCAATCCCCAGATGCGCAGAAAAGAGAGAAAGGACATCGTGTGTTCCTCCGTACACAACCTAAGGAATGTAAACCTGGTGGTCAAGTAGACCTTAAGAATCCAGAAAAAACAGACCCAATGAGGGTCTATGTGCGAGAGGCGAGTAGAGCTTGTCGGCGCGCCTCGGCGAGGCGAATTTGCCGGAGTTTGGCGAGGTGCGCGTCGCGAATGGTGAGCAGCATGACCAGTCCGGTTCCACTGCATGAGACTCCACACAGCGCAATGGTTAGTCCGCCGGTCCATTCGTGCTGTGCAACGATGAAGTAGATTCCCCAAAGAACGAGTCCGACGCCAGCGAGGATCGAGAGAAGGGAGACACCAAGAAACAATTTGTCCAAAATTATAACCTCATGGAGCCATGGGAAGCTATCACTTTTATCCGTTTCTGTCCAGATGTCTGCCTGAAAATAAAACATCCACCGCATCAAAGCAGGTGGATGAATTACTTATCGTCGCGCGGTTCCTCCGTCGGCGACATCCGCAAGTTTCACGGAGAGGAGCGAACTAACACCCTCTGCTCCCATCGAGACACCGTAAAGCACATCGGCTTTTTCCATGGTGGCGCGGTTGTGGGTGATGATGATGAATTGGGTGAGTTTGGCGAGTTCCTCGAGAATCGCGGCGAATCGGTACGTGTTCGCTTCGTCGAGGGCGGCGTCAACTTCGTCGAGGACAACGAATGGGCCTGGGTTCACGGCCATGATGGCGGCGACAAGCGCGATCGACGTGAGTGCGCGTTCACCACCGGAGAGAAGACCGAGCGCTTTGAGTTTCTTGCCCGGAGGCGTGGCTTGAATGTCGATGCCCACGATGCGTTCTTCGCGTTCTTTGATGCGAGCACGAATCGCGTCGATTTGCGTGTCTTCCTCGTGATGACGGATTTCGTCTTGTATCGTTTCTGCTCCCTGAGCCTTTTCAGCCATCACAGCCCTTTCAGCCTCCTCGACTTCTGCACGCTCAAGTCGAACGAGTGAACAAGATCCTCCACCGAAAAGGATTTTGAAGAAGTGCTGGAACTGCTCGTTGATTTTTTTGAACGCGCGTTCAGCTTGCGCGTGGATTTGTTCGTCGAGTTCGTCGATGACTTCTTCGGTGTCTTCGATCGCGGCGCGCAAGTCTTCGATTTGGCCCGAGAGGAAGGTGAATCGTCCACTCGTCTCCTCGTATTCTTTGATAATCTCCGGATCGATGCCGCCGATGAGTTCGATTTTGTAGCGAAGGCGTTGGATTTCTGGGTGAAGCGCCGTGGTGTTAGCGACAACTTCGGGACGTTCGGCACGGATACCTTCGGCACGTTCTTTAGTTTGTTCGTCAATTTCGCGGTGGAGATTTTGCTGGCGTTCGTCGAGTCGAGCAAGTTCGATGTTCACCGCGTTGCGGCGATTTTCGAGTTCATGTACGGCTTGCTGTTTGGCGCGCAGTTCGCGCTGCAAGTCGATGAGCTCCGTGCGAACTTTTTTCTCTTTGACCGCGTGGCCACGCATTTCTTCTTCGAGTGCGTGCAACGATTCTTCTGCTGCGGCGATATTCTTTGTACAGGTATCAATCGTGGCAAGCAGAGTTGGGTCAGGCTTCACGTCCTCTGGATTCGGGCGTTGAAGGCGGCCGACGAGGGTGGTGGAGTGCTTGAGGCCAGCGTCGATGAGGGTTTCGAGGTCACGGAGCTCTTCGAGGGTTTTAATCGAACGAATGCGTTCGAGGAGTTTTTTCTGTTGGCCGACAACGGAGTCGAGTTCTTCTATGATTTTTGTGAGCGGAAGCGGAGCCCAAGTGGATTGAGCGCGAACTTTGGAGAGCTCGATTTCTTTTTGGGCTTGGAATTGCTTGTCGCGCAGTGCGCTGCGTTCGCGTTGAGTTTCGTTGTAGCGTTTTTGAAGGGCGGCGAGTCCTTGATCTGGTTCATTGTCGTTCGCCTTTTCTTCTTTTTCGATTACTGCCACACGTGCCTCCATTTCACCGAGGCCACTGCGCGCTTGCTTCACTTGCGAATCGAGATCTCCAAACGTCAGGCGAGATTTGGCGAGTTCATCCGTGAGTTGCCACCATATCATGCCATAATACTGCGATTCCAAACTCCAGAGAGAGCGCTCGACCTCTTCTCGTTCCTGCAACCGATTCACTTGGCGCTTGAGCGAGCGGACACGTGGTTCAATTTCTGCGAGTAACATTTCTGCTTCTGCCAAGTTTTCGTATGTCCGTTTCAGCTTCAACATCGCTTCGTGACGCTTGATCTGAAGCGGTTTCACGCCTGTCGCGTCGTCAAAAAATGCTTTGCGTTCTTCTGGCGAGGAAACCAAAATGTGGTCCACCATTCCTTGGCCGATCACCGAGTACGATCGTTGTCCGACGTTGGCCTGAGCGAGCAACAATTGAATGTCGCTCAGTCGCGCTGTCTGCCCATTCATCAAGTACTCCGAGTCGCCATCGCGATACAAACGACGTGTCACGGTGACTTCGGAGAAATCAACCGGCATCGTCTTGTCCTCGTTGTTGAAACTGATGGAGACTTCTGCAAACCCAGCGCGTCCTCGCCCATCGGAACCAGAAAAAATAATGTCCTGCGATTCTTTTCCACGTAAAAGTTTCATGGATTGCTCTCCGAGCACCCACCGAATGGCATCCGACAAGTTCGATTTTCCAGACCCGTTTGGTCCCACCACCGCCGTTATGGGTGATCGATCCGTTGTCGGCGGAAGAAAGGAGAGGGACGTTTTTTGCGCGAAGGTTTTAAACCCTTGAAGTTCAATCTTTGTCAGAAACATAGGAGAGCGAATCAACGAATGGGCTACTAATTCTACAAATCAACGAATAGCTACGTATTACCAAGTCCTGGTAAGTATATCACGCAAAGTCACACAATCCGCTCACAGCTCGTAGAACATGGTAGAGTCAAACAAAACCTATGGATTTGGCTGAAAAACAAAGGGTATTCGCTTCCGAATATCCACACTTGTTCGGATTGGTTTATCGCTATGTCCGGTTTCGGATTGGTTCAAAAGAGGAGGTGGAGGATGTGGTGAGTACAATTGTGATGCAGGCGTACGCGAAACTGGAGCAGTTCGACGCGGTGCGTGGCAACTTATCGCAGTGGATATGCGGAATTGCACGTCACACAGTTCAGGATTATTGGCGCCGGCGAAGGCCGGAAGTGGCGCTCGAACCGCTTGAGGAAATACTTCCTTCGTTGGTTGAGGGAACGGAACGGCAGACCGATCATCGGTTGCAAGTTGAGCGTCTGCTTGCTGGTTTGCCTCATGAGACAAAGTTGTTGCTTGTGATGCGTTACGAAGATGATATGACATTCGAAGAGATTGCGAACGCAGTTGGTCGTGAACCAGCGGCGGTACGAAAATTCTTTTCGCGTCTACACGAGAAACTTCGGATTGAGTACGGAGAAGTCGTTGAGTGATTGAGTCGTTGAGCCATGATTGTATGTTGAAAGATTACATCCACAAATTGTACGCAGACGAAACGCGTGATCTGGACAATGATGTCTTGCGTGATCGTCTGGCGTATCAGCTTGGTCTTCATGAGCCTGGTTCAAGCTACCCTAAAATTAATCTTCACGCCTCACACTCTATGCGCCCGACTCGTTGGATACCATTTGTGTTTGTAGGGGCCCTCGCTGTGTTTGTTTTTGCGATCGTTTTGACTCGTGTGCCTGATGTTGGTTCTGGTCGTTTGGGTCCAATCACATACGGAAGCAAAACAGATGATTGGATGTACAACAGTGAAACCGCTTTAGATTCTTCACAATCCTTCAGAAACTTTGGGAGTGCGACTGGATTGAGTTCTGGGGGAGGCTTTCTTAGCAGTTTGAGTCTTAGTGATAGTGCGAATGTGAGTTCTGTATTTGCACCAGAAGCATCGCGAACCTTTGGACTTTCCGTGGGTGGAGCAAAAGATGCAAATGCCTTTCGTGACGATATTGCTAATGGCTATACACCACTTCTAACGGATTTAACTTACGAAGGGCTCTTCTACGAGTACTACTTCGACACAGGTGAAAAAGAAACATGCACTGATTTATTTTGTCCGTCGTACACAACAGCTGTGAGCCCTGATCCAATCTCAGGTGAAACAGATTACTACGTTTCTGTTGGACTTAATTCTGGTCTGACAGAGGATGCCTTTATTCGTGAGCCATTGAATTTGGTCTTAGTTCTCGATATCTCTGGATCAATGGGTTCGGCGTTCGATGTGTACTTCTATGACCAAGGTACAGGTGTGTTGGATGACCAAGAGGATGTTCAAAAGACTAAAATGGAGGTCGCGCAAGAGGCGATGATTGATTTGCTTGGTCACTTGAAGCCGGAAGATCGCGTTGGGATTGTCTTGTTTGATGACGAGGCTGTTTTGGCGAAAGATATTCGACTTGTGGAGGAGACAGATATGGACGCCATAAAAAAGCACATTCGTGAGGTGTTGCCGCAGGGTGGAACAGATATGTCTGCGGGGATGGATCTCGGAACGAGTTTGCTTGCTGATGTTTCGAACGAAGGATACGAGAACCGCATTATTCTTCTCACGGACGCTCAACCAAACATGGGTGACTTGTCCGAGAGTGGTATGCGCGGGAGGATGGAGACGAATACAGAGAACCACATCTATTCAACATTCATCGGTATTGGCGTGGACTTCCAGTCGGAGTTAGTAGAAGCGATTACAAAAACCGAAGGTGCCAACTATTACGCGGTACACTCTCCCGAAGAATTCCGAACACGCATGGATAAAGGGTTTGATTTCATGGTGACACCACTCGTGTTTGATCTCCAACTTGAAGCGGATGTAGATGGATTCAATATTGAACAGGTGTATGGTTCGCCGGAGGCGGACAAGGCAACGGGTGAAATTATGTACGTGAATACGTTGTTCCCGTCGCTGACGCAGGATGGGGAAACAAAAGGCGGGGTTGTGCTGCTGAAATTAAAGAAGACCGGTGATGACCCTCAACTTGCTTTGCGTGTTTCGTATAAAGATCGGGCAGGGAAGTCTTATGGGTCTGAGGCAACAGTGAAGTTTGATTCCAGTGTTGAGTACTACGACAACACAGGTGTTCAGAAAGCTGTGTGGCTCGCACGTTATGCGGATTTGCTGAAGGATTGGATGATCGATACGCGTAAGGAGACACATTGGTGGGCCGAAGATCAATTGTTGGTAAATAAGGAAGAGGGAATTGCTGTGCCTTCAGACGTGATTGGTTCCAAGTGGGAGCAGGCATCTGTTCCGCTAGCTGTGAGTGAGCAGTATAAGTTGTTCATGCATACATTCCGTGACGCGTTTGAAAAAGAACTCTACACGATTGGAGACGCAACCCTCAATCAAGAAATTCAACTACTTGATAGGCTAAAAAACGTTCCCTAACGGGCGCGTTTTTCTGTTTTGTAGCGTGAGTTTGCGGTATCATATTCGTACGGCAGAATAATTCATGCTCAAAATGTATGTCGTATAACAGTGCGATCAAGTTCCTCCCTGTCTTTTCTTTGGATGTCTATTCCGTTGTAATTATCACAACTGTTTTGTTGCTTGTTGGTGGATATACTATTCATCACGTGAAGTTGTGTATTCGTCGTCAGACATTTGGACCAGAGCGAGAGAGGTTGCTGGCCGCGTGGGAAAAGCAGTGTGTCATGATTTCAAAAGATGAATCCAGTATTCGAGAAGCCATCCTCGCAGCAGAGGAGATATTTCTTGCTGCCTTAGATATAAGAGGATTTAAAGGAAAAACCCCAACAGCTTCTCTTGCGGCTGCCAGTAGAAAATATAGTGGGTTGCGAAGGGTTGAGGGAGCGCTTGAATGGGCAAAGCGGATAAAATTAGATCCAACTAAAAAAATAGCACCAAAGAAAGCAGAGGAGATTCTTAAACTCTACCGCAGTGGACTTCGAAATGTTGGTGTTTGATTTGTGGTGGAGAGAAGATCCAGTTCTTCTTGAAGAAGGAATTCGAGGAAATCCTTTCTGTTTCTACTATTTATCGGATTTTGCGCAAAAAATATGAATTTCGTTCCAAATGGAAGAAGAACCTCAAACGAGGCAAGCCTTTCATAACAGCCACACGTCCACGAGAAGTCATCCAGACGGATACTGTGGACTTTGGACACATCTTTGCCTACACAGCTATCGATATCTACACCAAAGAGACATCCGTTGTCCTTAAAACAAAATTCAACTCTTCTGTCTTAGAGCTTGTTTAGAATCTTCGGAGCACAACCCTCACAAACGCGAGCACGACCATGTAGAGACTGGTCTTCAATTTTCTCTCACAGTTCTTCCAAAGCCTCCGGCACTTCTCAATCCAGCCAAAAGAACGCTCCACGACCCAGCGCTGCGGAATGACAACAAATGTGTGTAAATCACCACGTTTTACTACCTCAACACCTGCTTCAATTGTTTCCCAAATCTCTGTTGCAAACCGTTCGCCAGTATAACCGACGTCTGTAAGCATTTTCTTCACCTCGAAAAGATTCTCCTTGTTCGCCTTTGCCATGGAGACGGCGCCATCGCGGTCAGTCACGTTTGCGGTCGTGACAAATATGGCATGCGGCAAGCCGTTCGTATCGACGGCAATATGTCGTTTAATGCCAGAGACTTTCTTGCCCGCATCGTACCCTTTCTCTTCGGCCGTATCGGTGTTCTTTACGCTCTGTGCGTCAACGATGCAGAAACTCGTCTTGGCGTTCCTTCCATTTCTGGTACGCAGTTCTGCGACCACATTTTTTTAAGGCATCCTCGAGGATGCTTGTTTTGGTCATTTCATTCTTGTCTGTCCACATCGCAAAATAGGCATAAACACTGGTCCAATTTGAAAAGTCGGCAGGCAGCATCCGCCACTGACAACCACTTTTGAGGACATACAACACACCGCAAAATATGTCATACAAATCGATGGTGCGAGGTCGCGTTTTCTTCCTTGCGGCTTCGAGCAGAGTAAGAATCTTTGCAAATTGTTCTCGAGTTACGTCACTCGGATATTTCTTTCGCATACAAAAAACGGGCTAACGCCCGCTCATTGTACCGGATGTGAGGCAAAAGATGCTAAACAGGCTCTTAGCGGAAGCCTTGAAAGAACCCACGTCTTTCTTTGGAGTCATTGAGAGTATCCAACGAGACGAAGGACCAGAATTCAAAGACAAATGGGATGCGCTCGCACGTAGACATATTCCCCTTGTCCGAACAGCGAAGCCTTACAAAAAGAACGAGCAGGCCTTTATTGAACGGTTTAACGGTATCCTCCGGAAGGAGTGTCTGGGCTACGGACCCTACAAACCCTCTCGGCTTCCAAGACTCAACGAAATCCTAAAGAAGTTTTAATCTTACTACCCGACCAAACGTCCTCATCTCTCCCTGAACATGCAAACCCCCAAGGAATTCGCCATGTCGCATTTGACCTGAAAGAGAACGAATGGTTGACAAGCGTAGTAAATTTTGATAAGATTGTACCTTTACAGTTGGGTGCGTTGTGCGCTCAGTCTTGTGAAGAGAGTGCTTTTTCTGGAAAAGAGATGAAGAATCTTGTGCATACTGCGTCTGGCGGAAACGTAAGTCGGTGCCCAGTCTGGCTCACTATCGAGTTGGGTGGGTTCGACCATGTTCAGAATTTGTACGAAGCGTACTGGAAAGAAGACCTTATAGTTGGGACTGGCGCGAATTTTTTCTTCTGGAATACACCTCTCAGCAGGGAGCCGCAGCGGATCAACCTAGGATGCGTGACGGGGACTGAACTTGGGTTCACAGACCGGGTCACGCGGTCGGTAGTACACAAAAGTATTTTAGGGCGTGGAGGTGCCCTCTGTGCTCCGGAAGACGCTATCTTCCTTAGGAGAGTTTACCGCGATCAGCCCTACAACGAAGAAGTCAATATGGTCATGGAGTTGATGGAGCGGCCGGGGCGCATGAAGGCGATCTACCGGCTTGCAAGGTTTGAGTCTTGGTCTGGGCTGTATGTAGAAGAGATTCCTGCTACGTGTGAAGACACTTGGCTGTTTCCAGTCAGTCAGGCTTGGGTCTTCCGACTTCCTTAGTCCGCTTACCAGCGGCTTTTTTTTGGGAACGAATCTGGTTGTTGTTGGCTGCGTGGTTTGAGTGGGTTGAAAATTGCTGTGTTGGTTTATCTATATCGTGTTTTGTGAATTCGCGAATGATTGTTTGACTTTTTGTGTGAAATAAGGTATCTTACCGGGTTGTTTGGTGGCCGTGCTTGTGCGGTCATGTTCAACAAGTTCTTTGTTTGGAAGGTGCCAAGGCTGTTGAGTCAGCTGTAAGCATCCTGGCCAGAGAGGGGGAAAGATGAATTATGTGCTCGAGCAGATGCCGGCGGCGGATTCCGCTCAACTTCATAGTTGGATGGAGACGGCACTCGAGATGTTCCTGGGTTACAAGGTCCTGGTTCCCAAGCCTCCTGTGGTGAGTCTGGACGGTGTGGGATTGCTCAGGAAGTTTAGACTACGTCCACTTTTCTTGCCTGCTCTTTCGGAAGAGCAGATGGAGGCACTCCCCATTCCTCTACAGTGGGGGAGATATCTTCGATTTCAGGAAAGGGTATTCAGACGGCCGCAAAAGTTGCCGGGGAAGTGGGCGGCCTTTGAGGCTATTCCGGCCTTTAATCCACATGCGGGAAGGTGTCTGGATGATGCCTTGATGGAGGAGATCGGGGTGAACTCGAGGTTCGATCATCCCTTTTCGAACCTGCCGTTCGAACTCGACGGCGGAGATGTCTTAGCAGGGATACTGCCTAAGGCAGCAGGGGTCCTTGCTCCACTTAGGGGAGAGCTCATGCTCCAGTCCGCCGACGAATACAACTTTGTCGGCAACTTCTTCAACTTTGTACGCGAGGCAACAGGAGAGAGTCTGCCTGACCTCGCAAACGAGTTCAGTCGTGAATGGTGTAGAAATGTAACAGACAATTATTATGCACTCACAGTCGGTGGGCGAGACGTTGGTGGTTTGAGAGCCGTCAACCTCGCTGTCAGATCAGTGAGGTGGAACAACGTTTCCTTTCGATTCTTGATCGTGTTCCCCTAACAGCACAATTTCTTCTCCGGCCCCGATGGGGTCGATTTTGTTTGAGATGTGATTAGTAGAAATGTGGTACAGCGAGCGGGGTGTACTAGACCCAGTTTCACAGGAGGGGCATGATGTAGGCATATGTCAGAACCTATCGAGTCAGTTGGGGAACCACACACAGAAATTCCTGCAAGAATTCTTGCATCCCATACATTGCGCACTGCTGTCATTCAGGCTGGGTTTACACAACACGTAGCGGTGGTTGCGATGTTAGAATTATTTGAGAATAACAGCGTAGATTTTCAGTTGGATCAAACATCACTCATGCTTCTTCAGGGTTCAGAAGAACCAAAGGAATCTGCATTAGCTGTGCTAAAAAAACAGTTATTTGCAGAGCATAAACAAATTCCGTTTAAACGATTTGAATTTGAGTTACGTCTATTCCTATGGCGTGGCCGCGCTGCCTTGCTCAGTGATGCCGAGCTAAAGACGTTTTTTTTGCGTGATCCAAGTAAGCAGAAACGAGTGTTTATCGGTCTGTTGTTCGTTGCTGTCTTCCCACTTATCGTTTTATCAATTATTGCTGTTCAAACACAGATAAGCTTAGGAATTCTCAGTAGTATCGGCACTGTTTCACTACTCTTTTTTTGCCTTCGTCACATTTCTCGTCTTCCTGAGACCCTTACTCCACAAGGAGAATCCCTTCGGATGGCGCTCGTTGAGAGAAAGACTGAGCGTACATTTTGGGATTTGCTTGAGAGCGGAGAGATTCCTGCTACCGGAACAGCGGTTCCACCACGTATTCAAGAGATACTCAATGTTCTTCAGTTAGATTTCCCCCAGTTTTATAAAAAGGTAGATGCGGCACTCCTTCGCGAATATCGACGATCTCCTGTCGGTCAATGATGTATGGAACAACTATTTCAAGAACCAAGTGCGGACATGTTGAAACAAGCAAAAGAGTGGTGTATTGGAAATAAATTTGGTTCCGGACGAGCGACAAAAATAATTGTGACAGATGTTGGTGTTTGGATTTGGAGAGAATTTTGGCAACCCGCATACGAAGAAGAACCAGAATGGGGTTGGGAACATTTTTCGTTACTCGAAGCACAGGATTTTTCCCACTGGCCAGGATTTTATTGGAGTGCGGAGAAAAACAAACATATTTATGAAGAGATACAGTCAGAAATCAGCGTACGTCTAAAAAAGAATACGGCACCCATGACGTTGCCTAAACGAGCGTCTTTACAGTCGGATGGAAGTAGTCAGATGTATAAAACACCTCCGTCGGTCTATCCAAACCTTATTACTCTTGTCGTCTGCGTGTTGACGTTGCTTGGCGGATCTTATTTTTTTCAAGATGCCATTCAAGTTTATGCCCGTGGAGCGTCAGCGTTTGTATTGCCTGAACAATCCGTGGCAGTCACGTATGGTGGACTAGAAACAAGGGAGCATGTGTCCCTCCGGGCAAAATTCGTTTCTTCTTTTCAGTCGTCTGGTCCACAAACATCTATCGGCTACCATCATTTGATTGATCAGCAAGGGAAACAAGTGACGGTCATGCTCGAACATGCCACTGAGTCATCCGTGTCTTCTTTACAAGAAGCATTTGCACCCCCTGAGTCGCACATGGCTCTTGTGACATGGGGAACAAATTTTGCGTATGTTCCTGCGCTGATAACCAAGGATGGTTCTATTGTTGAAGGGTTTATCGGTTCTCAACCAAATGACTCGGGGTGGTGGTTTCTTGTGTGTGTTCTGTTTCTCTTGATGTTCGGAGGTATTTTTCTGATGCTTGTTACGGTTATCTTGTATTGCCTCTTTCAGATGTTTCAAACGATGAAAGTTTTTTGTGTAAAAAAGAGTATGGATGGTTGACTGGTCGTGTGAAATAAGGTATCTTACCGGGTTGTTTGGTGGCCGTGCTTGTGCGGTCATGTTCAACAAGTTCTTTGTTTGGAAGGTGCCAAGGCTGTTGAGTCAGCTGTAAGCATCCTGGCCAGATAGGGGGAAAGATGGATCGGTTGGTATGTGTGTCTACCACGGGAGATGCTGCTCTGCAAACTTGGATGCAGAAGGCGTTGGAGCGGTTTTTGGAGCAGAAATTGACGGTTCCCGAACCTCCAATCGTCAGTGCTGCAGGGAGGCAGTTGATGGAGGAAATGCAACTGCGTATGATTTTCCTTCCGGACCTGTCCCACAGCGTCCTTGATATGCTTAACGAAAGGTTGGAATGGGAGAGGATCGTAGTGAGTCTTCCCGAGCAATTTCGACTTCCCGGTAAATGGGTTGCCTATGAGGTGATTCCAAAAGCTGGATACATGGCGGGGAGATATTTCAACGACGGGTTGATGAAAAGCATTGATGTTGAGAGCCGGTTCAGACATCCCTACACCAGTGGGAGCGCAGACGACGATCTTATAACGAGCATTCTTCCCAAGGTCCGGATTATTCTCAAGCCGTTGGGAGGCAGGGTCATGCTCCAATCTGCTGAGGAATTCAATTTTGTCGGCAATTTTCTGAACTTTCTTCGGGAACAGACGGGAGAGAATTTCACTAATCTTGGCGACAGTGACTCATGGGAGTATTGTCGAAACAAGACGTCGAGTAATGAACCACTCTTGGTCGGTTCACGGATGGACGGTGGTCTGAAAGTGGTTGGCAAATGCCAGTCCCACATCCGCAGTTCACGCATCGCCTTTCGTTTTTTGGTGGCATTCGACTAAGTTCTTGGACTCCTACGGCTTAGACCATGGTTAAGTACGGGAGTTTTTTATTTGGAATTGTTTTTGCTAGAGGATAAAGAACGTTAGTGTTGGCTTGTGGTGGTTGACGCTGGAGTCCACACAATCTATACTCTGAGACTCCTATGGAAGCGTATCTCCATCGCATGATTTATGAGCGGGTTGCTGCGGCAAAGCACCCGGTGTTTATTCCTGATGAGCGCATCGACGGGGATAGTTTGGGTGCGTCGCTGGCGATGGCAGATTATTTGATGACGCGGGGAGTGCCAGTGAAGCTGTATGTGAAAACCGAGATTCCGGAGAAGTACAAATTTTTGCCGCACATCGAATGGTGTACGACAGATATCTCAGTGTTTGATGATCCGGAGATTGACTTGGTGGTTTCATTTGATTGTTCGGATGGAGCGTATGTGAAGGGACTTGTGGTGCGTATTCCTTCCAAACCAACGATTGTTAATATCGACCATCACGCCACGAATCCACGGTATGGCCATGTGAATCTTGTTGTTGCGAGTTCACCGGCTACGGCAGAAGTCGTCCATCGTTGGTTCATGGAAAACGAACTCGTGCCGAGTCGAGATGCGGCGACTTGTTTGTTTGCGGGAATCTGTTTTGATACAACGGCGTTTTCAAACGGGGCGACCAATGAACGTGCGTTTGAAGCAGCGTCTGCGCTCATTGCCTACGGAGCGCGGCCACGCGAAATTGTTCGTCGGTTGTATCTCAATCGCTCTGTCTCTGCTCTTCGTCTTTGGGGAAGGGCACTTGAACGCCTCCGTCAGCATCCGTACCACGGATGCATTTCCACTTACCTAACATTGCAAGACCTTCAAGAGGCCTCTGTTTCTGAAGACGAAGTAGATGGACTCTCAAACTTCTTGAATTTCGTCACGGAATCTGACACGCTCTGTGTACTACGGGAAACGAGCGAAGGAAGTGTAAAAATCAGCATGCGATCCACCACGAAAAATGTCGCCGCGATCGCCAAAGCCATGGGTGGTGGGGGACACATCCGTGCGGCAGGATTCTCGGTTCCGAATGCGCAAATCATCTGTGATGAATCCGGCTATGCTCGAGTTGTGGAGCGTGTATAATACATCAAGCTTGTCAGCCAGAGGCTAAAGGCTGAAGGATCCTGTGCATACTGGACGCTCGAGAGATCCTTCGTCGGCACTGCCTCCTCTGGATGACGGAAGTTCCCTATTTATGCGAGACAAATTTCAACTATGAAACCTTCCTCATCCATCCTCATCCCAACGGTTATCGAAAAAACCCACATGGGGGAACGGGCGTACGACATTTATTCCCGCTTACTCAAAGACCGTATTATTTTTCTTGGAACAGAAATCGACGACACGATTGCAAATCTTACGATCGCTCAACTCCTGTTTCTTGAAAGCGAAGATAAGACAAAAGACATTAAGTTGTACATCAATTCACCAGGCGGAAGTGTTACTTCGGGGCTCGCGATTTACGACGCCATGCAGTATGTGAAGCCAGATGTGTCGACGATCTGTATTGGGATGGCGGCCTCGATGGGAGCGGTTCTTCTCACGGCTGGTTCGAAAGGGAAGCGGTTTGCGTTACCGAATGCAGAAATCATGATTCATCAAGTGCTCGGTGGAACCTCTGGTCAAGCAACAGATATCAAGATTCACGCGGAGCGTATTTTAAAAATGAAAGATCAGCTCAACGAAATTCTCGCAAAACATACCGGTCAGAAGAAAGATCGTGTGGAGCGTGATACAGAACGCGACAACTTCATGGACCCAGCGACGGCTCTGAAGTACGGACTCATTGATAAAGTGATAACAAAGTAGCTTGCTAACCTTAGCAAAAAAACAGACCCCTTGCCGGGTCTGTTTGCTTCTGGTAACATGATATGTAGTTTCCCCTTGACAAGCGAGAGAAACCAAGGTACGATGGGCCATCACGTTGTTGCTCATCGTCTTTATTCGTACGAGGGAACCCGTTGCCGCCAGTGACCTGCAGGCACGACAAGCATGGGATTTCATTTCATGGAAGTATCAGGTCTTCGGACTCGATCTCTCCACGACTGAAATTTCTTGCCTGCAGATCACTCACGACAACGGGTGTTTTATTTTGT
>SXGT01270690.1_pt1 | contig 17023 bp, 15 predicted proteins | sample 3176221 | NCBI WGS metagenome assembly SXGT01 (sample SAMN11356862, study PRJNA531348) | freshwater metagenome | isolation source: freshwater sample F1-120 | place: China: Fuxian Lake, Yuxi | collected 2017-12-25 | reverse complement strand
TCGGCGTCCGAGAGCAACAGTGACTGTGCGTCGGTGTTCACTGCGATGAACTCGACGCCTTTGAGCCCGGCGTCGATCATGCGGTTCACCGCGTTGCAGCCACCGCCGCCGACACCGACGACCTTGATCACCGCGAGGTAGTTCTGCGGGGCGCCCAGCATGGCGGCACCTTTCTTTCGGCTCGCCAACGACGAGCAACTTCGGCTCGTGTCCGACGAGCTCGGATCCCCCGGAGGTGTGCGACCGGGACCTTCGCGACCAACTCTCGACCTCTACTGAAGGTCAAGAGTTATGTCAACCTGTGCTGCTCGTCGAGACTTTACTCCCATGTGCAGGCCGCTTCAACGATCCTCGTCGCACGAGGGTCGGAGGGTGACATCCGCGGTGACATCCCGGAGTTCGTCAACGTGAAGTCGGAGCGGTCGGAACGCAGACGTCGATCAGGCTGAACGTCGGCAGTTGGCGAATCAATGCGAGCGCAACGGTGCCCTTGCGATCGAGGTCGGTCGCGGTGCACAGCCGAACGCGGCCGGTCGGAGCAAGTTGGAGCGCCACCCCATCGCCCACATCGATCGTCGATACCCGATCGCGCAACGCGGCGGGGATCTCGACCATCAGCGCGCCGACCCCGGGTGGGAAGAAGGTGTCTCCCGGCTCGGGGACCTCCCGAACGCCGACGATCTCGACCACACCCGACGGTGCCGCATCGTCGTATCCGAGAACCCGTCCATCTGGCCCGAGCAACGCAACCGTGCCGTCAGCGTTGCGGACGTAGGCAGTAGCCGCGTATTCGGTGAGCGTGATCGAGATCTCATCGGGCCAGCTGCGGCCGACGCGCGCATCAGCCACCCACGGGAGCCGCTCGACGCGGCGCTCGACCGCGCCGAGATCGACGGACCAAATCGCGGTGCCCGGCTCGACTGCCGCCGCGTCGACGATCGCGTCGATGGTCTCACGGTTCGCGCCTTGCACCGTGACGTCCTCGACGTCGAACACTGCGGCGCGCACGATGATCGAACTCACTGCCGCGATCGCGATCGTCGCCAGCAATGCGACCAGCAGCCGAGATCGTCGACGTTGCCGAGCGACTTCGATTTCGGCGATGCGAGCTTCGAAGCGAGGGTCGGATGTCAGATCGACGAGCGTCGTGTCGTAATCCCCGTCATCGGCATCAGCGGCGTCACCGCCATCAGCGATATCGACGGCTCGCTCGTCGCCGAGGGCGCTGCCCGAACGGTCGAGCGTGAACTCACGCACGGAGCCGGTGCCCGGACGCGGCGCGAGATCGACCGGCGGTTCCATCGTGTTCATGTTCGCATCTCGTTCGAGGACGGCGGTGGATCCCCGACGACTCGCAGTTCGGTACGAAGCTGCGCGCCGGTTGCATCGAGCACGCGAGCGCGCACTTCGGCGATGAGCTCGACGACGTCTTGCGCGGTTGCGCCCGGATCGGCCTGGATGAAGTTGGCGTGCTTCGCGCTCACATGGGCGCCGCCAACCCGAACCTGCTTGAGTCCGGCCGCCTCGACGAGGCGTCCGGCGGCGTCTCCCGGTGGGTTCACGAACACCGACCCGCAGTTCTGTCCGCCCGGTTGATGTTCACGACGCCAGCGGACCACCTCGTCGATCTCGGCACGCGCCGCGTCCAGGTCGCCCGGGGTCGACCGGAACCGGGCTTCGACGACCAGATCGCGATCACCGAGGGCACTGCTGCGGAACGCCAACCCCAGCTCCGCCACGTCGCGCTGCGCCACCTCCGACGCACCGAGCCGCAGGACGGTGGCGGTTTGCAGCACTTCGATCGTCTCGCAACCATGACCGCCCGCATTCATTCGAACCGCACCGCCCACACTGCCCGGAATGCCGACGAAGAACTCGAGGCCACGCAAACCAAGCGCCGCGGTTTGGCGTGCGAGAACCGGCAACGGTGTCGCGCCGCCGGCGTCGACGACGCCATCGTCGCTCGCGGCGACCGACTCGAACGCTGCGCCCAGCCGCAACGCCACGCCCCGGAAGCCCCCATCGAGCACGAGGAGATTCGAGCCGCGACCGATGACGATCACCGGCACGGACTCGTCGGTGAGCGTGTCGCTGACCGCGAGGAGTTGATCGAGCGACTCGACCGATACCAGCACATCGATCGGACCGCCCACCCGATAGGTCGTGAGCGGCGCGGACGGCGCATGACGAGCCACCGACGCATGACGAGCCAGCGCGGCCGCGAGGTCGCCGAGGCAATCGTCGGGCGTGGCACGGTCGGTCATCGCTGCGTCGACTCCCGCTCCCAGTCCGCGTGCACGTTCGTGATCGAACCGCACCCGAGCGTCACGATGCAATCCCCCGGCTCGGCGACGGTCCAAGGTATGTCCGCGAGTTCGCTCCACGTCGGACGGGAAACGACGACGGCGTTCGGGCGCGACCGTCGGATTGCGTCGATGACCGTCTGCGACGACACACCGTCGATCGGGTCTTCGAACGCCGCGTCGAGGCCTGCGACCACCACGACGTGCGCGTCGTCGAGCGCGTCACCGAACTCGTGACCGTGCCGGGCGATTCGCGAGTACCGATGCGGTTGGAGAACGGCGATCACCCGATTCCAACGACCCTCACGCGCCCGCGCAAGGGTCGTTCGAACCTCGGTCGCCGTATGCGCGTAGTCGTCGAAGCAGTCGGCGCCGTTGTGGGTCCCCCGGTATTGAAAACGGCGGGCGACCCCGGTGAACGAACCCATCGCGGCGACGGCGCCGTCGAGGTCGACCCCGAGTTCCATGGACATCGCCACGGCGCCAAGCGCGTTCTGTGCCATGTCGCGCCCGCGCAACTGCAGCGCGGCCGTTCGTGGCGAGCCACCCGCCACGGCGACGTCGATCTCGCACCCATTGGCGGTCGGTCGATACGCGGTCGCGCGAACACGAGCACGGTCGTCGTATCCGTAGGTGATCGAATTCGGGCGCGTTGCCGCCAGCCCCGCAACCGTCGGATCATCGACACACAGCACGACGGCTGTGGCTGCGCCATCGATGAAGTCGGCGAACCCCGAGACCAACTGGTCGAAAGAGTCGTCCCATCGATCGAGGTGGTCGGCCTCGATGTTGGTGACCAACGCAACGTCGCGGCGGAACTCGAGGAACGAATGGTCGCTCTCGTCGCCCTCGACGATCAGCCACTCCCCGCCGGGGTCGTAGCGGGCGTTCGTATCGAATGCCGAAATCGTTCCGCCGACGAAGAAGCTCGGTGCTCGGCGTTGATCGTCGAGGATGTGGGTCACCATCGCACTCGTGCTGGTCTTGCCGTGGGTACCCGAGACGACCGCGACCTTCGGTTTGGTGTCCACGATGTAGGCCATGGTCTCGCCTCGGGAAAGGACCGGGATACCCGCCTCGAGCGCACGCACGAGTTCCGGCGTCTCACGACGAACCGCGGTCGCGACCGAGAGCACGTCGGGCCGGTCGTCGAGGTGGGCCGGATCGTGACCGAGCACGCTCTCGATGCCCTCACGACGCAGGGCCGCCAACATCGGCGAGTCGGTGACGTCGCAGCCCGTCACCCGATGGCCGAGTTGGGTGAAATATCGAGCGATCGCGCTCATCGCATACCCGCCGACCGCGACGACATGGACGTGGCGTGGGGAGGTCATGTCGATCATGACGCCGTCCGCAACACGAGTTCCGCGAGCGCAGCCGCAGCATCGGGGCGGGCAAAGGCACGCATTGCCTCACTCATCTTCGTGAGTGCCTCGGGATCCGACACCAGCGAGTCGATCTCGGCCGCGAGTCGAGCGCCATCGCATTCGATTTCGCGAATGGGCCGAGCGCCGCCGGCCTCGGCGACCGCGCGTGCGTTCGCGCTCTGGTGGTCTTCGGTGGCGCCGTCCCAGGGCACGACGATCGCGGGCATTCCTGCCGCCGCGAGTTCCATGATCGTTCCGCCGCTGCGGGTGACCATGAGCGACGCCCTCGTGTACAACCCCGCCATGTCGTATTCGTAGGCGACGAGTTCGAATGCGAGGCGATCGTCGGGTCGACGCAACGCATCGAGACGAGCGCGACAATCGTCGTAGTGGTCGACCCCGCTGACCAGGCGCAGGGCGACATCGTCTCGGTCGCGCCATCGGTCGTAGAGATCGAGAGCACCTTCGTTGAGCACGCGAGCACCGAGCGATGCGCCGACGAAGGCCACGAGCGGCGGAGATTGGGGATCCCGCACGATGCGAACGATCTCCGGACGAATCGGGTTGCCGGTCAGCACGGCATTGCGCAGGGACGTGCCGGGCACCGAGATCGCCGCACGCGCGCCGAGCCGCACCGCCAGCCGGTTCGCCAGGCCTGGCACCCCGTTTTGCTCGTGAACCACAACCGCGATCCGAAGTACTCGCGCTGCCATGACCACCGGCACCGTCACGTACGCCCCGAACCCGACGACCGCGGCTGGACGAATGCGCCGAAGCCAAACCACGGAACGCACGAACGACCGCACGACCGCGATCGCAGCGACGCACGAATCCCAGACGTCACGCAGGCGCAGGCTTCGCTGCAACCCGCGCGCCATCGGCAAGACCAGCGGTTCGTACCCGGATCGACGCACGGCCTCGCCCGAAGCAGGGCGCGCGTCGACGGCGAAATGCGTGCGCACCGTCGGGGCAATGTCGATGAGCGCGTCGGCGACCGCGATCGCTGGATATACGTGGCCACCGGTCCCGCCCGCTACGAGCGCCACGCCGTTCGGGCGCGCTCGAGCGGCGCGGCTCATGTGATCGCCGGCCGCGGCCGACCGCTCGCGCTACGAAGCGCCGCGTGATCACCCGCACCGCGGATTGCGGGATGGGCAGCGGATCGCGGAATCGGTCGAGGCGCCGTGTGCCGAGCGATGTTGACGAGCAAACCCGCGGCGATCATGAACGAGACGAGCGAACTGCCACCGACAGAGATGAACGGCAAGGGCGTGCCGGTAACGGGCAACATGCCGGTGGCCATCGCGGTGTTGATGATTGCTTGGAAACACACCCAGGCCGTGGCGCCGCTCGCCAGCAACATCGCGAAGCGATCGCGTTCACCGGCGCGGATCGCGACGCGGAAGCCGATGAAAGCGAACGCGACGAACAACCCGAGCACGAAGACTCCACCGATCAACCCCAGCTCCTCACCGATCGCGCTGAAGATGAAGTCGGTGTGCACCGCGGGCAGTCCGCCTGACCATTTCGATCGACCTTGTCCGGGACCGACGCCGGGAACACCCCCGTTCGCGATCGACAACAACGACTGACGGGTCTGGTACCCAGCGCCTTGGGGATCGTCGGAGGGGTTCAAGAACGCCAGCAGTCGCGACAGGCGCCACGGGAACGCGAGCACGAACACCGCCACCGTGGTCGCGCCGAAGATTGCGAGCACGCTGAGGTGCTTCAGGCGAACACCTGCGACCCACATGACGGATCCGCCGATCAGCGCGATCTCGATCGTCGTGTCGAGATCGGGTTCGGCCATGACGAGCCCGCCCAACAGCACGACCATGCCGAGGATCGGCGCGAAGCCCAGCCGCCAGTCGTCGAGGCGGCCCTGACGGCGATCGAGCAACGTCGCCGCATAACACAGCATCGCGAGCTTCGCGAGTTCGCTCGGCTGAAACCCGACCGGTCCGAACTGGATCCAACGGCGGGCTCCATCGACCTCGGAACCGATACCCGGGATCAGTACGAGCACGAGCGCCACGAGCGCGCCGACGACCACGACCGGCATCCACGTCCGCCACTTCCGATAGTGAGTTCGGGACGCGAAGACGAACGCAACGACGCCGATCACCGCCCACATCAACTGTCGGCTGAAGCCACTCCACGCCGAGTCGCCAGCCTCGAGTCCGAGCACCGAGGAGGTCGAGAGCACCATGAGCAGTCCGAGCACGACGAGCAGCGCGACGACGGACGTCATGGCGAACGAGAGGGTGGTATGGGTCGGCGTCGTCGGCGACGCGAGGGCGCGACGGACGACCCGGCCGAGCCAGCGGGGGGTCGAGCGCGCGAGATCGAGCAAACGATTCATCGAGTGGCCTCCACGGTAGCGAGACGGGCACGCACAGAACGAGCAAAGTCGTCGCCGCGCTCGCCATAATTCGCATACGCATCGAAGCTCGCGCACCCGGGCGACAACAGCACCGCATCGCCGGGTTGCGCAAAGTCTGCGGCCGCGCCAACGACGTCGTCCATCGTCTGGGCGATTGCGACCGGCCGGCGCCCGGTGAACGCGGCGGCGACTTCGTCGCTCGCTGCGCCGAATGCGACGACCGCCCGGATGTGCGAGAGATCGTGGGCCAACACCGCGAGGTCGAGCGCCTTGTTGAGACCGCCGGCACACAAGACCACCGACTCGAACGCCTCCACCGCACGAATTGCGGCGTGTGGGTTCGTTGCCTTCGAGTCGTCGAAGTAGTCGACGCCGTCGACTGTCGCGACGTACTGCACCCGATGCGGCAGCGTCACGTAGCGGCGCAACACCGATCGAATCGCATCGAGATCCGCACCACCTGCGAGTGCAGCCTCGGCCGCGGCCAACGAGTTCGTTCGATCGTGCGGCAGCGAGCGCGGCAACTCGGACGTGTCGATGAGCGGCCGACCATCGGCGAGCGTGAGGTGATCCGGTGTGCGATCGCGAACGCCGATGATGCCCGACGACGACGAGCGAACGAGCGTCGCAACGCATTCGTCGTCGAGGTTCGCGACGAGCACGTCGCGAACGGACTGATTGGCAAAGATCTTGGCCTTCGCTGCGTCGTAGCGGGCGCGGGAACCGTGCCAGTCGAGGTGGTCGTCGGCGACATTGAGGAGCACGCTCACCTGTGGGTGCCACGCGACGGTTGTGAATTCGAGCTGAAACGAGCTCACCTCGGCGACCACGACATCGGCGGTCGAACCCGCTCGGTTGATGAGCGGATCACCGATGTTGCCGCCGAACTCCGTTTCGAGGCCGCTCGCCCGGAGCATCTCGACGATCAACTCCGTCACCGTGGTCTTGCCGTTGGTACCCGTCACGGCAATGAGCGGCACACCGATCCGTTCGGCGGCGAGATCGATCTCGCTTCGCACCGAGATACCGAGCGCGCACGCAGCACCGATCAGCGGATGGTCGGGTCGCACACCGGGACTCGGCACGACGAGCGTGATCGACCACTCGCGCAAGAACTCCGACCAATCACTCGGCGGTGCGACGACCGCTCCCCCACGTTCGCGGACCGCGGCGGCCCGTGCAACGAGTTCGGGGTCGTCGGGGAGCCCTGGATCGAACATCGCCCCGGCTGGCCCGGTGAGTCGGTCGTCGACGACGACGACGTCGGCACCTTCCGATCGCAGTACTGACGCGACCGCCGCGCCCGTCGCGCGCAATCCGACGACCAGCACCCGCCGTGTCGTATCCGAGATCGCGGTGTCGCTCATTCGCCGATCCCGAGCCGAATGAAGTCGCCGTAGAAGAACCCGAGCGCCGTCGCCGTGAACGCGGCGGACAAGAGCCAGAAGCGAATCGTCACCGTCGTCTCCGGCCAGCCCTTGACCTCGAAGTGGTGATGGATCGGCGACATCCGGAAGATCCGCCGACCAAACCCTCGGAAGCTGATCGCCTGGAGCACGACCGACATCGTCTCCATGACGTACAGACCGCCGAGGATCGGCAACAACAGCTGCGTGCGCGTGAGCAAGGCGAGACCGGCGATGCCCCCGCCCAATGCCATCGATCCGGTGTCGCCCATGAAGATCCGGGCCGGCGCCGCGTTCCACCACAAGAATCCGGCGCACGCACCCACCATCGCGGCTGCGACCATCGCCAGGTCGAGCGCGTGCGCGGTCGGAATCGCGTACACCTCGACGTGACGGAACTGCCAGAACGCGATGATCGCGAACACCGAAAACGTGAACGCGCTCGATCCCGCGGCGAGTCCGTCGAGCCCGTCGGTGAGATTGAGCGAATTCGTCGCACTGAGAATGAGGAACACCGCGAGCGCCGCCCACAGCCACGGGCCGAGATCGACATCGAGATCGCGCGTGAACGACAGGTGCGTCGAATGTGGGAGCGCGTGAATTGCCAACAGCGCGAAGCACCCGCCGATCGCCAACTGACCGGCCAACTTGCCGCGCTTGCGCAACCCGAGGTTGCGCGTGTGTTTGATGCCCAACCAGTCGTCGACCCACCCGAGCAACCCGCACGACAAGATGAGCGCGACGATCGCGAGCCCCGAGTTCGAGAAGCTCACGTGCTCGGTTCGCACATGCGGCACCAGATAACCGGCAACGACGCCGGCCATGATCGCGAAACCGCCCATCGTGGGGGTGCCGCCCTTCGCGACGTGCGGGTGTTCGATCGGTCCGTCGTCGCGGATCTGTTGGCCGTACTGATTGCGGCGCAACCAACGAATCAAAAAGGGCGTCATCGTGACGGCGACGGCGAAACTCGACGCGACCGCGAGGAAGATGGAGATCACGCTCGGTCGCCACCTTCGCCGCGGTTTGCTTCGACGCGGTTCGCCTCGACGAGCGCTCGGGCGACCACGTCGAGGCCGACGACCCGACTCGCCTTGACGAGTACTGCGTCGCCAGCACCGAGTTCGAGCTGGTGCAGCATCGCCAACGAGGCGGCCGCGTCGGGCGCTCGTCGCACGACCAGGTTCGAGCCCTTGGCAGCACGCGCCAGCGCATCGGTCTCCTCGTCGGCACCCACGACGACGAGATCGGTGACCTCCGCAGCGCTGAGCAACGGAACCAGCGCTTCGTGATCGGCAATGCTCGTCGGCCCGAGTTCGCGCATCGTTCCGAGCACTGCGACGCGACGTGACGTTCCAGCGGAGGCGTCCGTCGTCGCGCCCAGCTCGCCGAGCGCTCGAATCGCCGCGGCCATGGATTGGGGGTTGGCGTTGTAGGCGTCGTTCAGGACCATGATCCCGTCGACGGTACGCGCCAGCTCCATCCTCCAGGCCGATCCAACCGACGCCCCGAGCCCAAGGGCCACCTGATCGGGGCTGACACCCGATTCGAGCGCGACCGCCGCGGCCAACGCGGCGTTGGCGGCCTGGTGTCGGCCCCGGAGTCCGAGCCGAGCCCGCGCCGACCCCCACGGTGAAGCCAGCTCCACCGTCGCGCGCAGTTCGTCGTCGACGGATTCGACGCGCACGACGACATCTGCCGTCGGCGACGCGCCGGCCCGCAACACTCGCGCCGACGTCGCCCCCGCGAGACGATCGACGAACGCGTCGTCGGCAGGGAGCACCGCCAACCCCGTCGACGGTAACGCCGCGAGCAACTCGGACTTCGTCACGAGGATGCCTTCGACCCCGCCGAGGTGTTCGGCGTGGGCGGACCCGATGTTGGTGACGACGCCCGTGTCGGGAGTCGCGATTGCACACAGCTCGGCGATGTTGCCCGCAAAGCGCGCTCCCATCTCGCACACGACGAACTGCACATTGCCCGGCGCGCCGAGCAAGGTGACCGGGAGCCCGATTTCGTTGTTGAACGACGCGGCATTCGCGTGGGTCATCCACTTCGTGCTGAGTGTCGAGGCGAGGAAATCCTTCGTCGACGTCTTCCCGGTCGATCCGGTCACCCCAACGACGCGCGCCGCGGCGAGGCGTTCGCTGCGAACCCACGCCGCGAGGTCGGCGATTGCGGCGTAGACGTCGTCGACGACGATGATCGGAAGCGTGTGATCGACCTCGACGATCCGTTCCACGATCGCCGCGGCCGCGCCGGCAGCGAAGGCCGACGTCACGAACTCGTGACCATCTCGTTGGTCGACGATGGCCACGAAGCACGAGCCTGGTGTGACCGTACGCGAGTCGTTGGTCAAGCCGTCGACGACCTGTGCGTCGCTCCCGCCAACTCGCCGACCCCCGGTCGCGGCAACGATGTCGCCGACCGTGATGTTCACGACGTCGTACCTCGACGCTCCACGACCCGCGCCGCGACGAGGCGATCGTCGAACGGCTCGATTGCTTCGCCGATCGTTTGCCCGGTCTCGTGGCCCTTCCCCGCGATCAGCACGACGTCTCCCCGAGCCGCAAGCCCTATCGCGTGCTCGATCGCCGCGCGGCGATCGACAACGACCACCGGGCGCGGGTCGTCGTCATCGAGCCCGCGCAGCACGTCGTCGATGATCGCCTGGGGTGACTCCGAACGCGGATTGTCCGACGTCAAAATGCCCACGTCGGCGCCGCGTGCGACGGCCCGGCCCATCGGTCCGCGTTTGGTCGCGTCCCGGTCGCCGCCGCAGCCGTAGACCGCGATCAGCCTCGCAGGAGCGGGCGCGATTTCGCGGAGGTTCGCGAGCACCGTGTCCAGCGCGTCCGGCGTGTGCGCATAGTCGACGACGACGGTCACGCCGAGTCCGTTCTCGACCCGCTCCAAGCGGCCTGGGATCGGTTCGACGGCCGCCAACGCACCCACGATCGTCGCCGGTTCGACGCCCAGTTGACGACCGAGTGCGTATGCAACCAACGCGTTCGCCACGTTGAATCGACCGAGCAGACGCAACTCGACCGACATGCGGTTCGAACCATCGACGAGGTCGAATCGAAGTCCCGAAGATCGTGCCAGCACGTTCTCGGCGCGGATGTCCACTGGTTCGTGCGCCCTCGAGTCGTTCGACGCAACGGTCACGACTGAACCCAGTTCGGCGCGTGCGAGCCGCGCCAGTCGGTCACCGAACGCGTCGTCGACACAGACCACGGCATGATCGGTGAAGGTGCCGTCGAACAACCGCGCCTTCGCCGCAAAGTAGCCCTCGAGATCGCCGTGCAAATCGAGATGCTCGGGTGAGAGGTTCGTGAACCCGACAACGGCGAACGTGGTGCCGTCGACGCGGCGCTGTTCGAGCGCGTGGGACGAGACCTCCATTGCGACGACGTCGACACCGCCGTCGCGCATCGCCGCGAACATCGCTTGCAGCTCCACTGCCTCCGGCGTCGTGAAGCCGGTCGATCTTGCCTCGCCGAGCCACCGCGCTCCCAGCGTGCCGACGATTGCGGCTTCGGAGCCTGCGGCGACGGCGATCGCGTCGAGGAGGTGCGCAACGGTGGTCTTGCCGTTGGTGCCGGTGATCCCGACGATGCGCAGCGCGTTCGACGGATCGCCGTGGAAGCGGCTGGCGAGCGGTCCGATCACCATCCGAACGCTGGGCGTCAGGATCTGCGCGACCCCGGCGTCAACATCGACGGGATGCTCCGCCAGCACGGCGACCGCGCCCCGCTCGACGGCATGCCTCGCGTGATCATGGCCGTCGTGGCGCGTGCCGCGGATGCAAGCGAACAACGCGCCCTTCGTGACGGCGCGATGATCGATCGCCAGCGCCTCGATCTCGATGGTGTCGAAGTCGACCTGTGGCGCCTCGCCCAACCGCTCGAGTTGTCCCTCGAGCGATTCACCCACGCCGTCCAAGAGGTCGGACAATTTCACTACGGATCCTCGCTGCGCGTCGTCTCCTCGGTTGCCGCGGGTTCGACGGTAGCGGCGCGCAGTTGTTCGAACGCATCGATCGCAAAGTCTTGGGCCGCGGCCGGCGTCGTCGGAGCCAGTTCGGTCTCGACCGAAGCGCGCGCCTGTCCGGCATGGGCCGCTGCGATGGCGTCGACCTCGGCGCCGTGTGGCACGCGGCATTGCTCGGCACCGTCGTCGCCGAGTTTGGCGGCCGCGGCGTCCCATTGCGTCGGGTTCGTGGTCGGCGGCGTCGGGGCGATCCCGAGCCGCGCCAGCGAAAAGCGCATGATGTCGGCGAAAACGGGCGCCGATGCCGCACCACCGACGATGTCGACCGGCTCGTCGAGCACCACGATCGCGGCCAGCTCCGGGCGCAGGGCCGGAGCAAATCCGACGAACGACGCCATGGTCAATCCCGAGACGTAACGTCCGTCGGCGCCGAGCTTGCGTGATGTCCCGGTCTTCCCCGCGACTTCGTACCCAGGGATCGCGGCGCAGGGCGCGGTGCCTTCGGCCACCACCCCCAACAACATCTCCGCCATGGTCGTCGCGGTCGCCTCGGACACGACCTTGCGACCCGGCGCGACCTCGAGTTCGGTGCGCACCCCGTCGGGAGCAATCGTCGCCGTGACGAGACGCGGCACGACGCTGCGCCCGCCGTTCGCGATCGCAGCGAACACGTCGAGCACCTGCAGCGGCGTCGCCGCAACGCCGTAGCCGATCGCGGTCGACTTGAGACCCGTCGTGTAGTACTCGTCCGGCGGTGTCAGCAATCCGTTCGGTTCGCCGAGGCCGAGGTTCGTCTCGCGGCCGTAACCGAAGTTCTTCATCGCGGCGTACATCGAATCCGGGGTGAAGCACCGATCCGCGATGAGCGCGGTTCCGACATTCGATGACTTGGCGAGGATCTCGCGTGTGCTCCACCACGCGTCACGATGCTGTGAGTTGTCCTTGATCGTCGAGTCGCCGTTGATGATCCGCCAGGGCACGGTGAAGCCCGACTCGGGCGTGAGGTCGCACTCCCCCGAATCCAACGCGGTTGCGATGGTGATGACCTTGTTGGTCGACCCGGGTTCGAACACCGCTCCCGTCGCGACGTTCTTGTCGGTGGGACCGGCGAGCTGCGCATAGCCGGTCATGTCGGGTGCGGTGACGTTTGCCATGGCGAGGATGTCGCCGGTGTGGACGTCGATGATGAGCGCGCTCCCCCCGCGTGCACGTTGCGCGGTGACCTGATCGACGAGCGTTCGTTCGACGTACGCCTGGATCGAGGCGTCGAGCGTGAGCACGAGATCGGCTCCGCGCCGTGCAGAGGTGCGGTCGCGGCGACTGTGCGGGATTTCGCGATTCTCGGCATCGCGCTCGAACTCGGCACGGCCCGCAGTACCGGTCAACAAGTCGTCGTAGGTGTGCTCGAAGCCCGCATGGCCCTCGAGTCCTTCGACTTCGGCGTGGGCGGCGCCGAGAATCGGCGCTGCCATCGCGCCGTTCGGGTACATCCGAACCGTTCGCGTTTCGAGCGCGACGCCCGGGAGCCGCAGCGTGCGAATCGCATTCGCCTGTTCAGGGGTCAGTGGATCGGGCCACAACTGGCGATAGCGGATGTCCTCACCGTCGTCGTTCTGGGCTCGCTCCAACCGCGGCGACAAGTCACCGGCTTCGACACCGAGCACGGCGCTCAGGTTGTCGAGGTAGGTGTCGTGATATCGCTCCAGCACCAAGAGCGGATCGACGAACACGAACTCGCGCGGAACGTCGAGCGCGAGGTCGCGCCCGTTGCGGTCGAAGATCGTTCCGCGTGCGGCGGGAATCGTGAAGCTCACGAGCCGTTGGTCGAGCGCCTGCTCCGCGAGGTCGTCGCGAGCAATCACCTGGAGGTGAACCAATCGCACGCCGACCGCCCCGAACAGGGCAACGGTGAGGCACAGCAGGGCGGTCACCCTCGTGCGGGCGCGTTGGCGTTCGAGCGCGTGTTGCTTACGGCGCGGTGTCGGCATCGGCGTCGCGTGTCTTTCCGGCGGTGTCTTCGAGGGTCTGAGCGACCTCGTCGATCGGCTCCGCGGCCACGCCATCGGCGGGCTCGGCGTCGGCCTCGACGAAGCCGAACCGCTCGGCATGGATCATGCCCAGCGCTTCGGCTTGCTCGACGATCCGCGACGGTGACGACAGCTGGGCAACCTCGGCTCGCAACTCTGCGTTCCGGCGGGTCGCTTCTCGCTGCTGGTCGCGCACGGTCCCGAGTTCGTAGCTCTGTTGGGCCATGACGACGTTCGACGCGACGATGATGAACAACGACGAGATCGAGATCAGGCCGCCGAGCACGACGAGCGCTCGGGCAAGCGCTCGACGTCGGGACTGACTCGGCGAGGGCTTCGGCGCGACTTCGAGATGACGCGGACGCGCCGGACGAGGGTCGAGCTCTCGATCGGGAACCGACGACACGCGCAGCGGCGCGCCAACGTGACGAGGCGCGCGATCCGGCCGCGAATCGACGATGGACTCGACACTCATCAGGCGAGGCGCTCCACAGCACGGAGCCGGGCGCTCTCGGCGCGCGGGTTCTCGGCGATCTCGACCGGCTTCGGGCGCAGCGGCTTGCGCGTCAACAAGGTGACGGCAGACTCGGTCGCGCGCAACTCAGCGCGCTGCGCCTCGTCGAGCGGCAGTTTCCCCGGTGTCTGCGGCTTGGACCGGTCTTCGCCCGCCCAGCGCGTGAAGCGATCCTTCACGATGCGGTCTTCGAGTGAGTGGTACGCGAGCACGAGGATTCGGCCCTTCGGCCCGATGAGGTGCACCGACTCGTCGAGGCCGCGCTCCAGATTGGGCAGCTCTCGGTTGACTTCCATGCGGATGGCTTGAAACGTCCGCTTGGCCGGGTGACCGCCGCGCCGGCGCGCGGGTGCGGGAATCGCCGCGGTGATCGCGTCGACAAGATCACCGGTCGTCCGCATTGGGCGACGACGCACGATCTCAGCCGCGATCCGACGTGCGAATCGTTCTTCACCGTTGTGCGAGATGATCTGGGCGATCAACTCTTCGCTGTACTCGTTGACGACCACCGCAGCGGTCAGCTCACTGCGTGCGTCCATTCGCATGTCGAGCGGCGCGTCGAATCGATAGGAAAATCCGCGTTCGGCGCGATCGAGTTGCGGACTCGAAACTCCGAGGTCGAGCAGGATGCCCACGATGTCCCCCCTTCCCCTCGCAACCTCTCCGAGGTTTGCGAATTCCGCCTGTATGAACTCGACGCGCTCGCCGAAACGAGCGAGCCGGGAGCGAGCCGCAACGAGGGCATCGGCATCACGATCGATCGCGAGGTACTGCCAGTCGGGACGCGCGTCGAGCAGGAGGGCTGCATGGCCCCCACCCCCGACGGTGCCGTCGACCAGCAGTCCGGGGGGCGTTGGGAGCAACAACTCGACGACCTCCCGGTGCATCACCGGTCGGTGCTGGAAGTCGCTCACTGCGCCGAACCCCTCGCCGCCGTGTCCGATCCCTCGTCGCGTGGACCCTCCTCCAGACCCCCGGTCGACTGGGACCGATCGGGTTGTCTCTCCCGAACTCGGAGACGGCTGAAAGCGGGCGGAGTAGGGGCCTTCGCCGCGCCGGCCGGGGGTCTGGAGCAGGGTCCAGGTGCGAACCCGGACCACTTCGTTGTCAATGCACCTTCTAGAAACTGATGTCGCGTCCTTGCCACTGGTCGGCGAGGAGGTTGTCCTGGAGGGCGTCCTCCTCGGCCCAGCGGGTCCGGTCCCAGATCTCCACACGGGAGTTGTTTCCGATGACCGTCACGTCCTTGACGATGCCGACCTTGTCGCGCAGGACTGCGGGCATTGCGATGCGACCTTGCGCATCGGGAATGACCTCGAAGCTGCGAGCGAAGAAGGCTCGGGCTTGCGCCACCGCCCCCTCCTCACCGCTGCGTTGCCGGTCCCTGTGCATCGCTGCCACCTGCTCGTACACGTCCCGCGGGAACAGCGCCAGGCAGTTCGTGTTCGGTTGGGTCAACCAACCGCCCCCCTGGAGCTGGTCGCGGAACTTCGCCGGGAGGATGAGACGGCTCTTCGAGTCCAGGCTGTGCTCGTACGCGCCGGTGAAGAACACGTTCCTCGCACCACCTGTCCCGAGGGCGCCCTCGCACCCCTTCTTTCCACCACCGGACCGCACAATACGCTCCACCTAGCCCCACGACAACCCACAATCCACCACTTCGGCGATTTTTCTGCCCGAACGCGAGGCCGAGCCGCCCCGCGCCGCAGTCCCCGGAACTGTTCAGCTGTGAACAAGACCAGGGACCGCCGCCGCTCGCAGTCCCCGAAATCGGGCGCGAGCGAACAAACCCCGGGACCGCTGGGGTGGATGGTGGGAGGTGGGTTACGCGGGGACGGGCTCGCGGACGAGCCAGGCCTCGGCTTCGGCACCCAGGTAGGGGGCCCACACCGGATCGAGGTGGCCGGCCGCGGCCACGACCCACATCGACGCGTCAGGCGCGACCGGCGCCCGACGCAGTTGCATACCGCACTCGCTCGGCAGCCGGTCTTCCTTCTTGGCGTTGCACGCTCGGCAGCACGCCACGACGTTGTCCCAGGTGTGCTGGCCGCCGCGACTGCGCGGCAGCACGTGGTCGATGTTCTCCGCGGCGCGACCGCAGTACTGGCAGCGGCTCTGGTCGCGGGCGAACACCGCCCGGCGCGACAGCGGGACGGTCGCACGGAACGGCACCCGCACGAAGTGGTTGAGCCGCAGCACGCGCGGCACGGGAACCTGGGTTCGTTCGGAGTGGAACTCGGCGTCGGCGCGTTCCAGGATCTCGGCTTTGTGCTTCAAGACGAGCACGACGGCACGACGGGCGGACAGCACGCACAGCGGCTCGAAGCTCGCGTTGAGCAGCAGTGCCCGCTTCATCGTGTTGCTCCCTCCGGTCGCTCCAGCCCCAGAGCGTAACGGCGAGACCACCGGCACGCTCGCGAAATCAGCCCCGTTCACGCACCCAGCGCAAATACGCGAGGAAGTCGCCGACCTGCGGAACGCCCGTGAATCCGTACGCGGTCTCGAACCGGAATCGGAGGAACGCCGGGTCGGGGCGCGGCACGAACGGCCACCGCCTCCACCAGCCGGGAGGCGTCGCGCGCACCAACACGCGCACGCCAGGACTCCACAACGCTGGCCGAAACAGCACCGCGAGAAACGAACGCACCCAGAACCCGGTATCGACGGCCGCAACGATCGATTCGCGGCTCGTGTCGTGGCGGCGAACTTTTCGGGGCGCCGTGACGTCCATTGCAGTGTGACGGTAGCGTCTTGCGGAATGCACAACGGCCAGAGCTCAGGGGGACCCAGCGACCGCGACGGGCCCGTCACGTCGATGGCGTTCAAGGATGCGTTCGCGGCGATCGTCGACAACGTCGAGCTCGTGCTGCGAGGGAAGCGCCGGGCGGTACATCTCGCCGTTGTCGCCCTCCTTGCCGACGGACATCTCCTCATCGAGGATGTGCCCGGTGTCGGCAAGACATCACTCGCCAAGGCCATCGCCCATTCGATCGCCGGCGAGTATCGGCGAATCCAGTTCACGCCGGACCT
>SXGT01747890.1_pt1 | contig 17024 bp, 23 predicted proteins | sample 3176221 | NCBI WGS metagenome assembly SXGT01 (sample SAMN11356862, study PRJNA531348) | freshwater metagenome | isolation source: freshwater sample F1-120 | place: China: Fuxian Lake, Yuxi | collected 2017-12-25 | reverse complement strand
CTAGATCCCCTTTGCTTACAGCACTTAGGTTAACTTTTTTGGTTAGACCCGTACGCCAAATGAAAATTTTATATAAGTTTGAAGTCTGGATAGGCTTACTGTGTCGACTTTTCATCGGCCCATATTAGGCTAATCAGTATTGAAATTAAAACGATGTATCATTGAATATTTATAAAATTTGATTCTTTTTTCTCATAAAAAAGAATGAAGACATGTCGAGTTTGTGGCGAGAAAAAAGCGGTAAAAAAGCCGTATGTTTGTGTAGGTTGTGTAAATGTCAAACATTTCAAATGCTTCTGCTGTGATCAGAAGTTTTCATATGTAGAGCTGGCGGCACGAAATTTGGAAATTGGAAGCAGATATAAGTGTATGAGACTGAGAATGCAACGAAGTAACTGCTCATTTTGTCAAAAACCAAGTTGTTTGCTTGCAAACTATAATCAGCAATGTTTACGTTGTACAAATAAAGACAATGCTTGTGTAAAATTGGAAGCAGTTGAAAAGCAACTACTGATAGAATACGATCAAAAAGTCAATTATGCACAACAAATAAAAGCTCATGAGTTGAACGTTCAATCATTATTTGCCAAATTACATCAAATTAAAGACCCAATTGATGAACGAGATATTTTGGTTGCTGGATTTAATGGTTTATTAAAGCAGCTTGAAAATGCATATTCAAGGTTAAATTATGCCGAACAACAAGCAGTTAATAGTAATTTAGCTATCGAGCGACAAAAAGCCCAAATTATTTCACTACAAGCTGATATCAACAAACTACACAATGTCTATACTTGTTATAACGCCGCCAGGACGTTTATGCTTTGTGGATTACAAAAAGAAGTTCTGCACTACATTCCTAAACAAATTCAACGAGTGATAGCCATGCATATACTACGTGAATTTTTCATACTCGGCGTCTGATTTTTTCTATATACACTTACCAAATACTATTGTATAAACAATGGGTAATAAAGGGGCAAAGTTACCTGACGAAACGCAGTCGTTTCGATACTTACGACAAGAATTTAACTCTCCTCGAAAATTGTCAACGCTAGACATTGAAACAGCAACACCGGAATCCTCGCCTAGATATCGCGTAACAATAAAAGACCGCGGATTGAGAACACAAAGCGAAGAAGTAAAAAATAAGAGAAAGTCAAAAGAAATTATCGCTGAGTGGCTCGACACGTATCCAGAAAGCAAATTTATTGTGTTTGAACGATCGAATCTATAATCACCAAAAGTGTCGCCAATCCATGTACTTGCCAGAACGAGGTTGACGAAGAAATTCGAGCACGTCCGCCATATGTAAGCTCAATGACATGTTGCGCTCAAGCGCCTGTCGAACCAATCTCGACGACTTTCGTTCGCTCAAGCCGGACAAAGATCTCAAAATTCGTGCAATAAAGTTTTTGTCGCCAGTCTCCTCAAGCAAATCGCGAAAATCCTGCGGCATCGACAGGTAAAACTGCATTTGTTCCGTTTGTTTCGTCTTGTACGTGCAAATATACGGAACAACATGTTCATCGAACAGCAGAAAGCGTTTGATCCAAGCACGTTCTAATTCATCTTTGAGCAGCTGACCCTTTTCACGTAAATCGATCATTGATTTTGCCACTTCGAGACACGATGTTTTTTCATTTTCGGTCGGAATTTCATCGTCCCAGACTCCTTTGTACATTTCGACAAATGTGACCAAATAAGCAGGGGTGATTGTTCGAGGTTTGTCACCGTCAGCTTCTCTTTTAGATTTTTCTCTTTTCAGAGCTTCTCGGTAAACTTTGGGAATTTGGCAGAAGAGCTTCTTGTACTTCAACTCAATTTCTTCCAAACGAGTTTCTTCTCTTTTGTGCTGAAACAGCACCGTATGGAATAGATCAAAGGACTTACCAGAGCCACATGCATCGACAAGAGAATTTCTGCTGATTGAGAACAACGAAGGGACCCGGTGCCTAAAGCAAATACCTCCATGCTTTTTCAATCGAAATTCGCAAGTTGGGACGAGTCGCTGAAGAATCCGCACCAGGATAAAACCCGGTAACGGAAACCCAACAGGTGCCCAATGCTCAAAAACCCACAAGAGGAATACAGCCCACATGATTTTTTGACCCTTAAAAAATCAATTATTTCATTATTTCAATGGGTTTTAAAAAAAGAACATATATATATAAAATATGTCGAATTTAGAAAAAGTTTTAGACAATGACAAACGATTTGAGGATTTTGCAGAAAAGCACTCATGGAATTATAGTGAAATTGAACGGGCGCTGGACATAGTCCACAAGTTTATTCTTAAAAAGCAACGCATTATTTACGGCGGAATGGCTATTGATTTAGCTTTGAAGGCTAAAAATCATAAAGGTATTTATAAAGAGGACGCAGTACCGGATTATGACTTTATGAGCCCTGATTTTTATAATGACAGTCTCGAATTGGCGGATATTTTGTTAAAAGCAGGATTTAAAAACGTGAGTGCCATTAATGCTATACATGTGAGTACACGACGGGTGCGTGTTGAGTTTATCCCTGTAGCAGACATTACATACGTGCCGATTGCGATTTATCGCACAATTCCAACAATTGGATGTAGTGGGCTTAGAGTTGTACATCCTGATTTTCAACGACTTGATTTTCACCGTGCAATGTGTACGCCATTTGAGAAACCACCGCTAGAAGTGGTGTTAGGTCGTGGAAAAAAAGATCAGAAACGTTTTCGTATGATCGATGAAATATATCCAATTGGAAAAGTGGAGAAGTCGGGGATTGTCGTTAAAGGTGGCGCTGAAATCCCTAAATCATGCGTTGATCCAAGTAAATCACTTGTATGGGAAGTACCAAAAGTTTATTTGGTGAAAAACGTTATCGGAGGAATGCAAGCATACGTTTTCTGCAACTGGGTAATGGGTAAAATGCTCAGTGGTAAGGGCAAACTAGGTGCGATTTTTAAAGACGCGCCTGAAGAAATCCGAACTCTATTTGCGACCTTGCCCTGTGGAACAGTGGATATCGGCGATCAGAATATTACGTTTTCACTTGGATTTAAATGTCCAAAAGTTAACCGTGTAAACATCATTACTGATGATTTCACTTCACTTGTTGAGACAATGGGTACGAAAGGTACAGGCGTTTACTATTACAACAAATATCAAGACGACTGGCGTCCACGCACTGTTGTGGTGCAGCAACCGGGAAATTCCGGATTGCAATACGAAATATTCGATAATAAACCACGGCTTCTGCCAAGTTATGATTTAAACCCTATTTTAACACTGCTTGGTGAATCCTCAAAAGCTGCTGACATTCGGGTTTGTACACCGCAGTATGTAATGATGTATTGTATTCAAAAGTATTTTGGCGGCGGATTTTTACCAGATGGAAAACTTGATAAAGCACATGCTGACGTTTTCTTAAAAATGTATCTAGCAATGAAGAGTTTAGTCGAACTTGCTGAAAGGCTCTACACGTGGATTCAAAAAACAATGCCAGATGCTGAGCACGATAAGCTTTTTGATGAATTACCATTCTTCTTAACTGATCGCGTGTATGGCTGCTGTAACTGGAGTCCAGACTACCTGACAATGATGATAGATCGAATGAATTTTATTAATTATGTGTCACAAGATAAACAGGAAGTGTTACGTCCGCCGTTTGGCTATTACCCCGAAACTCATACCGGTGCAAAACCAACATTCAATCCCGATGAAAGTGAATTCTTCTTATTCGACGGTCAATTGCGAAAAAAACCATTCGAACCCATTAAGTTACCAGTATAACTCATTCTTTTATTTAAATTTTTTTCTCAAAAGACAAAGTGCTATCCTAATAAACTTTGTAGAATTTTAGCTGTTTGATTAGGTTCAACTTGTTCATTATTCAAAATTCTTGTTAACGCAGATGTTATGTCTGTTGGAATTTTTGTTGCAACATCAGCCGCAACCGCGATGTATCGATTATTATCAGTCAAAATCCATTGGCGACTTTCACCACCCTGTGTGCTAACTATGATTCGACGACCATGAATTGTTCCTTCTAAATAATCAGTGAATTCGCTTGAAAACCTTTTGTCTAGAAACGGAAATTGTTGTTGAAGTTTCTCCATTTTTTATTAATTACCGCGTGATTAATGTTTAAATGCAAAAATACGTCTCAAAAAATAAATGTCTCATTATTAAAAGTCTAACGTCTTTTTTAAGACCTAACCTCCGTCCTACTAATTCCCAAACTAATACTTCTTTTTTCTCATCATCTGGTAATCCGTGATAATCTTGGTATTGAAACTCGCCCCATTTGCGAATTGTCCCGTCATAACTTCCTGAATACAGATGATTATTCCCAACTGTTAAACATGTAACAGAACCTGAATGACCTTTGAAAATTACAGGGTAATTTTCAATTCCATTCCATTTGCGAATTGTATCGTCATCGCTTCCTGAATACAGATAATTATTCCAAACTGTTAAACATAGAACAGCGTCTGTATGTCTTTTGAAAATGGCAATACTGTCGCCATTTTCATTCCATTTGCGAATTGTATTGTCATCGCTTCCGGAATACAGGTGATCATTCCAAACAGTTAAACAATTAACGGCATTTGAATGACCTTTGAAAATAGAGACACAATTTCCATTTTCATCCCATTTGTGAATTATGTTGTCACAACTTCCTGAATACAGATGATTATTCCAAACGGTTAAACATGTAACAAAGTTTGTATGACCTTTGAAAATAGCAACACAATTTCCATTTTCATCCCATTTGTGAATTGTACCATCGGAACTTCCTGAATACAAGTAATTATTCCAAACGATTAAACCATTGACAACGCCTGTATGACCCTGGAATGTTGCGACACAACTTCCATTTTCATCCCATTTGCGAATTGGTCCGTCATAACCTCCTGAATACAGGTGATTATTCCAAACGATTAAACAATTGACAGCATATGAATAACCCTGGAATATTGTAATGCATTCACCTGCTTCATCCCATTTGCGAATTGTACCATCGGAACTTCCTGAATACAGATGATTATTCCAAACAGTTAAACACCAGACATCACTTGTGTGACTTGTGAAAACTACTAATTGATTCATCATAAATTTTAAAAAAAAAATAAAATCAAATTTCTATTCATAAAGTCCATTAATATATTCTAATACTTGTTCGTGGCGACCTTCTTTAACATATTTTTTGTCTACTGTTATCTGCACAGCGCCTGCTTTAAATGTTGCATAATGTGGAACCATAACGATAGTATCACAATCAATGTATAGGTGAACTTCTGTTTTGCCTTTAAGAAATACAAATCCAACAAACGGAGACTTATTATGTTTAAGTAACAACCCTTTGGCACCATAAACGACTTTCCATTCAGTAATTGTACTAAACTTATTGATGTAAGCTGTGGCGATTTGATGCACAGATTGCCGATGTGTTAGATCAGTTGCATACATCGAGTCGTCCCATCTACGAGTAATTTCTTCTTCTAGTGGACTTTCTTCAAATGATTCAAACGAAGTAATAATAACATCTGTTCCTATTTCATCACCACCTACAAGATGTTTGCGAATAGTTTTTGTAATGCCGAAAATAGCTTCTTGCATTTGCATCTCGCTAACGAAAATACATTCGTAAACGCGGTCAAGTTGCTTGCTTACGGTTGCGCGTGTTTCAGTCACGAATGTTCGCGCCATACTTAGTTGACTAATGCAGTCACTCAGAGTTGTTAATTTTTGACTCAACTTGCTGTAAACTTGCTCATCAACCATTGAACGACTATCTATATGAGCCCATACAAGCTCAGCAGCTAATTCCAAAACGGCCGGATCCATACTTTGCACAAACACTACCGGTTGTGAAGTTGGACTTTTTGTAAAGTGAAATGGTTTAGGAATGCCAGAAATCTTTGTTTGAAGACTAATGAAAACACCACCGTTAATTGCTGAATTCGCTGTTAAATCTCGATAGAATTTTTCAACCTCGTGCGATGGAACGGCTGCGGTGTATTTTTTTACTTCAATAAGCAGAGCGGACTCGACTGGATGTGGAACATGATGCTTACGTCGAATAAGAAAGTCACCCGTACGTCCTTGTTTGGCGGTGTAATTAACTGCGTAGTTTTCACAATAGATTTTTTCCACATATTCTTCACCACTTTGGCCGATTAGTGCAGCGGGTCCAATTGTTTTTTGTAGCTCTGTTCCTCGCAAACTTTCAGCCTGAACTCGTGCATTATCAGCATGTACTGTTTCAACCTTTGAGTATATTTTAAAGCCTAAATTGAGCAGAAATGCTAATTCTTCGGTTGGTCGATCCCATAACTCTTCATTAACCAGCGTCGCCGGAATTTTCAACAAAGTAAACGGATCGTCCATGGTTTTAAAAAACAAATATTGGTTCAATTTTCGTCAGATAGATCTTCAGCGGCATCCTCTTCTTCCGATGTTGACTTGTCTTCAAATTCTGATATTACGTCCTTATTAGCAATGACGTCCCACTCGCTTAAATCTTCTTCAGTCATGTTATATTCGCTTTGTTCCCATCTTCGACACAGTTGTTCTACAGAAGCGATGTCTTTTGTGAAATCAAGGTCAACCACAAATCCTCTTTTTCTGTATTTCGCGATTCTCTTATATTGCCTTTCCATAAACTTATGTTTTGCATCCATCGGATCTTCCTCATATCCAAATACGTGTCGAAAACATTTGTAGTAAGCCTGGAACATATTAACCGTTGATGTTTGTTTTAATACTGCGTCTGGGTCTAAAATTCGTAATGTTTGCCCGTCATACATGTTTTTCAGAAAACTCATATCGAAAATATCTCTAATGTATTCATCTATTGGATATGATTCATTTATAATAATTTCTTGTAAACATTTTCCACCAATGAAAAATTCGCGAATGGCTAAAATTGCTTTGGAAGGTTTATTGTCCTCCATATTTTTATTATTCCAGCGAACGACTGTATTATTTTGCTTGTCAAAAATGTTAACTTTATACAAACTATGACTGAATTCTGAAATAAAGTCATACTTAATATGACGACGTTTCCTGTATTTACGATGATAGTTTACAATACATTTATTAGTGAAGAAGTCAACATCGCCTACTGCAAAGTCTAATCCTGTTAAACATTTCAGAACAAATGACCCAGACATCCAAGTTTGTGTTTTTTGCATATTTTTTAAGATTTCTTCCGCAGCTCGCTCAGCTTCCTCGGTAGAAAATAACTCTACAAGATGACTCTTCACAACATGTCGAAAATCTAAAAGAAGAGGTATTTTAGTTCGCAGATTAGGGAAAACTCGGCACAAAGACAATCGCGAAATGAAGTTTAATTGTTTCACAACCGCAACCACAACCGGCGCGTGACTCAAAACATCCCAAATACTCATGTTTATTTTAAACGAAAATTAAATTCATTTTTATATATGTCTTCTAGAAAAAAGGGACCGCGCCCAAAGCGGCTTGCAAATGGTACAATCACATTTAGCGATTATCCTGAGTTTCGGCCCAATTTAACTCCTCGTGAAATGTTTAAATTGGGTAGTTTCGGCGGAACTTATTGGCGACCAATTTACTCAGGTGTAAATAAACGTCATTATAAAAATCAACATAAGGAATTTCCGAAAAGTTGGTGGCGTGGTATTCCTGAATCTAAACTTTCGAATCCCACATGCGATAAAGGACGTAATAAATACGGAGTAAATAGTGGAACGAGTTTAAAATATTGGGAAAGTAAGAAATGGATTAAACCACAAGATCCATATGGCTGGGTACAATGGTATTGTAGATTTTATCTGGGTCGACGAACTCCGGATGATAAGCGTCAAATCCGGCGTTGGCTAGCATTTGCAGGACCAAAAGGACGATTCCGATTACGTTTGATAAATTTGATAAAGAAAAAACATACTACATTAGTAAGTCCCGTGATTCGTCAAGGTTTGCAACATTGGGCATTTCGACTTTAGAAAAGTATCGAAGATGATCCGCAATATTCAGGAATGTGTTGCTGAACGCGTTATTGCACATATGCAGTATCGAGATAAAGAAATAGAGGAAATGCGTGAAGCATTGGAGAGTAATGACGTAATTAAGTGTAACTTTTGTCACAAATGGAAAAGTTATGATTGGACGTGTGAATTTTGTGATCAGCAGTCATGTACTGATTGTCGTTGTGTGAAAAAATATCAGAGTTGGAATTTATCAGGATGTCATGCATGCGACGAATGTGAAAAAATATATTGTACAGACTGTAGAAACCTTAAAACGCAATGTGAACGTTTGCCTATTTGTGCGAAGTAACCCGCGGATGTTTAACTAAAAAATAAAAAACTGAATTTTGTCTAGAGGTAAAATGACTGAACATATTGGTCATGTATCCGAGATTCTATATCTATATGATCAGTTGAAAAAGCATCCGTATGGGGCTCGTGCAATAATTGCTGATCGAGTTAGTAAATTAGGTAAATGTTGGCTGACTGGCGATGTTTCAGGAAGTGATCTCGTGCGCGAATTAATCAGCTTTTCAGAAGAATACCTGCTGGATGTTATAAGAGTGACAAAAGCAGTCTACGCAATTCCAACAAATCGCATAGAGTCGCTTAATGATTCAGACTCAGACTCAATCGAGAAATTCGGTTAATTTTCAAAAAATCATTTTTTAGCGTTTGTGATGCTATGATTTAATTAAACTAAAATGATGAAGGTATGACACGACAAAAATTGAATACGTATTTTGTATTATTTCAAAATGAAGTCTACGAACCGTAATAAACGTATTCTTAAAGAGATTGAGGCTGCCTCGAAATCTGATATGTTCGAGTTTTTTGATGATGTGGATGGTGTATTTGGTGAAAAGAATGCGTGCTACATTCGATTTTGGGTTAATGAAGGAACATTCGCAAGGCAGGCACATATTCTTGAGGTCAGATTCATTTGGGGAAGTAACGAGGTATATGAATACCCAAAAAAGCCGTTAATGATTAGGTTTGTTACACCCTTGTTTCATACAAATATTTCTCCAACCGGGAGTATTTGTCTTGATGTCATTAAGGAAGAAAAGTGGAGCCCGATGTATAGTTTAGAAACTGTTTACAATTCAATCATTGCATTACTCGAAGACCCGAATCACAGCTCACCATTCAATGGCGCAGCAAGTTCTGCGTGCAAAAAACATACACCTGAGGAATATCGGCAGATGACAATGGATTACTACGTTAAGAATATGCCAATTGATGCATACAAACGGGCTATTCCACTTTTACAGTCTGACAGATTCGTCACGCTTGCACCAATTGATCAACGTGCAACATACGTCGAAATGTTACTGATTGCACTTGGTATGGACAAATAATTCACTACTTATTTTTTATCCCGATTTTTCATTGTTTTTTAGATATTTTGGTCCATATCCGCGAATTTCCATTTAAAGATTTGAGATACTAAAAACATAGGGAGGTTTTTGTTTTTTTTATAAATTTTTCAATTTTCGCGGAATTAGCATTTAAAGAATTGTTATCGAGGAATATTTCCTTGCTAAAATTGAAAATGGCCACAACTATTCACTCTCAATCAATGAATGACTTCGCGGATATTTTCGCAAAACTCTCGAATGAAGAATCACTTGACGTTAGTCATGCAATCAATCCATTCATGTGTTACGAAAAAGATGACTTTGACACTATCTTGAAACCAGAAATTGGTGATAATATCCCAATTTCTGCTTATTGTGATGAATGCCAATGTGAAATGTCGCGATTTGAATTACGATATGTTTGTGAACAGTGTGGCTGTGAAGAAGAAATTGCTGGTGATGACACAGAAGCTACAATGTCATACTATTCCAAAGGCGGCGATGCCAAAGGTGAAAGTATCGACAGCTACAACACTTCTGGACAATCATCAGCTCCTCTTCGCGTTCGTGGTCCCAAAGCACATAGATACCAAAAGAAACTGATGGGTAGTGTTTCAAACTACAAAGTACAACAGAAAAAAACCACTGTAGAAGATATGAAAAACGCTGTGTATCAATCGAAGGAAGCTCAAATTCCTAATAACGTTGTTACAGCAGCTGCAGAAATGTATTATAATGTACAGCAGCATCAAATCAGAAGAGGTGAAGTAAGAACCGGAACACAAGCAGCATGCCTGTATAGAATGTGTATTAAGTACGGTATTACTCGTAAACCAAAGGAAATTGCAGCAATTTTCGGAATTCCTCAGAATGATCTCTCTAACGGTGAAAAAATTCTTGATGACCTTGCCGCACGCGGTTTGATAGAATCAGACAAAAAACAAATGTTCTTTAACGTGAAGGACCTCGTTGACAACTTTATCGACAGATATTTCGAATCTCTCGGAATCCCTAACGATCATCCTGAATTCAAACCATTTGTTGCACGACTCATTCAATTTACAACTGATAAACACATTGCTGATAGCAGCGTACCTAGTACTAAATGCGCCGGTGCAATCTACATTTTGACTGCACGCCGCAAAGAGCTAAAGATTCGTCGCGATAAAATCAATATCGCATGTAAGATTAGCAAAAGCACGTTCATTAGATACGCCAATGCAGTACTTGCAGCATTGAACCAAACCTGTGAAACTCCAAGCAAAGAACATGAACATTACTTACGTTGTCACATCTGCCGCGAACGCCAGCAGTTAAGACATATTTTCAAAAAATTCAACATTCCACTTTAAAACATTTGCCATAAATTTTTTTTGGGACCTTTTTAAAAAACACCACTTTTTCTTATCCGTTACTCTCCGTAATCAAAAAACAATAAAAATTAAAGCTTTTTAGCGGCTTCTGCTCTCTTCCCGCGACCAAGTATTCCGATAACGTAATCGGGTTCACCTGGACTGACCTCCTTTTCACTAACAAATGTTAATAAGTCAGGGTGATTACAGCTCACAATCCAGCCTTTGTCAATTTTCATCACACTAAAATCAGCTGATTCTGTGCCGATTTCAAAAGGTCCGTGTTCTCGCAAAACATCTTTGGCATGTTCCTTGGAATCAGTGACTACAACTGTGTCACCGAACTCCACGAACTTCTTTCCAGGTTTCAGGATGTCGCACCACTTACTCATTTTATTCTCAGAAAAAAGAATCATTTTTTACAAAATACGCGCATTGCTGTAGTTTGTTAATCACAAAAAATCACTCAGAACTTGAATCGTGTGACATGAAAACGGTTTCGTGCCATTCGATGTAACATGCTGTACAAACGGATCCTTCAACTTCGTAATATTGTGTCATCCAGCACCATTTGCAGACTCCACACTTGCTACCACACTCATATGAACATTCTGAACATACTTGTTCATGACAAGCTTGACACTCTTTTGTTTCACCGTCATGTTCGCACTCACTCGATTCCGACATTTTTATTTGATGAATTATGATATTTTCTTATTCATTTTTTTCTTTGCGCTAATATAGAATGGCACAAATTCTTGGCTTCCCCCGACTTTGTCTTGAAAGTTTAATACTTAAAGATAGTTCTGTATTTGTTGGTACAGTTGAATTTAGAAATTGCGTAAGATTTACACATGGTGGAACACTTAAAGGTGATTTGATAATGAATGATGAAGTTTGCATTGATGAGTTTTGTAACGTTGTTAATAATGGCAACCCTAATCAATTGAAGTATCCGAAAGGATATATGTGCGGATTTGAAATGTCCTATGTAAATTCAAATACTGTGAGTTTACAAGCCGGCGCTTGCCGCGATTATAATGACTCGTACAACATTTGTACCACAAACCCCCTCACAATCGATATCACTGTCAGTGGTGCTGGTGGTCTTGATTTTGGAACTGAAAACTTTATTGACTGGTACGCAGTTCATGTTATTGCTGATTCAACTGGAATCAACGCACCCGTCGGATTACTGTCTCTGAGTGCAAGTCCATCATTACCTGTCGGATATGATGTGTTTCGTCGTGTTGGTTGGGTAAGAAACTCCCTCGGAAACTTTATCCCATTCAAACAGTCTGGTAAGGACAAAGACCGTAAATATTGCTATGACAATTTTGTATTGTTCAATATCGTTCTTGCTGGAGGTACTGCATCGCAATGGACAACCGTCAGTCTTTCAAACCGAGTTCCGCCAACATCATGTTACGTATATTTGCAAGCAAACTTTAACTCATCCGATCCTGGTGATGATTGGGCATTCAGAACTACAGGCTCCGCGTATGGTAGCCCTGTTGGAAATATCCCAAGTCCTCTCGAACGTGCATATGCTCCTCAAAACGTTCAATTAGGCTTTACAACCGGACCGTTCATTTTTAACGAGGCGAGAAAACAAATGGAAATGTGCACTGGTGTTAATCAGCAAATTGATTATGCATCTGATCTGAGTTTTCCAGGTTTCGGATTTGGTGTTGATTTATTTGTTATCGGCTTTGATGACGTAATTTAAGGTTTTTTAAAACAAAAAATATATTTATATAAATATATCATGTCAGAATTAGCCAAAGGTGTTATTGAAACTTCGACAGGAGATCTCCTGCGAGCTGGATTTTGTAACTTCTCAACTGATGGGAAGTTTAATTCTCTGACCGAAACAATTCGTTCAGACGTTCCCGTGCCTTTTTATGTAAGAGGAAAAAAACATGCACCCACATTTCACAGATGGAACGGTAGTGCATGGGTTGAGATTTCTCCTAACCCCCCGCTTCCGCCTCCCCCACCTCCTCCAGAGGCTTGAAAACGTATCCTAATTTTAACATGTGTTTAATGTGATCATTAAGTATTGCCAACTATTTAACTCTTCAGTCTAATAGATTACGGAATTTTCTATTTGTTTTTTTGTAATGTCTTTTGGTAGTTCATAATTCTCTCCAGTATTATCTTTATCAATGTAGAAACATAACACATCTGTAATTATGCTCCCTCGTTTCCAAAAGCGTCTAAGTATTTTATCAATCCCCTCAACTCTTCAATCCATGGTTCAACAAACATATCCCATTCTTCATTCGTGAGAATTGTTTTCTGCTTGTGAATCTCGCAAATAACATCTTCTTGCTAATCAGGATCCAAAAGTGACACAAGTGCTTTGGAAGTCAACATGTTTTATATCAACCCAGCGCATTCAGTTTTCTAAAAAAGTTGATTTTTGTAATGATAGAAAAAGAGAATGGATCTTTATAGGCTTTTCGGAGTCACAAAAAAGCATGTGGGCGTTTCAGGCCCACTGGCGATGATTTTCAATCTTTTGATGACAGATGCCGGGAAGTACAAACTTAAAAAGCTCCCTCACTGGATCAAACAGGAAGGTTCTGAGAGCATTCTCCAGCATGTTTATTTGCATCGTTTAGCCATGACTTGCAAATTTTACAGACAGTTTGTTCGAAATTGGCGTATGAAGCATTTTCCAGTGGTGGTTCAGCTGGAAAAGTCCATTTCCACTCAATTATGCGGCGGTATACGTGAGCGTAAACGACGAATTGCTCGATACGAAAAACGCTCTAATGCAAAACTTTCACTGATGTCACATTTGTTAGATCAATTCACTACATTGGAAGGGGCGAAGAAAGTCATAGCTGAAATGGCAATAACACCTGATGAACACACGCATGCTTTTGAAATTGGACGTGTAAAATACTATCGCCAGTTTTCTTCAGTGGGTTTTGAGAACATTCGACTTTTGAACGAAGCTAATGAAGTGATGCTGGAAATCCCGCTGCAGAACGTTGTCAAGCATTACTCTGCTCACCAGATTCTACGCGTGCACAATCAGTTTATAAATCCAAAAAGTGCTAGATTTTTGGGATCGCTAGCAAATCACGTTGAGCGTTTGCTCGAAATTGACTACCTGCATAACAAAAACACACATGTCCTGCCGATGATTCGATATGAAAATATCGGCGATGAAGTGGTTTACACACTACTGTTGTGAAAAAATACAAAAACATCCCTACATTTTTTATGTCGATATTTCTTTAAATGGAAATTCGCGGATATGGGCCAAAAAAATTTAAATAATTGAAAAAAGAGAAAGAATCAAAAAACGATAAGTGAAGGGCCTCGGATCCATATTGAATGCTCCATTTACTGCTAGAGCTAACCCAACAACCCACTATCTCCAAATCACCTAATTTTCAATCAGGCAGTAACCCATCTGGACAATAGCTTCACTTATCAATTGGATTTATAAAATTCAATTTTTTCAGTTTCCCCACTTTTTTCTCATAAAGAACAAAAAATAATCCCAAAAATATATGTCGGTCTATATTGTGGTTTGTTATGACAATAAGAAGGAGTGTGTAGTGACGGAAGCATTCGAAGATTATCAAACCGCTGTGCAATTTCAAGATTTAATGCAGAAAAAATTATCTATAAAAGTAACATACATATTCCATCGCGAAATTAAAAAATGCTTATAATATCTACTTTGATAGCTATTTTAGTGGTTTTATCATGGTATATGTTATACCGATATACAGAACATTATAAAGAAGTCACGCGTGAATTTAAAACCCTTATTGAAGAAAATCGACCATCTCGAATTAGCTGGGGTGACACACCTAAACATGAACGAACAGGAAAAGGTGTGCCTGTATTTTATCCACCAAGGCATAAACAACCAGCAAATGAACCACAGCTATTATTGGGTGGGTTAAGTTATATGGAAGCTCAAAAAGCCTCATTACGAGAACAATGTACAATAATGAACGAACTAGACATATATAATGTGGATGACTACCAAAAATGGTATGAAAAAATTAAAGATGATGAATCTCAAGAAACTGCGTTGCGCGTTGTTTCCGGGTGTGTTCAAGAAGGGTTATTTGCAAAAAAGAATGGTTTAGAAGGTTTAATTTTGTAGTTTTATATTTTGAAGAAGGGTGATAATTATAAAGTTTTTTAGTAAATTACCAATATTATAAAAATGTATCAGCTAATTATTGTATTAATCTTTATAATTATAGCATTTGTTCACTCAATAATTAACATGCCAACCAGTGGTAGTTTCGAAAGAAAATATATGATGCGCTTTAAAGATGAAGTGAGAAAACTTATTGCATCCGGATACAATGTTGAAGAAATAAGGGAGTGTTCTGGTGAATTTAGTAATTCTATTAACGTTTCCACCAAAGGAGGTGAACAGCTGCAAGTAATAGTATATATTCCTCATGGCTGGCCAAACGAGCGTCCGAAACTACATAATGGAATAGATTATGTTGACGTTGACATTTATTATGACAAAGAAACAAGGATAATAGATATTGTCAATAGATATTTTGATAATCAACTACGTGAAGAAAGACTCAATCAAGAGGTTAAAAAACTAGAAGAATCTGGATATACTGTGACATTCGATAATTTAGATGAAGACGAATCGGATTCATTGGACGAAGAGTATGGATTTTCATTCATTCATAAGATAAGCGCTGATAATGGCACTGGTATTGTTGATATATATATTTCTCCGAAATGGCCATCTGATAGTCCTAAAATTTTGGAGAAAGACGGATTGTATGACCCTCCAAACTATAATGAAAAAATAGCAATTGTCGACGTTGTTAAAGGATATTTTGTTTTTAAATCTCTTCCAAAAATCTTAGTGTTTTGTCATCCCGAAAGATTGGGGGTTGATGAAGAACCATGTTACGCAACTCCTGCGATAAAAGGATATTTACAAAGTATTGGTAAAAAAGAGGAAGATGTTGTAATAAAAACTGTTGACATTGATAAGGAAGGTGACTCAGATTTTATCGCAAATGGGTTTTCCACAAAATTTATTAATGCACATAAAGGGGAATTCGACATGGTATGGGTCCCAGATTGCGACGGGCCGTGGTACAACATGCAAACCAGAGGGCAATTCGATGAGTTTATAGGACTGATAGACGATATATCTATGTTGGTAAAGCCTGGCGGTTTGTTGTTCTGTTGGAAATTTATAAATTTCCGGATTGAGGATGTAGCAGAAAAGCTAAAGTCTCAAAATAAATATGCGAATGTTGAAGTCAAATTAATACCTGGCCAGCCCAGTGGTGGAATGTTCAATAACCCACTTGAGTTTGCGTTGCCTCAACCATTCCTTGTTATAACAAAAAAGTAAATCAATGTATGTTTAATTTTGTAAGTCTAAAGATTCAAGAATCTTTAGGACAACGTCACTACACATCTTGTTGCCACGGTCGATGTCTTTTGGAACATCGGCAGGACCTTTTGCTTTCTGGAACCACTTGGAAAGAATCCAATGCAGTACCATCCAGTGACCGTGTTTACTGTCACTACCATGCTACCCGGATAAGATCATGAATTCGCCTTGAAAATGCTCAGGAATTGCTTTTTGCAAAGCCGTCAACTCCTCAATAATGATTTTTTTTGATCTCATCAGGTGGTGTTGTTTGGTCCGGCAAGTGGTTTGCAAACAATTTTCTTATGTATGGAAGAGCGCCTCCCAGATCTGCAAAACTGCAATCATGGAAGCTTTCGATAATATGCTCAATAGTTATCTCCATTTTATTACAGTTAAAGAACATTTCAATTTTATTTCTTTAACTGTAATTCAGCTCAAAATTTTGGCCATTTTCGAGGTAGCCAAAAGTTGGGAAAAACAAAAGATGTATTTCCAAAAAAATTTCTCTATGGATGAGCGATTCATCATTTTCTTTCCACAAATCGTCTTAATATGTAGTAATAAGACTTTATATAGAAAGAAAATTAAAGGAGTTTATGAGCAATACTCATTTACGTATGAGTATTTCTATTTTCTTTCTATAGTATGGTTATTTTTACAATTCTAAACAAGTATATTCATTACCTCTATGAGCAAAAATATTTTATTTCCATATAAATAAGTATTTGCATATTATATAGACGATTTGATTTGTCAAAAACAATTTTTCGGGAAAAAAGTCTTATTTCTTATAATAGGTCTTTTCTCTTTTGAGTTTAAAAATTTACTAAACTCAATTCAAACTCATTAACAATCTACTCCGAAGCAATATTATATATTTTTAGGTATTTATTTGATTAAATTTCCTAATT
>SXGT01350463.1_pt1 | contig 17024 bp, 13 predicted proteins | sample 3176221 | NCBI WGS metagenome assembly SXGT01 (sample SAMN11356862, study PRJNA531348) | freshwater metagenome | isolation source: freshwater sample F1-120 | place: China: Fuxian Lake, Yuxi | collected 2017-12-25 | reverse complement strand
GGGCATCACGCCAGGCGCGCTCGCCCGAGCCGGGCAGCACCTGGGCCGAGCCCCCGTCGAGGTTCGAGGCCGGCACGCCCAACATCACCGGCGCCGTCGGGCTCGGCGCCGCCATCGCCTACCTGGAGGGCCTGGACTGGCCCGGCGTCGAGGCCCACGAGGCCGACCTGCTGGCCTACGCCACGCAGGCCGTCGGCGCGATCGAGGGCGTCCGCCTCGTCGGCACGGCCGCCGAGAAGGTCGGCGTGCTCTCCTTCGTCGTCCAGGGCATCCACCCCCACGACATCGGCATGATCCTCGATCAAGAGGGCGTCGCGGTGCGCATCGGGCACCATTGCGCCCAGCCCCTCATGCGCCGGCTCGGGGTCGAGGCCACCGTGCGCGCCTCCTTCGCCTTCTACAACACCCGCGATGACGTCGACCGGCTCGTGGCCGCCCTCCGCACCGCCGTCAACATCCTGTCCTGAGCCGCGCCAGCGGCCCTCAGACGGGCTCCTCGGGCGCTCCCCACTCGGGGTCCCAGTAGCGGACCGCGCGCCGCCCGCGCGCAAAACCAAAGAGCCGCACGCCGAGCGCCTGGGCCACGCGCACCGCCATCGACGAGGCCGCCGAGACGCAGATCACCGTGCCGATCCCGGCCATCGCCGCCTTCTGCACCACCTCGAAGCTGCCACGCCCCGACGAGATCAGCGCCAGCGGCGCCGCGTCGAGCATCCCCTGGCGCAGCAGCCAGCCGGCGGCCTTGTCGATGGCGTTGTGGCGCCCGATGTCCTCCTTGACGCACACCACCTCCAGCGCCTCGTCGACGAGCGCGGCGGCGTGCAGGCCGCCGGTGGCCTCGAAGAGCGGCTGGCGCCGACCCATCGCGTCGAGCAGGGCCGGGATCTGCGCCGTAGGCACCTCCAGCGGCCGCAGGGGGCCGCGCGCCCGCGGGGTGAAGGCCGCGGCCCCCTCCCGGCCGCAGACGCCGCAGGAGGTCACCGAGGCGCCCACGCGGCGCAGGCGCTCCAGCGCCCCCGGGTCGAGGCCCAGGACGCCGACGCAGATCGTGTCGACCTCCGGGCCGCGGATGTTCTTGAGGATGGTCAGGCGCGCGGGGTCGTCGACGACCCCCTCGGTGACGAGGTAGCCGGCCACCAGGTCGGCGTCGTCGCCGGGCGTGCGCATCGTGGCCATCAGAGGCTCGCCGTTGATGACGAAGTACAGGGGCCTCTCGACGACGAGGGCCTCATCCTGCCAGGCCGCGTCAGGGCCCTCGTGGCGCAGGACGCGGCGCCGCAGGGCTCCCTCGACCTCGTCGGTCACGCCGGCGCCGCCAAGGGCGGCCCGTGGGCGTGGGGCCCCAGCGCGAGGTGATCCAGCGCCAGCGCGCCGATCCGCTTCAGGCGGTCCAGCTGGCCCTCGACGCGGGCCAGCGCCAGCGCCGGCTCATCCTCGTCGAGCCAGCCCCCGGCGGCGTGGGGCTCGGCGGGCTCGGACCGGGGGCCGTCGCGCTCGGGGGAGGCGCCAGAGAGCGCGCCGATCGGGTGGAAGCGAGCCACGATGGTGTCAAAGATGGCGCTGTAGCGCTCCCGCTGGGCCTCCTCGGCGTAGAGCGCGGCAATGACGGGCCGCCCCTCGACGTCGAGCACCATGCACCGGAAATAGACCGGGGTGCCGTTGCTCTGCAGCCTCCCGAAGCCCTCCCCGGCGAAGCCGTGCAGGCCGTTGAGCGAGTAGGGCTGCATCGGCGTGGTGAAGCGGATGGCGTTGAGCGGGATGAAGTCCGTCACGCGCCGCGCGAAGAGATCCGGGGCGGCGACCTTCTCCGTGGCGATCAGGATCAGCGCCGCGTCCTCAAGGGCGGGCATCGCCGTGACGACGGCCCCGTTGCCCGATCGCGTCGCCCCGCTGCGGGGCTTGTCCAGGTCCAGGGCCTTCTCACCAGGGAGCTTGAGGTTGACGCTCCAGCCAGAGGGTACCGAAAATCGCAGTCTGGCCTCTCGGAACTCCTCGTTCTTCCAATCTTCTGAGCCGCAACATCCCCCCACCAGCGACGCGATGAACGCCGCCAGCGTCAGGATCCTCAGTGAGACGGATGTCCAGACGCGGGGTTTTAGAAGCATGGATCCGAGCGAGCCTGGAGGTTTATTTGTCTGTCCGATCCAGACGGGCGACTTGAACCAAACCTCTCCAGGGAAACAAAATCAACCTTGCCGGAGGCTATCACAGCCCCCCTGGGCGCGCAATCGCTCCTTCCACGCTCGTGTCGGAGGCCTGCGTGCTGTCAACGTTCAGTTTGTATAGGCCAATTCAAAGACGTCAAGATCGCGCGCGATGCGGGTGGCGGCGAAGATCTCCCTCACCTGCCGCTCGAAGCCGTCCGTCCTCATGTACTTCGGCGAGATGTGCGTGATGATCAACCGACCGACGCCGTTGTCACGGGCTGCCCTGGCCGCGTCGGCCATCGTCGAGTGCCCCCGGCTGTGCGCGATCTGACCCTCGTCCGGCGCGTAGGTCCCCTCGTGCACCAGCAGATCAACACCCTGCGCCAGCAAGCCCACCCCCTCGCAGGGCTGCGTGTCGCAGCAATAGGCCAGCGACAGACCCTTGCGCGCACCGCCCAGCACCTGCTCCGGCCTCACCACGCTCCCATCCGCCAGCTCGATCGACTCGCCGCGCTGAAGCCGCCCGTAGAGCGGCCCCGAAGGCACACCCAGAGCCCTGGCCGCCTCCAGATCAAAGCGCCCCGGGCGATCCGGCTCCGTCATCCTGTAGCCCCAGCACGCGATCCGGTGCTTGAGCCGCTCGGCGCTGATCGCGAAGTCCCCGCAGTCGTAGACCACCCCCGCCTCCTTCACCTCCAGGATCTCCAGCGGGTAGCCCACCCCCAGCACGCCCAGCCTCGCCAGCGTGCGCACGTAACGCTCAAGGCCCTCCGGGCCGATCAACGTCAACGACTCCGTGCGCTGGTTGAGCTGCAAGGTCCCCAGCAAGCCCGGCAACCCGTTGATGTGATCGCCGTGGAAGTGCGTGATGCAGATCAGCCTTATCGTCCCCGGCCTGTGCTGGCTGTGGGTCAGCTGCACCTGCGTCCCCTCGCCGCAGTCGAAGAGGATCAGATCCCCGTCCCGGAAAACCGTCGTGCACGAGACATTGCGCTCAGGAGTTGGCTTGCCTGAGCCGGTGCCGAGCGTCGTTACTGTAATCATCTTGGCGTCTTGAAAGGTGGGCCAGGCGCAACACCGCGCCCTCGGCCGTCCAAAGCGGGGTGCCTGTCTAGTCCATGCCCCCGCTCAAGTCAACCGCACCCCCTCAACCCCCCCACATTCACCCCCACAACCCCTCTCCCCCTGTGGTAGAAGCGCTGGCGCGTCTCGCTGCGCCTCGCTTCAGGGAAATTCGATATGAGCAAACCATTTACATTTCACTTCTCTCATGGAGAGGGCGATACGCCGCGTGTCATGATGATCGTCGACATTCAGGCTGAATGCTCTGTCTGCAGATACACCGAGATACAGCGGTTTTACCATGGAGTCGCGTTTCACAGCCTGGGAATACCGAAGTTCAAGCGCTTTGTCGATGGAGCCCCAGGGCTGCTGAACTTCAACTGCACCAACTGCGGAGAGCCCTCCACCCCAGCGTCCGCACGCCGCGGCGCGGTCACCTACGGCTTCGCCGACGGAACCGGGATCATTCAGGCACACTTCAACTGTCAGGATGGGCGCGCCGTGGCCGTGGACTTCACCCTCGACGGCGGCCGCCGGCTCGACCCCCAGTCCCTCCCCCCCTGGAGCGTCCGCGAACCCCGACCCCGCGAGGACCACCGCCCCAGCCTGACCGAAGACGAGGTCTTCGCCACCTGCGGCAGAGCCTTCCACCTCAAGGGCCTCTGGCGATCCCTCCTCGACGAGCACCTCGAGACCGGACAGGCCCTCTTCGAACAAGCCGCCCCTGGCTGCTGGTTTGGCGTCGGCGCCGACGAAGAGGAGATCGAGGCGCTGCTCGCGGACATCGACCTGCCAGACTTCAAGGCCGCCTCCGAGCGCGGCGAGCTGGTCCTCCTCGCCCTGATGGAGCGCCCCGAGGGGCTCCCAGGCTTCGATGACACCGCCCCGATCCACGGCGACCCGGCCAGCTGGCTACAGCCCCAAGCCATCGAGGCGCTGCGCGAAGGCCGCTGCGTCGCCGAGATCCACCTCGACCCCACACTCGCCCTCGACGCCATGACCTCCGCCCTCAAGCGCGCTCGCCTCGAGTTCGTCGTCAACGACACCGGCGCCGAGATCTTCCTCGCCCAGATCACCACCCCGCGCGGCGCACTCTTCGAGCACGAGGTCCGCCTGTCCAGCGTCGCCCAGCTCGCCGCATTCACCGCCATCACGCCCGGAGAGGCCGGCCGGCAGGTGATCGAGGAGATCGTCGCCGAACTGCTCGGGATCGACGTCTAGCGCGACCGCTCCCCCTCGCTGTGTCGTATCACGTTGATTTTTAAAGCGTTCCTGACCGACAACTCCGAAGCGCGCCCGGATCAGTCCAGCACCAGATCGTCGCGGTGGATCGCCACGTCGAGGATGTGGTAGCCCAGCAGCGCCTCGATGCGCTCGCTGCGCTGGCCCGCGATCAGGCGCATCGCCTCGGCCCCGTAGATCGCAAGCCCCCGCGCGAAGGTCCTCCCCTCCGGCGTCACCACCTCGACCGCCTCGCCCTCCTTGAACTCGCCCTCGACACGGATCACGCCGCTGGGCAGCAGCGACTTGCCTCGCGCCCTGAGCGCCTCGACCGCACCCGCGTCGCACCAGATCCGCCCCCGCGGCGTGATCCCCGTGCTGATCCACGCCTTGCGCCCGTCCATCCTGTCGCTGTCAGGATCCGGCTTCAAGAACGTCCCCACACCCTCGTCGCCCCGCACCACCCGCGCGAGCACCCCGGCCGACTTGCCCGGCGCGATGATCGTCCCGATCCCGGCTCGCCCCGCGATCCGCGCCGCCGCGATCTTCGTCCGCATCCCGCCCGTCCCGAAGCCGCGCTGCGCGTCGAAGGTGTCCCCCACCATCGCGTCGAGCGCCGGGTCCATCGCGTGCACGCTCTCAAGCCGCACCGCGCTCGGATCCGACCGCGGATCGCTCGTGTACACCCCGTCGATGTCGGACAACAGCGTCAGCGTGTCGGCACCCACCATCGCCGCCACCATCGCCGCCAGCTGGTCGTTGTCCCCGAAGCGGATCTCCTCCGTCCCGACCGTGTCGTTCTCGTTGATGATCGGGACCGCCCCGAAGCCCTGGATCGCCGCCAGCGCGTGCCGCGCGTTGAGGTAGCGCCGCCGGTGGTTGAAGTCGTCCCTCGTCAACAACACCTGCGCCACGTCCACGCCGTAATGGAAGAACTCCTCCTCATAAAGCTGCATCAACCTCGACTGACCCAGCGCCGCCAGCGCCTGCAGCTTCGGGATGTTCCTGTCCCCCGTCGGCCGCTTGTCCAGCCCCAGCTTCTGCCGCCCCACCGCAACCGCCCCGCTCGTCACCAGGATCAGCCCGTGCCCATCCCTCGCGATCTGCGCCAGCTCCTCGACCAGCCGACAAAATGCCCCGCGATCCATCCGGCCGCCCGAGCCCATCAACACCGCCGATCCGATCTTGACCACCAGATGTCGCTTCTTGTCCGTCAACGCCCGCCCCTACTTCAACGCCCTCGGCTCCAACGCCAGGCCCATCCGCTCGACCAGCACCCGCTCGATGTCCCAATAAGGCCTGTCCCGCCGCACCTCCGCGACCTCCTCCGGCCTCGACACCGCCTCCAGATGGGAGCCGTAATGGACTTTCTCCTCCACGTCAAGGCGCACCGCCGCCACCCCCTCGCCACCCCCCATCAGCAGGCGCGCAGACACCCCACGAATCCTGTCACCATCGGCTCCGCCGCGATTTTGTGTCGCCTCGGCGAGATCCAGCCGCGCGGCCTGAAGCAGCCGCCTGAGCCACGCCTCCTCACCCGCCCCCAGGCCGCAAGAAGGCACCTCGCCATCCACCTCGCCGTCGGCCAGAAAGCTCCCCTCGACATCCGGATCCGGCCTCCAACCCCTCGGCGCCGCCGCGATCAAGCCCGGCACCGCGTCGAGCCCCCTTCTCACCAGCCCCTCGCTCTCCCCCTCGTGGCTGCGCTGCTCCACAAACGGCAGGTTCTGCTCCTTGACGTAGCGCCTGTCGCCGATGATCCGCTCCTCTCGCGTCACCACACCCGCGCGACCCGATGGATCCAGAAAGTCCACCGTGCTCCTGACCTCCACCCCACCTCGCTCATCCCGCTTGACCCGACGCACCTCGACAAAACGGCCAATCACCCGCTCACCCCCACCCACGACCTCCGCCTCGATCGTCACCTCCGCCTCGAAAGGACCCGCCTCGACCCCGCTGCAAAGCCCATCGCCGCGATTTTTGATCCGCCTCGCCAGCTGCGCCGCCGCGTCGTGAACCTCCAGCGCCCGCAGCCCGCCCACACGCCCCCGGGCCGACGCGCGGTGACGCTCGACGATCAACTCGCGCGCGTCATCAACCAGCCCGCACCCCCCAGACCAGAGCGCCAGCGCCGCGATCACGGCGATTGTTCGGTGCTGGGGATGCGCCACGGCCTTCATCGCGCACGGCTCCTTTGTCCTGGACCTCTCCCTCGGTATAGAATCCGCCCCCGACCCTGTCGAGTTTATCCCGACCCCCCCAACGCGGGGCGATCCCCACAACCCTCGATGACCCGGAGACGACCCATGAACACCCCTCCCCTCGCTCCCTGGATCCTGGCCGCCAGCCTCGCACTGACCAGCGTCGCCTGCAGCGGCGACGCCGCCTCTCGAATGCCCGACAAGACCAAGGAGGCCATCGAAAACCCCACCCCCGTCCAGCTGCCACCCTGGACCCAGGGCGCCTACCCCGCCGAGCCCTCCTTCTTCGGCTACGGAGAAGCCACCACCCAGGTCGGAGAGGACCAGGCCAAGGCCAAGGCCCTCGAACTGATCAAGCTCGAACTCGGCGTCCTGACCCGCAACATCAAGGGCGATCACGAAGAGCAGGTCGCCGAGATCATCAGCCGATACTCCTCCGAGGACTTCGACGCCCACGTCGACGCCGTCGCCGCCGCCGTCCTTGAAAAAGCCGAGCGCGTCGAGCGCTTCGACGACACCAGCCGCAGCCGGCTCTACGTCCTCTACAAGCTCCCCTTCAACACCTTCTACGAAGCCCTCTACGCCCGCGATGGCCTCCCCGATGAGCAGAAGAACCGCGTGAAGACCTACGAGGGCACCTTCACCGACGTCACCCTCAAGGGCCTCGATCGCTCTTCAGAAGAGTGATGCCAAGATATCTTATTTACTGATGATTCTTGATCTTCGACGCCAAATCGCCAACGCCGCCAGACCCAGCCACCAGAGCGCCACGCCAGAGCGCCCAGAAATCGTGGCGCAGCCCTCTTTGACGGGCTTCGCCGCGATCTCGCACGCGGGGTCCACCTCCGCGCCACAAGTCAGCGCCTCCCCCGCCAGATCGCAGACCAGCACACCCTCCGAGGCGCAAGCGCCTGCCCCAACCCCACAAGGCTCACCCAGGTCTTCGAATCCCTCATCGACGATCCCATCACAATCGTCGTCCCGCCCATCCCCGCACCGCTCCTCGCCCGAAGGCAATGCCTCAACAGGGCAGACCATGCCGAGGCGATCCGGTGCGCAGATCAGGACCGACCGGTTCTCACAGGCGCCGACTCCAACCTCGCAAGGCTCACCCAGGTCTTCGAATCCCTCATCGACGATCCCATCACAATCGTCGTCCCGCCCATCCCCGCACCGCTCCTCAACGGGCCTGCCTGCCTCCGCCGAGCACGCCGTCTCAAGGCCGCCCGCGGCGCAGACGTGCGCCCCCCGCGCCGCGCAGGCCCCCAGACCCACCAGGCAGGGCGCCCCCAGCAGCCTGAAGCCCTCGTCCACGACCCCGTCGCAGTCCTCGTCCTGCCCCGTGCCACACAGCTCAACCCCCGCCTCCACCACCCCCGCCTCACAGACGATCGCCTCGCGAGACTCCGAGCAGGCGAAGCTCCCCTCGACCGCGCAGAGCCCCTCGCCCAAAGTGCAGGCGGCGCCGATCAACTCACGGTCCCGCGCCAGACAGATGTCCTCCGCCGGCTGCCGCTCCAGGCTGAACTGACCCTCCCCAGAGATCCGCTTGACGACGACAATGGCCTCCAACGCTCGACTCGGCACAAAGAAGATCTCCTCGGCCATCCCCGCCCCCGATCTGACGGCGGCGTCCAGTATGACGGGCTCGCCGTCGTTTGAGGGCGCCGCGCTGTAGAGGTACAGATCAAAATCCCCCCCCTCCGGCCCCTCCATCCTCATCCCAAGCGCCTCCCCCTCCTCCAGGCCGATCCGCCTCGCCCAGGCCCTCCGCTGCTCATAGCCGCCGCCGAGGGTGTCCTGCGCGCTCGCCTCACCTTCAGGCCAGGGCTGCGTCAGCGCCTCGACCGCCGCGATGGTGTTGATCCGACCGAAGCCCTCCACATGATCCTTGGGCGCCCCGGCCCGCCCCGGCGGCCCAGGTGAGGCCGCCTCGCCCGCCTGGACCTCGGTGGCGGTCATCGCGAGCAGAGCCTTGAGGCGCAGGTGCTGGTCGATAGAGCCGCGCTGCAAGCCTCCCTCGGCCTCCAGCAAGAGGGCAATCACCCCGGCGACGTGGGGCGCCGCGAAGCTGGTCCCCGTGAAGGTCCGATAGTCGTCTCGAAAGCTGTCCTCCTCAAAGATGCAGTCATCGTCCGAAAAAGACTTGCAGTTGGCCGAGTTGGAGTCCGCCGTAACGATCCGGCCGACGTCGTTGGAGCCGCCCGGAGCCAGCAGGTCAGGCTTGATGAGCGGCTCGGACTGCCGACCGACGGAGCTGTAGGCGGTGACCTGATCGTGGTGGTTGATCGCGCCGACGGCGATGGCCCGACGAGCCGTCGCCGGAGAGGCCACCGGGACGTCGGTCGCCTGCCCATTGCGGGCCGAGGCGACAAAGGGGATCCCGGTGTCCTCGACGAGCCTGTTGACGGCGTCGTCGACGGCGACGTTCGGGCCGCCCCGCGTGAAGTTCAGCGAGGCGTTGATGACCGTAATCCCCACCTCGGCGCTGTTGTCATGGAGCCAGGTCAGCGCGTCGAGGATCGGCTCGGCGCTGGGGAACTCGCCGTCGTCGCCCAGGACCTTGAGCACGAAGAGGGAGGCCCCCGGCGAGGCCCCAAGGGTCAAGGGTCGCTCGTCGAGGGGGTCAAAGGGGATCGCGATCTGCGCCTCGTAGGGCGTCCCACCCGTGGCGATCTCGTCCGTGCTGCTGGCGAAGAAGCTCACGGCGAAGTTGAAGCTGTCCAGCCCCTCCAACCCCTCCAGCCCGCTGAAGGTGACCTGCATCGGGTCGTCGGCGCTGCGCTCCTGAGCCAGCCGCGCCCGACCCTCGTCGAGCAGGTTGATCCCGTGGACGCCGCCCTGACCCTCCAGGGGGTCCAGGGTGACGCCGATCCGCGCAGGCCGCTCCACCGCCCTGATCGGGAAGCTGATCGTGTCCCCCGATCCCTCGTTCTGGGGGAAGCGCTGGCTGGCCGTCATCGCGTAGCCCTCGACCGTCGACCCAAGGCCGCCGCCGACCGCCACCGAGGAGACCCCGGTGCCGTGGCCGAAACGATCGATGGGGCTCAGGTAGGTGCCCGGCGACGCCCCATCCGGCCCCGCAAAGTCCATCCACCCCACCACCCGCCCGGCCAGATCCGGGTGGGTGTCGTCCACCCCGCTGTCCATCACCGCGATCACCTGCCCCTGCCCGCTCAGGGTCAGGCCGCCAACCGCCCCCCCGGTCACAGCGCGGGTCCCCATGTGCCTCATCGCGTTCATCATCGACCCGGAACCACCTTGATCCAACTCGGCAGCGACGACGTCCGCATCCCTCGCCAGGATCTCGGCCGCCTGCTCGGGCGAGAGGCGGGCGAGGATGACGAAGGCGCACCGATCCCACCGGCGGAGCACCTGCGCTCCAAGGGCGGTGAGCGCCTCGGCCTCCTTTTCGGTTGGCGGGGCGGCGTAGGTCAACAGGACGCGCACCGGCGTCCTGGGGGACTCCTTGAGGCCCTGCGCCAGCGCGGGGTCGAGGCGCGGATCAACCGCCGGGGTGTCCCGACGGGCGCGGGCGATGGCTGGAGAGCTGACCTGTCCTGCGCGCCCGTGATGTCCGGAGGTTGGCGAGGGGGGATCGGCGACCTTGTCTGCGGCGCAGCTGAAGAGGAGCGCTGCGCCGACCAGCGACAGCGCGCGGCTCAAGCGGCGACGGGATCGAGGGCCTTGAGCCATGGGGGCTCCTGGTCAGGGTGGACGGCGCGTGCGACGGACTCACACCCCATCACTGGCGCGGGGGTCGCTCGGTGTCAAGCGCCCCCGCGCCGCCTCGATCTCCAGAGCGGTCAACCGGGGGTCAACAACTCGGAACAAGATGGTTCCGTCTTGTTGTCGCCGTGATCCAGCCTCCAATCAGGGTGGGGGTGGAGCGCTCCTGTCTGACCGAGGCCGCCGCCGTCGCCGCGAGGCTGTCGCCAGGAACTTCAACGCCAAGGAGGCCTTGTTGATCTTTTGTTCAGATGTTGTTGGCGGTCCTGATGTCGCGGGCGAGAGTGTGGATGATCTTTTGTTCAGCTTGTGGGCGAGCGTTGTCGCCACACGCTCGTGGAGCGTGTGGCGATCGAGGCGGGTGGGCGTTTGTCGTGCATCGTGGGGAGGTGTTGGGGTTGGGGGTAGAGTTTGGAGGGCAGAGCGTGCTCGTCAGGTGGTGGTCGTGGGTGTATGATGCGGCCGCTTTGGGCGCGGTGGTCGCCCGGTGGACTTGTTGGGAGAGGTGGATGAAGCGCTACAAGGCCTATGACCCCCCTGAGTATTGGAAGTGGGTTCGGGATGAGGGGGCGGTGGAGCAGTTCAAGGGGCGCCTGGCGTCGAGCGAGGCGTTGTCGAGCGGCGTCCGGGGGTTGTCGACCGGAGAGCTGCTGGGGTTGTATCGATCGCTGTTGAGGGCGCGGCTGCACGACGTCTACTTGAAGCGGTGGGTCAAGAACGGGGTGATCACGAAGGCGTGGCTGGCGACGGGCGAGGAGGCCGTGACGGTGGGTTCGGTGCGCGCGCTGCGGCGTCAGGGGCGTGAGGGCGACGTGGTCGGGCCGATGATCCGCAATGCGGCGGCGTGCATCGAGATGGGGTTGCCGCTGGTGGAGATGTTCGGCTCCTATCTGGCGCTCAACGAGACGGTGTGCAGGGGGAGGGATCTGCACATCGGGGACTTGAGGCACGGGGTGGTGGCGCCGATCTCGCACGTCGGGAGCTTGATGCCGGTGATGGTCGGCTGCGCGCTGGCCTTCAAGATGCGCCGGGAGGATCGGGTGGCGATGACTTGGGTGGGCGACGGCTCGTCGAAGACGGGCGAGTTCCACGAGGGCGCCAACTTCGCGGCGGCCAACAAGCTGCCGATCGTGATCTTCATCCAGAACAACCAGGTGGCGCTGGGGACGCGGACGGACCTGCACAACGTCGGCGACTTCTCGGTCTGGGCTGACGCCTACGGGATGCACGGCGAGGTGGTGGACGGCAACAACGTGCTGGACGTGTTCTTGACGAGCCAGCGGGCGGTGGAGCGGGCCAGAGCGGGGCAGGGGCCGACGCTGATCGTCGCGGAGACCTTCCGCATGGGCGGACACGCGACCCACGACGAGCGCGAGGCGCGGGACCTCTTCGCCCCGGAGGTCTTCGAAGCCTGGGGCAAGCGGGACCCCATCGGCGTCTTTGAGGAGTACCTGCTGGATCTGGGCGTGGACCTGGCTGGGGGCTTTGAGCTCGGGGGGGACCTTGAGGCGCACAACCGGGCGGCGCTGGAGGCGATCGACGCCGAGGTGACCGAGGAGATGGAGCGCGCCGGAGAGGCCGCCCTGGCCCTGCGCGCGGCCGGGGGGCCTGACCCCGCCGATCTCCTGGATGGCGTCTACGCCTGAGCCCTCTCCTTCAATACGGCGTCCAAGCCTGAGCCAACCCCCTTCAATACAGTGTGGAAGCGATTGCTTCCGAGCGTCTACATGTGGGTCTTGCGGCCCAGCTTGTCGAGCAGGAAGGGGGAGCCGTTGACGACGAGGCGCCCGTTGACGACGCGGATCTCCAGCGTCTCGGGGGAGGTGTCCCAGTCGTTGACGAGGTCGAGGTAGGCGTCGGTCAAGGCGTAGGGGCGCTGGTTGGTGGAGCCGATCCAGCGGCGCTCCCGGTCGAGCGCGTCCTGCATGAAGGGTCCGTCGACGAGCAGGTCGGTCTGGGCCAGGAGCGCCGCGACCCCGGGCTTGTCCATGCTCCGAAGGGCCTTGAGGGTGTAGCCGCTGAAGATCATGACGGTCAAGCCGGCCTGTCGGGTCAGGGCGGCCAGCTCGGCCAGCGCCTCGGCCTGGGAGAAGGGCTCGCCGCCGAGGAAGGTGACGCCCTCGACGCCGTCGCGGTCGCGGGCGGCGATGAGCTGCGCGAAGACCTCGGCGACGGGCGTGGGCTTGTTGTCGACGAACTCCAGGTACTCGGGGTTGCAGCAGCCCGGGCAGCGCATCGGGCAGCCCTGGACCCAGAGCGCGAAGCGGCGGCCGGGGCCCTCGGCCTCGGTGCAGGGGATGATCATGCCGACGTTCAAGGTGGTCATGGGCCAGCGGGGCAGGGGGGCTTCAGAGCCCGGTGACGGGGATGAGGTTACGGTTGCTGCCGCCGTCGCCGAGCTCGACGAAGGTGCCCTGGTCCGTGCTGATCGAGACGGAGACCTGATAAGGGTCGTCGTCAAAGCGCCCGCACAGCAGGTTGCCGACCTCGTAGACCTTGACCACGTCGCCGTTCTGTATGGCGATCTCCCGCCCGCCCTCGTTGAAGGCGACGATGGCAAAGCCCCCGAACTGGCGGCCGCCGAGCGAGGTGAAGTTCTGGACCATGCAGCCCGAGTCCGAAGGCCCCAGCATCTCACTGGGATCGTTGAAGAGGTTCGTCGGGCTGTCCACCGACGCGTCCTCCACCTGCGTCGCGAAGAACTCCTCGCCGGACTTCAAGACGCTGACCGCGTCGATGTCGGCGCCGGGAGAGTCTCCTGAGGCCGGGTTGGTCAGATCCTCGATCATGACGAAGCGGTGCTCCCTCGGCGCGCAGAAGCACCCCTGCACGCAAGCCCTCCCGTCGCAGTCCGCCGCCTCGCTGCACTCGGCCTGGCACGCCTCACAGACCCCTTGAGGGCCGCAAAGCTGCCCAGATGGGCATTCTGCGTCAACGGCGCAATCATCCGGCGTGTCCAGAGAGACGGCGCGGGCCTCGGAGCGCGCGACGCAGCCCTCGCCGAGGGCGATGGCCCGCAGGGTGTTCTGTCCTGGCGCCAGGGAGACGCCGGTGACGGTCGCGGCCGGGCCAGCCGAGCGGGCGCCGATGCTGTCGCCGGTGTCGAGGTTCTCGACCGTGACGAGGGTTCCAGAGGGCAGCGTCGTGCTCAGGCGCGCCTCGATCTGGACACCCGGCTCGACAGGATCGACGTCGTCGCCCGTGGCGAAGCGCTGCCCCTCGCTCGGGGCGGAGAAGACCAGCGTCCCCTCAGGGCAGGCCGTCGAGTCCCCGTTGTTGGGATCGTTGTTGGGCGTATTGTTCGGGTCGTTGTTACCCGGATCGTTGTTGGGGGTGTTGTTGGGGGTGTTGTTGGGGGTGTTGTTGGGGTCGTTGTTGGGGTCGTTGTTGGGGTCGTTGTTGGGCGTATCTGAAGGATTGGGGTCGGGCTGGGGGTCGTCGCCGCAAGAAATCGTGAAGACCGAAAATAAGATCGTTATTGAAATTGCGGCGCTGAAGGGCCTGGTGAGGCGTCGGGCGGTGTTGGAGGGCATGGTGATCCGTCTCATCAGCGGTTGAATGGGCACACAGGGCGCGACCGAGTCAGAAGTGTGCGGTCGATCGGGTCGAGAATCAACCTCGGCGCGGGGAGGGGGGCGAGGGGGGATCATGGGGGGGGTTGGGGCGAGAGGCCTGAGGTTGAGGCTTGGTGGGTCTGGGGGTTCAGGGAGGGTGGGGTCAGAGGGACTTGAGGGGGCCAGGTCGGTGTCGTTCCAACCTGAGCGATGACGACAAGGAGGCTGAGGGTCAGAGGGACTTGAGGGAGGCCAGGTCGGTGTCGTAGGGGGCCTGGGCGACGCCCTTCTCGGTGATGATGGCGGTGACGAGGTCTGCGGGGGTGACGTCGAAGGCGGGGTGTCGGACGAGGACGCCTTCGGGGGCGATGGCGCGGTCGCCGATGTGGGTGACCTCGCGGCTGCTGCGCTCTTCGATGACGATCTGGTCGCCGGAGGGGGTGTCGAGGTCGACGGTGGACAGGGGCGCGGCGACGTAGAAGGGGATGCCGTGGTGCTTGCAGAGGACGGCCAGGCCGTAGGTGCCGATCTTGTTGGCGACGTCGCCGTTGGCGGCGGTGCGGTCGGTGCCGACGATGACGGCGTCGATCTGGCCTTGTTTCATGAACCACGCGGCCATGGAGTCGGTGATGAGGGTGGCGGGGATGTTGTCCTTGAGGCACTCCCAGGCGGTCAGGCGGGCGCCCTGGAGGTAGGGGCGGGTCTCGTCGGCGTAGACCATGGCGAGGCGGCCCTGGGCGTGGACGGCGCGGATGACGCCGAGGGCGGTGCCGTAGGCGCCCGTGGCGAGGCCGCCGGTGTTGCAGTGGGTCAGGATGCGGGCCTTGTCGGGCATCAGGGCTGCGCCGATGAGGCCCATCTGGAGGTTGTTCTGGATGTCCTCCTCGTGGATGAGGGCGGCCTCCTGGTGGAAGAGGGGGAGGAATTCATGGGCGGGCAGGTGGGCGAGCGAGGCGGCCTTGAGGGCCATGCGGTTCAGGGCCCAGAAGAGGTTGACGGCGGTGGGGCGGGTGCGTGACAGGACGTGCTGGATCTGGTCGAGGGCGGCGGTGGGGTGTTGTCCTGTGTGGGCGGTCTCGCGGGCGCCGAGGAACATGGCGTAGGCCGCGGCGATGCCGATGGCGGGGGCGCCGCGGACGATCATGTTGCGGATGCTCTCGGCCATCTGGCGGTGGGTGGTGTAGCGGTGGTGGTGTTCGACGGCGGGGAGCTGGAGCTGGTCGAGCATCTCGACGTGGCCGTCGGCCCAGTCGCCGACCCAGCGCAGGGGTCGCACGTCGGTGTGCGGGCGAGCGGTGTTCATGGTGTCTCTCCGGGTGTTGGTTTCAAGAGGGGGCAGGGGTCTCGTCGAGCATGGTCAGGAGAAGGGCGGTGGTGGTCTGAGGGTCGGCCTTGCCCTGGGTGGCCTTCATGACCTGGCCGACGAAGAAGCCGAGCAGCTTCGTCTTGCCCTCCTTGAGGTCGGCGGCCTGCTGGGGGTTGGCGTCGAGGATGGCGCGCAGGGTCGCCCGCAGGGCGTCCTCGTCGCGCAGGGGTCGCAGGCCTTCTTGATCGGCGATGAGGGAGGGGAGGCGGCCGTCGTCGGCCATGCGCTCGAAGAGGGTCTTGGCGATCTTGCCGGTGATGGTGCCGCCGTCGATCATCTGGACGAGCTCGGCGAGGTGCGCGGGGCCGAAGCGGAGGTCGTCGAGGTTGTCCTCGGGGTGAGTGGCCAGGCGCAGGACGTCGTTCATGATCCAGTTGGCGGCGGCCTTGGGGTCGGCGCCGTGTCCGAGGGTGCCCTCGAAGAACTCGGCGACGGCTCTGGACTGGGTCAGGACGCCGGCGTCGTAGGGCGACAGGCCGAGGTCGCGCTGGTAGCGGGCGCGCTTGTCGGCGGGCAGCTCGGGGAGGTCGTCGCGGGCGGCCTGGATGTCGCGGGGGAGGAGGACGAGGGGAGGGAGGTCGGGGTCGGGGACGTAGCGGTAGTCGTGCGCGTCGGCCTTGGAGCGCATCGAGGCGGTGCGGCCGGTGTCGGCGTTGAAGAGGCGCGTCTCCTGGACGATCTCGTGGCCGGCCTCGATGAGGTCGATCTGGCGGGCGATTTCGAAGTCGATGGCGCGCTGGAGGAAGCGGAAGGAGTTGAGGTTCTTGATCTCGGCGCGGGTGCCGAGGGTGGTCTGGCCGCTGGGGCGGACGGAGACGTTGGCGTCGCAGCGCAAGGAGCCCTGCTCCATGTTGCCGTCGCAGACGCCGATGAAGCGCAGGACGTTGCGGAGCTCCTTGAGGTAGGCGGCGGCCTCGTCGGCGGTGCGCAGCTCGGGTTCGGAGACGATCTCGATCAGGGGGACGCCGGCGCGGTTGAGGTCGACGAGGGAGTGTCGGCCCTCGTGGGTGTTCTTGCCGGCGTCCTCCTCGATGTGGATACGGGTCAGGTTGCACCGTTGCAAGGTGCCGTCGTTGTTGATGAATTCAACGTGGCCGCCTGTGCAGATGGGGTGATGGAGCTGGCTGATCTGATAGCCCTTGGGGAGGTCGGGGTAGAAGTAGTTCTTGCGGTCGAACTGGCTCCAGGGGTGGATCTGGCAGTGGAGGGCGAGGCCGGCCTTGAGGGCGAGGTGCGCGACCTGGGCGTTGAAGGTGGGCAGGGAGCCGGGGAGCCCGGCGCAGACCTCGCCGACCTGGGTGTTGGGATCGGCGCCGAAGGCGGCGCTCTGTCGGGAGAAGATCTTGGTGAGGGTCTGGAGCTGTGCGTGGACCTCCAGGCCGATGACGGCTTCCCAGGTCATGATGGTGTGTCTCCTTGGCGCAGGGCTTCGAGGGCGCCGGCGGCGGCGAGCAGGCGGGCCTCATCGAACCAGGGGGCCAGGAGCTGCAGGCCGATGGGGGCGCCGTCCTGGTCGACGCCGCAGGGTATCGAGAGGCCGGGCAGGCCGGCGAGGTTGCAGGAGATGGTGAAGATGTCGGCGAGGTACATCTGGAGGGGGTCGTCGGTGCGCTCGCCGAGGGGGAAGGCGGTGGTGGGGCTGGTGGGGGTGGCGATGATGTCGACGCGTTCGAAGGCTTGCTGGAAGTCCTGGCGGATGAGGGTGCGGACCTTCTGGGCGCGGAGGTAGTAGGCGTCGTAGTAG
>SXGT01333354.1_pt1 | contig 17025 bp, 13 predicted proteins | sample 3176221 | NCBI WGS metagenome assembly SXGT01 (sample SAMN11356862, study PRJNA531348) | freshwater metagenome | isolation source: freshwater sample F1-120 | place: China: Fuxian Lake, Yuxi | collected 2017-12-25 | reverse complement strand
TGTGGATTTCCACTACACAAGGGGGAGACACACTCGGTATTTGGTCCTTATACTCCCCCAGTCGCGTGTTTGGTGTCTGGACGCGGTGGCACCCTTGGGGAGGTCCTTCTTCTTGTCTCTGCTTTGCAACCCCCGGTATCTGCGGCTCAACTCCTCTGCCGCCTCTGGCCACGTCGGAAACTCAAACTTGAACCCGGCCTCCAACAGCCGGCCGGGGACCACGCGCCGGCTCTTCAGGATCAGCTCCGTTTCCGTCCGCATCAAGATTGCCCCCCCTTCTAACATCCATCGCGACGCCGGAAGACCGATGCGAGTACCCCAAGCCCGGCGAAGGGCCCGCATGAAATCCGCATTGGGGAGCGGATTGGGCGACGTGAGATTGACGGGCCCGGTCAGGTCGTACTCGATCAGCCAGTAAATTGCCCGTACAAAATCCCGCTCGTGAATCCATGACACAAATTGCCGGCCACTGCCGCACGTTCCGCCGAGTCCGCGGCGGACGAGGCCGAGCAGCACGTCGCAGATGCCCCCTCGGTCGGGACTCATCGTCATGGCCGAGCGGAGCAGGACCAGGCGAGTCGCCGGCGTGCTCGCTTCCTCAGCCGCCTGTTCCCAGGCCTTGGCCACATCGATGGAAAACTTCCATGTATCGGGTACGCCGGGCTCGTCACCTCCGATGATGCCCGTCCGCTCGTCGTTCGCCGCGTCGTACCGGTCGGCATATATCGTCGCCGTGCTGGCTTGCAGCCAGACTCGGGGCGGGCGATTGGCGTTCGCAATGGCCTGGCCGACCGCCCTGGTCGACTTCACCCGCGACTCCACAATCGCCCGCCGATTGGCCGCATGATATCGGCAGTTCACGCTCCGCCCCGCCAGATTGATCACCACGTCGGACCCATCGAACTCCCTCTGCCAATCCCCAACCGTCTCCCCGTCCCAGCGCACCATTTTCCACGCCGCTTCCCGCATCCGCCGGCTCAGCACCACTACCTCATGACCATCCGCCAGAAACGCCCGCGCCAGAAGCGTCCCCACTTGCCCACTGCCGCCGGGAATGATGATTTTCATAGTCGCTCAACCAGAAAATGAACCGCGGAGAACGCAGAGGGGCGCGGAGTTGACACAAAGGAAGGAGATACAAATGCAGTGGATTGTTCGAAATGAGGAATCCCAAATTCCAAACCTCTGCGTTCCTCCGCGATCTCTGCGGTTCGATACAAGACTTCGCAATGCAAATGGGCCGCTGGCTATCTAACCGCGTTTCCCTGCCGGAGATAACATAGAGTTACCCACCTATGAGCCTCCCGCCCCTCAAAATCGTCTACCTCACTTCCGGTGCCGGGGGGATGTTCTGCGGCAGTTGCATGAACGACAACGCCCTGGCCAAGGCCCTGATTGCGCTGGGGCATGATGTGCAACTGGTCCCCCTCTATACGCCCATCCGCACGGACGGGCAGGACGTGAGTGAAGGAAAAATCTTCTTCGGCGGCATCAACATGTATCTCCAGCAGAAGCTCCCCTTCTTCCGCTGGCTGCCGCGGTGGATGGATCGGGCTCTGGATCAGCCTTGGCTGGTCCGCTGGGCGACGAGCTTTGGCTCGATGACCCAGGCCAAGGATCTGGGAGCGCTTGCCGTCTCCGTCCTGCGTGGGCGGGAAGGCTTTCAGCGCAAGGAAATCGAGCGGCTGGTGGAATGGCTCGCCGTCGACGGTGGTCCAGATGTGATCCACCTCAGCAACATCCTCACCGCCGGCTGTGTGCCGTTGCTGAAGGAGCGGATGAAAGCCCACGTCGTCGTCACGCTCCAAGGGGACGACATTTTCCTCCGCGACCTCCCCGAGCCGTATCAAACGCAGGCCCTCGCCGAGGTCAAAAGTCTCGTCCCCCACGTCGCAGCATTCGTGGTGAATTCGAAGTACTACGCCGACTTCATGGCCGAGTACCTTGGCATTCCGCGAGAGAATTTTCACATTGTGCCGCTGGGGGTGGAAGTGGCGGAGTTCGCGCGTGGGGTAGGCTTCCAGCCTGCCCAGGAGGAAAGGAGTCAGGAGTCAGGGGTCAGGAGTCAGGAAGAGCCTACGGTAGGGTACCTCGCTCGTCTCGCCCCGGAAAAAGGTCTCCACGTCCTCGCAGACGCCTTCATTTTGCTCCGCAAAATGCCTGGCATGGAAAACGCAAAGCTCCGGATTGCCGGCTGGCTCGGGAGTCAGAATCAGCAGTATGCGGAGGAGGCATTTGCAAAACTAAAAACCGCTGGCCTCGAAAGCGCTGTCACCTACGTTGGCGAAGTGGACCGTAAAGGCAAGCTGGCATTCCTGCAATCGATTGACGTCCTGGCCGTCCCTACCACTTACAAAGAGCCCAAGGGGATCTTCGTCCTGGAAGCCCTCGCCAGCGGCATCCCCGTCGTGGTGCCCAACCACGGCAGTTTTCCCGAAACTCTGGCCGAACTCGGCGGCGGCCTCCTCCACCGGCCCGAAAACCCGCAGCATCTGGCGGAGCGGCTCCATGAGCTGCTCACCAATCCCGACCTCCGCCAGCAACTCGCCGTCGCGGGCCAAGTATCCATTGTTGCCAAACGAGACATACGACATGCGGCAGAGGCGACGGTGGAGGTGTATCGGGGGGTAGCAGCGGTTGGTGAGTAGTGGTTTGAGTACTGAAGTACGTGCGTTGCACTTGAAGCAACTATTTCCAGAAATCTTGCTTCCGAGGCTTGACAGTGCCAGCCTTATTGATACAATTGTTCACAATCATGCGAGGCCCAGGTTTGTGCTGCGCGCAGAGGAAAGTAGCGACGCAAATGTTCTCAGGCTCGCCAGGCGCGAAGCTGGGCAACTTGGCAAGTGCCAAAAGGACTTATAATAGTTCCCAGGTAATCAGGAGAAGTGAATCAATAAAACGTGAATCAGAAATCTACACATGAATCAAACTTACGACAACTCGAATCGCTCTAGTTCTTTGCAGCAAAGCGACTTGCGTCCATTGCGCTCGTCGTAAGTCTCCGCAAAGAAGAACATGAATCAATGAATCAAGACCCAGCCACCAGAGGGTGCGAGCGATTTGAAAAACAGCTTATAACTGACCCAGTACCAGATTACCTGAGTTATCATAGTCCCCAACCCAATTCGTCATTCGGAATTCGCTATTCGTCATTCCCATCACAAAGCCATGCCCTCCCAATTCCCATCCGTGACCATCCGTGTTTCCTCCGTGGCTCTCTTCCTCTGCTGCCTCGTCTCGACGCTCGCGGCCGACGATAAGCCCTTCCCCAAGCCCGCCAACTCCCAAGAAGAAACCATTAAGCCCCTCACGCCGGAAGAAGCCCTCAAGGCCCTCCAGCTTCCCCCCGGCTTCAAGGCGACTCTCTTTGCCGCGGAGCCCGCGGTGCAGCAGCCGATTGCCATGGCCTGGGATGAGCGGGGGCGGCTTTGGGTGGCGGAGTGCTATACGTACGCGGAATCGGCCAAGGGTTTTGACAAGGAGCAGAAGGACCGGATCGTCATCCTGGAAGACACCGACGGAGACGGCAAGCACGACAAGCGGACCGTCTTCTGGGACAAGGGGGACAAGCTGACCAGCATCGAGATCGGCTTCGGCGGCGTTTGGGCTCTCTGTGCCCCGAATCTCCTCTTCATCCCGGACAAAAACCGGGACGACGTTCCCGACGGCCCGCCGGTCGTCAAGCTCGACGGCTGGGACGGCGACTCGGTGCGGCACAACATCGTCAACGGCCTCAAGTGGGGGCCGGACGGCTGGCTCTACGGGCGGCACGGCATTCTGGCGACGTCCCCGGTCGGTAAGCCGGGGTCCAGCGACTCGCAGCGGGCGAAGGTCAGTTGCGGCATGTGGCGGTATCATCCCACCCGCGAGACCGTCGAGGTGGTCTGCCACGGCACCACCAACCCCTGGGGACACGACTGGGACGAGCACGGCGAGCTGTTCATGATCAACACGGTCATCGGCCATCTCTGGCACGTCGTCCCCGGCTCCCACTTCCGCCGGATGTATGGGGCGGATGCGAACCCGCACACCTACGAGCTGATGGAGCAGGCCGCCGACCACTTCCACTGGGACCAGGGGGAAGTTTGGAGCGACATCCGCAAAATCGGCGTCAGCCCCACCACCGACAAAGCCGGCGGCGGCCACGCCCATAGCGGCCTGATGATCTATCTCGGAAATAACTGGCCCGCCGAATATTGGAACAACGTCCTGACCGTGAACTATCACGGCAAGCGGCTCAATCGAGATACGCTGGAGCGCCACGGACCGAGTTACGTGGGTAAGCATGCCGCGGATCATGCCAAGTGGAACGATCCTTATTTCCGTGGCATCGATCTAACCTATGGACCCGATGGTGGAGTCTATGTGTTGGACTGGTCCGACATCGGTGAATGCCATGACAACGACGGCGTGCATCGAACGAGCGGGAGGATTTACAAGATTGTTCACACGGACGCCAAGAAGCCGGCTGATCCGGGAAATCTCTCTTGCCGCAAGCTGCTGGAATTGGCCGTGGGGCCGAACGAATGGTGGTCCCGTCGAGCCCGTGTCACTCTACAAACTCATTTCGAAAGTCAGCATGGTTCCGACCCGGAACTGACTGACAAGATTCTCTTCGACCTTTTTGCGAAGGCGAAGGATGTTTCCACCAAACTGCGGTGCATGTGGCTGGCGAACTCCCTCGGCCTATCCACGGAGGCCTGGCTGACGGAACAACTGGGGAGTTCGGAGGAATACGTTCGCGTTTGGGCAGTACGGCTGCTTGGCGACATTCCTGAACTCAGCACGGCAGCGAGTGAACGACTCACCAAGCTGGCCGGACAGGAAAAATCAGGGCTCGTGCAATTGTATCTCGCATCCACGATGCAACGGCTGCCGAGCGAGAGTCGCTGGGGCATCGCGAATGCGCTGGCGACGAAGTCTGAATTTGCCACAGACCCTCAGTTACCGCTTCTCATCTGGTACGGCATCGAGCCGGCGGTCGCCAAAGACCTGTACGGAACCGAACCGGCACTCGCCAAAAACCTACTGCGCGGACTCAAGCTCGTCCAAACGACCAAGATGCCAACGCTTCGGCGACTCATCGCGCGTCGGGTAACGGAGGAATTGGAGCGCAGGACAGCGGGCACTACTCTTCTGCTGCTCTTGCTTCGAGAAACCCCGGATGATTTCCGCCTCGACGTTCTCGAAGGGATGTCCCAAGCTCTTCGCGGCTGGCGGAAAACACGTCCACCGACAAGTTGGCATGAAATCTCTGCGGCGCTCGCCAGGAGCGAAAGTGCGAAGGTGAGAGAAGCCGCTCAGAAGCTCGGCGTAGTCTTCGGCGAAGGGCGGGCGATTGAGGAAGTGAAGCAACTCGTCACCAACGAAGGAGCGGATGCGGCCATTCGGACCAGTGCGCTCTCGACGCTCATTCAGGACCGCGGCGACGACCTGCTGCCGCTCCTTAAGAAGCTGGCCGGGGACCGGCTGCTCGCTCCCACTGCCATCCGCGGCCTGGCGAGCTATGCCGATGCCGAAGTCCCCACCCTCATTCTCAAAACCTACGCGAGCCTCACCCCCGACGGCCGCTCCGCCGCCATCAGCACCCTCTCCAGCCGTCCGGAATATGCTACAGAGCTTCTCAAGGCCATCGAGGCAGGCAAGCTCAAGCGGCAGGAGATCACCGCCTTCCACGCCCGCCAGATCCGCAGCTTTGAGAATGAAAAGCTCTCCGAGCAACTCACGAAAGTCTGGGGCGAAGTCCGGGTCAGCGGCGCGGAGAAGAAGCAGCTCATGGAGCAGCTCAAAACAGCTAATAACAAGGAGGAATTGGCGAAGGCCAACCCTTCCGCCGGCCGCGCCCTCTTCACCAAGACCTGCGCGAGCTGCCATGTCCTCTACGGCCAAGGCAAAACCGGAGCCGGCCCCGACCTCACCGGCTCTAACCGCCGCAATCTCGATTACTTGCTGGAAAACATCGTCGACCCCAGCGCCTCCGTCGCCGCCGACTTCAAGGCCACCCTCTACCGCCTCGCCGACGGCCGCTCCCTGACCGGCGTCATTGTCGAGCAGACCGAAAAGACACTCACCCTGCAAACAGCCACCGAACGTCCGACCATCGCCAAGAATGAAATCGAAGAATCCAAAACCACCGGCCAATCCCTGATGCCCGACGGCCTGCTGCAACCATTGTCGCCAGAGCAGATTCGGGATTTGCTGGCGTATTTGATGACTACCGAACAAGTGCCGTAGCCACACGCGGCCCGCGTGTTGGCTTCTGCTCATACGGCCCAACATATAGCCTACACGCGGGCCGCGTGTGGCTACGAGGTTCCGCCATGCTCCAATTCCTCGCAGTCGCCGTTCTTCTCGCCGCCCCTCCCGAGGAAATCCCCGGCAAGCGGGTTCCTCGCGAATTGCCCAAGCAGGTGAGCTATCCGCCGGAACTCCCTGATGGTAAGACCTTCGTCACCGCGACCTCGGAGATGTTCCTGGAGGCTTCGCCGACGCAGCCGCTGCTGGCAGGAGTGGAAGTGGCCAAGACGCCGCCGACGGTGGACTTTCTCTACTACCCAGGGCAAACCTATGAAGGGAAGCCCTGGTCCAACTGGGGGGACAGCTCGTTCGCGGATGGCAAGTATTACTCGGCCATCGGGGACCACCTGGCCCCGCAGGGAAATGCCTTTGTCTTCGAATATGACCCGGCCAAGAAATCGCTGCGGCAGATCGCCGACGTGCGAAAAATCATCAACCTGCCCGACGGGCATTACACTCCGGGAAAAATCCACAGCCACGTCGAGCTCGGCATCGACGGTTGGCTGTACTTCTCCACGCACCGCGGCTCGACGAAGGTGACGACGGACGCCAACCACTATCTCGGCGACTGGATTCTGCGGGCCAATCCCATGACCGGTGCCGGTGAAGTCGTTTCGCACGGCCTAGTCCCCAAGCACTGCATCCCCAACGGTCTGCTCGATGCCCAGCGACTCATCTTCTACGGCGGCACCGCGCCGGGTGTCGGCGGAGAGAATGAGGGAATTCAGTTCTTCGCCTACGACATTGGCAAGCAAAGGCTCCTGTACTCCGGTCCCGATGGCCCCGGCCGCGCGATGATCCTCGCCAAGTCGACCGGCCGCATCTACTACACCCCAGCCGTTACCGACTCGCCGCTCCTGCGGTTCGACCCGGCCAACGGCAAACCTCCGGAGAAGCTCGCAGGGACAATTGGCATCCGGGCCGCGACCGACGAAACACCGCAGAACATCGTTTACACCGTCTCGCAGGGACGGAAGGGAAATGAATCCACGATCTACGCCTTCAACACCAAGACCGAGCAAATCACCCCGCTCGGCCCCGCGGCTGTAGGTGTGAACGAATACGTCGCCTCCCTCAAAGCCGATCCCACCGGCCGCTACCTGTATTACGTCCCCGGCGCTCACGGCGGCAGCGACACCGACAACTCCGCGGTCGTGCAGTTCGATACCCAGACCAAGAAGCGGAAGGTCATCGCTTTCCTGAAACCGTACTTCGAACAAAACCTCGCCTGCATCCCTCGCGGCACCTATGCCGTGGCCATTGATGACAAGGGAGAAGCCCTCTATATCACCTGGAACATCTCCCGCGGCAGCAAAAGCTGGGACTGCTGCGGCCTGGCCGTGGTGCACATTCCCAAGGAAGAGCGGCCGTAGTGTATACTGACCCGCGAAAGATCTCGGCTAAGCTGAGATTGCTTCAAAAGATTGACACAGACTCGGAACTTTCCCTATACTGGGAGGGTAAGAAAGGACGAATGTTAGCGAGGCTGCGCTAGCGAAAAGCGTAGGGGCCTCGTCCCACCAGATTCGTCCCTGCCTAGGATTTTCCTCACACGAACCGCCCGCCACTGGAGATGAACCATGCTTTGCATTCCTGGACAGCCGGGGAAGGACGTTTGCGACCCCCAGGTAGGAGTCACTCGCCGGGATATTCTCCGGGTCGGCGGCTCGGCCGTCATGGGGATGACGCTGGGTGGTATGCTGCAGTTGCAAGCCAAGGCGGCTGATGCTCCCGCGAGCGGCAGCGGTCCTGGTTGGGGAAAAGCCAAGCGGGTCATCATGTGCTACCTGCAAGGCGGCCCTAGCCATCTCGATCTTTGGGATCCCAAGGACGGCGTGCCGGATAATGTGAAGAGCGTTTTTGCCCGCGCCCAGACCAAAGTCCCCGGCATGGACACGACCGAGCTGATGCCCAAGCTCGGCCAGGTCGCCGACAAGCTCACGATGATTCGCTCGATGAGCTACACGCCTGTCGGACTCTTCAATCACACCGCCGCCATTTACCAACTGCACACGGGTTATACGGCGGACAAGGTCAGCCCCTCGGGCCAGCTCGAACCTCCCTCTCCCAAGGATTATCCCACCTTCGGCAGCAACATCGTCCGCCTCAAGCCGCCGACCGTTCCCATGCTGCCGTTCGTGATGATGCCCCGCCCGCTGCAGGAGAGCAATGTCGTCAATAAAGCTGGCACTGCAGGATTCCTCGGCCGGGCCTATGACCCCTATTACCTTTTTCCGCCGGGGGACGACATGGACCTGGCCAAGATGGAAAAGATTCGGGTCGACGACCTGACTCTGCGGCCGGAGGTTTCCGAGGCTCGCCTGGATCGCCGGGCGCGTTTGCGGGACATGATCAATCAGGGGATGCCCGAAGTGGACAAGGCCGTCGCCAAATACGACCTCGATAAATACTACGACTCCGCCCTCAACCTGATCATGTCCGGCCGGGCTCGCGAAGCTTTCGCCCTGAACAAGGAAACCGAAGCGATCCGCGAACGCTATGGCCGCAACACGTTTGGCCAGTGCTGCTTGCTCGCCCGCCGCCTGGTGGAAGCCGGCACCCGCGTGGTGGAAGTCATCTGGCCGAAGGTGGCCAACAGCGACAACCACTCGTGGGACGTGCACACCGGCCTAACCGACCGGATGAAGAAGCAGTCGGCTCCCATGCTCGATGCGGGGCTTTCCGCCCTCATCGGCGACTTGGACGAGCGGGGCCTGCTCGACGAAACGCTGGTTGTGGCCCTCGGCGAATTCGGCCGCAGCCCACAGCGCGGCGTCTCCACCAGCGGCAACAGCAACAGCAACGACGGCCGCGACCACTGGCCCTACTGCTACACGGCTGTCGTCGCCGGAGCCGGCATCAAGCGGGGCTTTGTCTACGGCAAGAGCGACCAGACCGGCTCCGCTCCGCTGGAGACCCCGGTGCATCCGATCGAGCTGCTGGCCACGATCTATCACGCGGTCGGCATCAACCCCAACACCATCGTCTACAACCACCTCAACCAGCCCCGCGAGTTGGTAAAGGCGGAGCCAGTGACGAAGCTGTTTGGGTAAATCGCAAGCGACGCATTTGTCAAAACATAAGAGGACAGGCTGAGAAGCTTGTCCTCTTTTTGTGCGCTCAACGAAGCGCAAAAAAATCGGGGAGCCTTTCGACTCCCCGCTCGCTTGTCACAGTCTCTTGTCGAGGGCACGCTTAGTAGCGTCCCCGGCCCCCTCCTCCTCCGCTGCGGTCGCCGCCACCTCCACCCCGGTAGCCACCGCCTCCACCGCCGCCACCGCCCCGAGGACGCTCCTCGCGGGGGCGGGCTTCGTTGACTGCCAGACTCCGTCCCTGAAATTCCTTGCCGTTGAGGGCCTCGATGGCGGCTTCCGCGCCATCATTCATTTCCACGAACCCGAAGCCGCGGCTGCGCCCCGTCTCCCGGTCCATGACTACCTGCGACGACTTGACGTTGCCGTACTGCGCGAACAGGTCGCGCAGATCATCGGTCGTTGTGCCGAAGGGAAGGTTTCCAACATACAAATTCTTGCTCATGTGCATTCACCTGCGAGCCCGAGGGCTCTCCAAAAAACTCTGGCAACAAAATGGCCCAGAAGACGCTTGCCGGTTCCCAGCAGCGAACCGGCGAGCCACGCAGTGGGGATATCTCAAGCTTGGCCTTGCGGCCCCTTTCGAAAATCGCCTTTGCTGACGAACAACCTGCTTGACGATCAGCGCGCCCGGAGAAGCGAGGACTCGGGCGACAAGATCCTGGGCGGAGAGCGGAGCAAAATGCGTCAATCTTCCAGCAGGAAAACCACCAGGTTTTCCATCCGAGGAAATTATACACAGAGATACTATGGTCAAGGGAAGAGAAGATGGGAAGATTTTTTGGGTGGGGAGTGAGTGGTGGAGTCGTGAGTGGTCATTGCCTGCCACCACTCACCCACTCACCACTCACCCTCCCACTATTCTCCGAATAGCCGCCTCCAGGCCCTCTACCTGTTCCCTCTGATGCAGCGATGACAGGCTGATACGAAGCAGCGATTCTCCCTCGGGAACGCTTGGCGGGCGGATGCCGGGTACGAAGTAGCCTGCTCGCCGAAGCTCGCCGGCGACCTGCACAGTCTTTCCCGGCGAGCCGAGAATGACCGGAATGATCTGGCTGTCCGAGCGTCCAATGCTTAGCCCCGCGGAGGTAAGGTGCTCGCGTAATTCTCTCGCGCGCGCGAGCAATTCTTGCCGGCGATACGGCTCTTCTTGGACAATCCGCAGCGCGGCAAGTCCCGCTGCCGCCACCGCCTCCGGCATGGCCGTGGAGAATACATAGGGCCGCGCCCGATTCGCCAGCCAATCGATCAACGCCCGAGAACCAGCGACAAAGCCGCCGAAGCTTCCCAGGCCCTTGCTGAGCGTACCGACGCGGATGTGAACGCCGTCTTCGACTCCCAGATGCTCACAGATACCTCGCCCTTTCTCTCCAAAGACACCGGTCGCGTGGGCTTCATCGACGAGGAGCATCGCGCTGAACTCGCGGGCAAGGTCGGCGATTTGCGGAAGCGGTGCTAGGTCGCCGTCCATGCTAAAAAGCGTGTCGCTGACGATGAGCTTTCGGCGTTGGCGCGAAACTGCAAGCGATTGGCGAAGTTTGTCGACTTCGCAATGCTTGTAAACGTGAATCTGCGCGCCCGAGAGACGACATCCATCAATAATACTGGCGTGATTCTTGGCGTCGCTGAAAATGGCGTCTTCCGGACTAACGAGCGATGTAATCGCACCGACGTTGGCGGCGAATCCCGTTGAAAAGAGAAGCGCGGCCTGCGTTCCTTCAAACCGGGCCAGTTCCCTTTCCAATTCCGCGTGCAGCGAACCTCGTCCTGTCACCAGCGGGCTCGCTCCGCTCCCCCAACCGCGTTTTTGCACAGCCTGGGTAACGGCCAATCGGAGTCTCTCGTCACCCGCCAGGCCGAGATAATCATTCGAGCCAAAGTTGGCCAGCGAATGGCCGCCGATTTCGATTCGGTCACCCCGCTGTGGACTTTCCCGCGCGAGCAACGTGCGCCGCAACTCCCGGTTGTCCAGGTCCGCCAGTGCGTCGTCGAGCCAGGAGAGCGGGTCTACCATATCACGACGCCGCCGGGCGCTTCACCGCTTGCAGCACTGCGCCAGTAGCCTGCGATTTGTTGAGAACGTAGAAGTGGATGCCCGGCACGCCGGCGTCAATCAACTCTTGCACTTGCTTGGCCGCGTAAGCGATGCCACGGTCGAACTGCCATTGCGAGTCGTCCTGTTGGGAAAGCTCATCGACAAAACGCTGCGGCAGGCGGGCTTTGCAAAGATTGGTGATCCGCTGGATTTGTGAAAGGTTGGTCACTGGAAGAATGCCCGGCACAATGGGGGCGGAAATGCCAAGTTGGTTACACGCCTGTCGAAAGCGGAAAAAGTCGGCGTTATCGTAAAACAACTGCGTGATAACCACGTCACCGCCGGCGGCGACTTTGCGAGCGAGATTCTCCAGGTCCCCCTGCGGACTGATTGCCTCCTGATGCGTCTCCGGATATCCCGCCACCGCCAAGCCAAAGCCGGGAAACTCCTGCTTGATGAGCTGCACGAGTTCGGTAGCAAATCGCAGGCCCCCCGCCACCGGCTGGAAAGCAACTTCGCCCTTGGGCGGATCGCCGCGTAGAGCCACGATGTTGTCGATGCCACGGGCTTGTGCTTGCTGGAGGTAGTTCCGCAACTGATCCACCGTGGAGCCAACACAAGTGAGATGCGAAGCGACACGCACGCCAAACCGCCGCTTGACCTGCTCGGTGATTTCCAGTGTCTTGTCTTGCGTACTTCCCCCTGCCCCATAAGTGCAGGTGATGACGTCCGGCCCGAACGCCATGAGATCCGCGACACTGGCGTACATTGCCTCTTCGCCAGCCGGTGTCTTGGGCGGAAACAGCTCGAAGGAGAGCGTGAACTCGCGGCGCGGATAAAAGGACATGGCAGAAGACTGAAAGGTGCAAAACATCATCTTATGTTTAATTCTTGTCCAGTTAAACCCCTGCCGTTGTGCGGCTGACTCCGGTTCAGGCTTGGCCGGAGGTCTGGAACGGTCAGGCGACACAGTTGCGTGGAAAGCGCTGCCGATCCACCGCCGCGAGTGATAAGTACTCCCCCGGAGCGGCTGATACTGGCAAGGGGAAAATGCGCCCTGGAATCGTTTTGGAGTATGATTGGCCGCAAAAGAGCTTGTGCCCTATCCGGGCACACTGCAGGTTGCCCGCCACTCTCTATGGACTCCACGAATGATCATCGTAGGTATAAAAGTATAGGATTACTAATGCGCCGCTTGGTTGACAGTGATATCATTGACCGATAGTTTGATTATTCAACTTTCGATTCCTGATTTCATTGATAGGCAATTCACATGGCAAAGAAACGGGGTGGCACCAACCTGTCCGAGGAGATTCGCAGTTACGTGAAAGCGAATCCCAATTCGAAGCCTAAAGCGATCTCGGAGGGACTTGCCGCCGCGGGCGTGAAAGTCACCCCGACTTATATCAGCACGATTCTGTCCAATGAGCGCCGCAAGTCCGGCAAGTCCAAGCGTCGCGGCCGCAAGCCGGGCCGTCCCGCCGGTAAGAAGGGGGACCTGTTCGCCAATTTGTTGCAGGCCAAAAAGCTGGTCGACAAGCTCGGCGGGATTGACGCCGCGCGCGAGGCGATTGATACGCTGGCCAAGATTATGTAGCTCTTAGGCTGCTTCGGAATGGCTTTGGAGTTGCGCGAGAACGTCGAGCGCTGCTTCCAAGCTACCGGCTTCTTTGACGAATTGCGCAAGGTCGGCGATTGCCGCTTCGCCCAATTCAATACCGTGGTCTGCGAGCAACTCCTGGATTTCCACGAGTTGCAAATCTTCCAGTCGACCTTCGTTTTCGTCGTCCATATCAACGACTATCGGTGCGGTCTGCTAGCGGTCTAAAGTGCCCGCGGGCGTTGCGGGATAGGCCAAGTCGGCGGCTGGGGCAAGTTGTTAGGGCCGCGGGCAACAGCGCCAAGTAGGCTAGCACGTGGTGCCGATAACGAACGACATGCCTCATGCCCAGCGCATCGATGAAATCCGCCGTCAAGTGACCGAGACCTTTGCCCGGATGCAAGTCCCCCTTCCGGATCAATTTCGCGAATCCATCCTGATCCGCAAGGGAAGCTACTGCGGTCGGCGCTTTGAGACGGATGGCGCGTACGCCATTTGGTTTCTGGAAGAGGACGAGGTCAAATTCTACCGAACTCTCCACAGTCCGGCGACAGTTCATTTTCCGCCGATGGAATCGTCGCGGATTGCCGCGTAGTCGAATTCTCTCCCCAGCGCGCCTAATCGCCGCGCGCGAGCCGCAGCCCTTGGGGAACGACGAGCCGTTCCAACAATTCAAAAAGTCCCTGGACTACCACGGCTAGTAATGCCGCAGGGATCGCGCCTTGCAAAAGCAAACTCACGTCCGCCAGGCGAATGCCGGTTAGGATCGGCTCACCATAGCCGCCGGCACCGATGAGGCCGCCGATGGTTGCCGTCCCAACATTAATTACGGCCGCCGTTTTGATGCCGGCGAGGATGGAGCGAGAGGCAATCGGCAACTCGACGAGGTACAACCGGGCTTGCCGAGACAGGCCCAGGACAATGGCCGACTCCTTCAAGTTGGCGGGAATCTCATTCAGCCCGGCATAGGTATTTCTGACAATCGGCAACAGGCTGTAGAGGAAGAGCGCCATGATCGCCGGCTTCACTCCCAGTCCCAAAAGGGGCACCATGAACACCAGCACCGCCATCGAGGGAATTGTCTGAATAATGCCCACAATTCCCAAGATGCCGTGCGTGACCTTGGGATATTCATAGGCCCAAATCCCCAGCGGCAAGGCGACCGTTACCGCCGCGGAAAGCGAGCAGAACACCAGCAGCAGATGCCGCGTGGTATTGCGCACAAAGTCCCGGCCGATCACCACCCACTTTTTCTCTTCGCCGCTTTGGGTTTCGATTTTGAGTTTGCTGAGCAAAAAGTCCCCTGCCACATTCACATCCCGGTCGTGATCAATCCGCACCCGGGTGTTCATTTCCATCATGGCGCTATTATCAATCTTTCCTTCCAGCTTTAGCAGGTTTTGCAGAACTTGTGGAGCGCGATCTTTCAAATCCTCGCGATATAAGATGACCGCGTGATATTCGGGAAAGCAGGCCAGATCGTCGTCCAGAATCTTCAGCCTATACTTGGCAATTTCCGGATCAGTGGAATACAAGTCAGTGACGAGCAGCGTTCCCGAATGCAATCCGCGATAGGCCAGACTGTGATCCAGCCCCGTTGGCACATTGTCGAACTGATACAGCACTTTCACTGCCGGCCAACCGTCTCCGCGCTTCAGAAACTCATCGCTGAAGCCAAACTTGAATTGAGGGTCGGTGGAGCTTTTTGCCACTCGGGCCAAATCCGAGATCGTTTGAATCTTCATTTTCTCGGCCACGTCTGCCTTCATCCCCAAGGCATAGGTATTGTTAAAGCCCAGCGGCTGGCTCATGACGAGGTCCAGTTTGGCCAGGGCGGCGCGGATGTCGTCGTCGCTGCGGACGCGCTGCCCCTTGAGAATCTCTTGGCTGAGCGTGCCTGTGTATTCGATGTAGACATCGATGTCTCCCTTCTTGAGGGCGGCAAATACTATTTGAGTTCCGCCGAGCGCGCTTTGATGCCGGGCATCGCCACTCGCCTGATCCGCGAGCAGCGTCAACATCTCCCCCAGGATCACGTTTTCAATGGAGCTCTTCGAGCCAACGCGAACCAGGGGGAGATTTGGAGTCTCGGCAGCGGCTATTGATGCAAGAATGAGGAGCAGTGCGGCTGGGAAAACGGTAAGTGAAACAATGGATCTCATGATGTTGCCACCTCTTTGGGTTCCACGCCCGGCAGCCGCTGAGCATTGATGAAACGGGTGACGTAGTCATTCGCGGGGGTATGAATCATGTCAGCGAGCGTCCCCTGCTGCACGATTTCGCCGCCGCCGAGCAACACCACGGTATCGCCGAAGAAGCCGGCTTCCCCCATGTCGTGCGTGACCAGGACCACCGTCTTCTTCAGCGACTGAAAAATGCCGCGGAGGTCTTCTTGCAGGTCGTAGCGAACCAGCGGATCAAGGGCCCCCATCGGCTCATCGAGCAAGAGCACGTCAGGGTCGAGCATCAAGGCTCGCATAATCCCCAGTCGCTGCCGCTGACCGCCGGAAAGCTGTGAAGGAAAGCGGTCCAGCGCCCCATCGGGGAGGCGAGTCAGTTTGGCGAGCTCTTCCAATCGCTCATTCACACGCTGCTTGTCCCAGCCGAGATAGCGGGCCAGCAGTCCCACGTTGTCGCGGGCGGAAAGATGCGGGAACAGGCCCCCATCCTGGATGACATAACCCATTTTTCTCCGCATCAACATGATGTTGCCCGGCGTCAGCGCCACGCCGTCGAACTTGACCGTCCCCTCACTGGGCTCAATCAAACCGATCATAATCCGCAAAATCGTGCTCTTCCCGCAGCCGCTGGGACCGATCAGGACCGTGGTTTTCCCTGGCTCCAAAACGAGCGAAGTTGGCTTCAACACCTGTGTCTTGCCAAATGACTTGGCGACAGCGATCAATTCCAGCATGCAGAAATCCTCTGGCCGCGGCTGAAAAGTGAAGCGCCCGGGCGAGCGGTGGGAAACGGCAAGATAACTTGCCGAGCCCTGAATTGCCACTGGCAGAGGCATGTGCTGGACGCGGCTACAACTGACGCAGCTCACGTGGAAGCGGGAAGTGGACATCCTCTTCCCGGATGCTGCGGCTTTCGACACTGGCGGCGAAGCGGTCGCTCAGGTAGGTGATGCACTCCTGCACCACGGACTCGGGGGCGCTTGCGCCGGCGGAAATGAGGACCGTGTTCACGCCACCAAACCATTGGGGGTCGATATCCTGTGCTCCGTCGATGAGCCGGGCGGAAACGCCATTTTCCTGGGCCAACTCTTTTAGCCGTTGGCTGTTGGAGCTGTTCTGGCTGCCCAGAATGAGGACCAGGTCTGCTTCGCGGGCCAGCACGTGAATGGCTTCCTGCCGGTTTTGCGTGGCATAGCAAATGTCGTCCTTGGGGGGATTCGCGATTTGCGGAAAGCGCGTCCGCAGCCGGCTTATGATGCGGTTGGCGTCGTCGACGCTTAGAGTGGTCTGAGTCAGGTAGGCGAGTTTCGCGCCAGGCGGAAACTCGAGCTTGTCTGCCTCTTCGGCCGACTCAACTAGGACCATCGCCTGCGGAGCCTCACCCATCGTGCCGATAACTTCATCGTGCCCTTCGTGGCCGATGAGCAGAATGGTATAGCCTTCCTTGGCATAGCGGATGGCTTCCAGGTGGACCTTCGTCACCAGTGGGCACGTGGCATCGATGGCATACAGCTTGCGCTCGCGGGCGAGGCGGCGAATCTCCGGCGAGACCCCGTGAGCCGAGAACAGCAGCGTTGCACCAACGGGAACCTGATCCAAGGACTCGACGAAGACGGCCCCCTTGGACCGAAAAGTGTCGACTACAAACTTGTTGTGGACAATTTCATGATAGACGTAGATCGGTGTCCCAAAGGCCCGGATCGCCAGGTCCAGGCTCTCAATCGCCATATTCACACCGGCACAGAATCCGCGGGGAGCGGCAAGGATGATTTTCATGGAGGCGGAAGAGGAAGGGGTCAGGGGTCAGGGGTCAGGGGT
>SXGT01542666.1_pt1 | contig 17026 bp, 14 predicted proteins | sample 3176221 | NCBI WGS metagenome assembly SXGT01 (sample SAMN11356862, study PRJNA531348) | freshwater metagenome | isolation source: freshwater sample F1-120 | place: China: Fuxian Lake, Yuxi | collected 2017-12-25 | reverse complement strand
GCCCCCGACGCGCTCGACCCCGCGCGGACCGCGGTCCTGCGCGGCCTCGTCCAGACCCGCGACGGCCAGCCGCTCGAGGGCGTCACCATCGCCGTCGCCGACCTCCCCGAGCTCGGCCACACCCTCAGCCGCGCCGACGGCACCTTCGATCTCGTCGTCAACGGCGGCGGCTCGGTCCGCGTCCGCTACAGCGCCGTCGGATACCTCCCCGCCGATCGCCAGGTCGACACCGACTGGCAGGACTTCGCGTTCCTCCCCGAGGTCGCGCTCGTCCCGCGCGACGCGGCGGTCACGTCGATCGCGCTCGGCAGCGCGGACACCCAGGTCGCCCGCGGCAGCACCGTCCTCGACGCCGACGGCACGCGCCGCGCGACCCTCGTCTTCCCGGCCGGTGTCACGGCCCAGCTCCAGCGCGCCGACGGCACCCTCGTCACCGCCACCACGCTCTCCGTCCGCGCGACCGAGTACACCGTCGGCCCCCGCGGCCCGTCCGCGATGCCCGCCCCGCTCCGGCTACACCTACTGCGCCGAGCTCTCCGCCGACGAGGCCGACGCGATCGGCGCGCGCCACGTCGTCTTCTCTGAGCCGGTGCCGTTCTACGTCGACAACTTCCTCGGCTTTCCGACCGGAACCGCAGTCCCCTCGGGCACTTACGACACTCTCCGCGGCGTCTGGGAGGCCCTCCCGAACGGGCGCGTCATCGACGTCCTCGAGCCCCCGGTCGGCGCCGACCCGCGCGCCGACATCGACCTCGACGGCGACACCCAAGCCGACGACGACGCGACCCTCCTCGCCTTCGGCATCGACGACGCCGAGCGCACGACCCTCGCGACCCTTTACCCGAGCGGCGCCTCGCTCTGGCGCGTGACCCTCACGCACTTCTCCGCGGTCGACAACAACTGGCCGACGAACCTCCCCGAGGACGCCAAGACCCCCTATGGACAGAAGGCCCCCGCCGGCCCCGACGCCGTCAAGACCCACCAGACGCCCGACGAGAGCTGCATCCAGAAAGGGTCGATCGTCGACTGCGAAGGCGCCGTGCTCGGCGAGAACCTGCCCGTTCCCGGCACCCCATTCCAGCTGCACTATCGCAGCGATCGCGTCCCCGGACGCATCGACGCCTCGACGGTCGACATCCCCGTGACGGGAGAGCTCGTGCCCGCGAGCGTCAGCGAAGTCCGACTCGCCGTGGAGGTCGCGGGGCAGCAGCGCAGCTGGAGCTACGCCCCGGCCCCCGGCATCACGCAGCGCTTCATCTGGGACGGCCGCGATGGCTTCGGCCGCCTCGTCGAAGGCCCGCGCCCGATCACGGCGCGCATCTCCTATGTCTATCCCGTCACCTACGTCGCCCCCGGCTGGAGCGCCGAGCGTCCCTACTTCGGCCGCTCGGGCGGCGAGCTCGGCGCCGCGGTCATCAGCGCCATTCCCGCGCGCGAAGGGGCCGCGATGGCCGTGACCCAGATCTGGCGCGGGAAGGTCGGCGGCTGGTTCGGCGCGCCAGGCGACCTCGGCGGCCTCGGCATCACGCCCCACCACCGCTACCGCCCGTCGACCGGCGAGCTGTTCCTCGGCGATGGCAGCAAGCGCACCGCCACCGGCGTCGTCCCGATGATCATCGAGACCATCGCGGGCAGCGGCGTCAAGGGCAACGCCGGCGACGAAGGCCCCGCCACGGCCGCCCAGATGCGGGACGTCCGCGGGATCACCGTCGCGCCCGACGGGACGCTCTACATCGCGGATTGGGACACCGGCGCCCTTCGCAGCGTGACCCCCGACGGTATCATCCACCACATCGCCGGAGGACCCGGCACGAACGGTTCGTGGATCGACGGCGCGGACGCCCGGACGGCCCGCGTCAACGGCGTGATGGGCCTCGCGGTCGGCCCCGAGGGCGCCCTCTACGCGCTCTGCGCCCAAGTCGACTACCAGCTCTACCGCATCACCTTCGACACCCCGAGCCCGCGGATCTACCACGTGGCCGGCGGCGGCTCGTCGCAGTACCACGACGGGATCCGCGCGCGCGACGCGTCCCTCTATTTCGAGAGTTCCTCGCTCGCCGTCGACCGCGACGGTAACGCCTACTTCGGGCTCGGGGCGCCCAAGCGACTCATCGCGCGCGTGGCGCCCGACGGCGTCTCGCAACAGCCGAATTCGATCCTCCTCTGGGTCGACGGCCTCTACGACAGCTCAGACCCGCCGCTGCCCCTCGCGGCCACAGGCCAAGGCTGGCGCAACCCCTGCCCCTACGACCCGTCAGCGCCCAACCAAGGCGCGTGCGTGCTCGAGGCGATGTGCGTCGAGAACCACGACACCGCGGCCGTCCTCAACCTCACGATCATGCGCGACGCCAAGCAGGGCTTCTTCGACGCGGGCGTGAACTTCGAAGACATCTTCTGCTCGCTCAAGGTGGACTGCAGTCGCGAGACAGCCGGCGGCGAGGCACCGATCAATCTCCTCCACTCGCCGGCCGACGGCCAGCGCGTCCCAACGGTCGTCCTGGGTTTCGCGTGCACCGGCGGCGCGGCCGCCGACACCCATCTGTACCTGACCGAGCACCTCCACTGCGGCGGCTTCGCCATCCCGTTGCCGCTCAGCCGCCCGCCGGGCAACGTCTATGGCAACGGTCCCCCCGCTCCATCACCGCTCATCCAGCTCGCCACCTACCGTGGCCGCGAAGCGCTCACGAACCCCGACGGGACCCCGCTCGCCAAGATCTACTTCAACACCGCCCTGGCGCTGGACTTCGCGAACCTACCGGGCGCGTGCAATCTCGTCGCAACCCTGAGCGCCGCGGACGGCCCCTTCGTGCCGGCGTTCACTTCGCGCGCCGCCACGATCTACCCGATCCTCCGTGTCGACGTGCCGCTGGTCTCGGACGCGAACGCCACGGGCTACGCGTGCCTGCGCGCTCCCCTAGGCACCCAACCGTCGGACGGCGTGTGGGCGAGCTACACGCCGCCCGACGAACAGGTCGTCTTCGACTACGACGCCCATGTGGAGGGGGAGAGCGGCGCCCTGGTCGTCGAGGCGCGCTCGTCGGACCTCACGATCGACATTCAAACGGTCATGTGCGCGCTCAGCGCCTCGAGCGACAACTACTCGCTGATCCTCACCGCAGGGCAGAAATCGCCATCCGTCATGCGGGAGACGTCCGACAACTTCACGCTCCAATCGGGCCGCTTGAGCGTCCTCTTGCGGGACGGTCTATGAACCGTTGGCACCCACCCGGACGAGGAACGTGTCTGCGTCTGCTTGCCGCACTCTGGGCGCTTGTCGCCTCGCTCCCAGCCCACGCCACGGCGCCGCTGATTGTCACGCAACAGGGACGTCTCTTCGCGGGCGACGGCCTGCCGGTGACGGGCACGGAGACGATCGTCTTTGCGCTCTACACGCAAGAGACCGGCGGCTTTCCCGTCTGGTTCGAGACGGACGAGGTCGAGATCATCGACGGCTACTTCTCGGTCGACCTCGGTGCCGTGACGCCGCTCGACGGCATCTTCGACGGCTCGGCGTTCTACCTGGGCGTGAAGGTCGGCACCGACCCCGAGATGACGCCGCGCGGGCTGGTCGGTTGGGTGGTCGCCGCCGCCTCGGCGATCGACGCGACCGGCGACATCCACCCGCTGACGGTGAGCATCGGCGGCAGCGAGGTCATCGACGCCACCGGCCACTGGGTCGGTCCGTTCACGAGCCTCAGCTACGCGGCCAGCTTGGCCTCCAACACACTGGGCGGCGGGCAGTGCGAGTTCGACGCCAGTGAAGGCGCCGGACTCGGCGGCCTCCTGTGCGAAGGCAGCGCGTCGGACGCGTTCGAGACCCTGCTCACCGTGGCGAACCCGACGGCCGATCGCACCATCACCCTGCCCGACGAGAGCGGCACCGTCTGCACGACCGGAAGCATCTGCAGCGGCTACCAATCGGCCGCCACGGCGCTGACGACGAGCGTCGCTTGGAGCGGCGATCTGAGCGGCACGGGCGCCTCACCGACCGTCGCACCCAACGCCGTGGCGCTCACGACCGACACGACCGGCAACTACGTCCAATCGCTCGCGAGCGGGACCGGCCTCAGCGGCGGCGCGGCCGGCTCCGAGGGCGCGATCCTCACGCTCTCTCTCAGCTACGCCAACCAACTCAACGCCAACGCGTTGACGTCCGGGCAGTGCGTCTTCGACTCGGCGGACAACGCCGGCAAGGGCGGCATCCTCTTCGAGGGCGTCGGCGTCGACGGCATCGAGACCCTCCTGACGGTGAACGAACCGGTCGGCGGGGACAACGTGATCGCGTTGCCGAGCGAGAGCGGCACCGTCTGCACGACGGGCAGCATCTGCAGCGGCTATCAGCCATCGGCGACGGCGCTCGTCACCAGCACCGCGTGGGGCGGCGACCTCACGGGCACCGGAGCCTCGCCGACCGTGGCCGCCAACGCGGTGGCGCTCGGGACCGACACGGTCGGCAACTACGTGCAATCGCTCGCGACCGGGTTGGGGCTCACGGGCGGCGCGGCGGGCTCGGAGGGGGCGGTGCTCACGCTCGCGCTCGCCTATGGCGACAGGCTGAACAGCAACTCGCTGACGGCCGGGCAGTCCATCTTCGATTCGCAAGACAACGGCGGCAAGGGTGGCATCATCTTCGAGGGGGCCTCGGTCGACGGTATCGAGACCCTGCTCACCGTCATCGAGCCAACCGCTGGCGACAACACCATCGCGCTGCCCAGCGAGAACGGCACGATCTGCACGACAGGCAGCATCTGCGCCGGCTACCAGGCCTCCGCGACGGCGCTGACCACGAGCACCGCGTGGGGTGGAGACCTGAGCGGCACGGGGACGGCGCCGACCGTCCAGAAGATCAACGGAGCCACCTTGGGAACCGCGACCCCGACGAGCGGCAATCTCCTCATCGGCAGCGGCGCGGCCTGGGTCACGCAGGACGTCGACGGGGACGTCACGATGAGCGCGGCCGGCACGACCACGATCGCGAGCGGCGCCATCACCGACGCGAAGGTGAACGGCGCGGCCGGCATTGATGGGAGCAAGATCAGACCCGTCTTCGGCAAGAGCCCGACGAGCGGCTATGCGAGCCTCAACGACAATCCGCTCGGCGCCAACACGACTACCATCAACGTCGCCTCCACGACGGGATTCGCGGCCAGCGGTGGGACGCTGCGCCTCGAGAACGAGCTGGTCACCTACACCAGCACCAACGGGACCCAGTTCCTGGGGGTCACGCGCGGACGCTACGGCACGAGCTCGTCCTCGCACCCCTACCTCGTGCAGGTGGTTCCCGTCTTGGAGATGAGCGTGCTCGACGTCAGCGTGGCGCCCGCCTGGATGGTGCAGGCCAATGGCCTCGCCGGCCTCGGCACGAGCACCCCGGACTCGACGCTGCACATCAAGAACCCCGGCGACAACGGCGCGACGGTTCGGATCGGCGGGAACGCCTCGGCGCTCGTCGACAAGATCATCCGTTTCGGGGACGGCAGCGGCGTTTGGATCGGAGAGTCCAGCGCCGCGGACGATATCCTTCGCCTCCATGCGACCACGGCCACCTACATCGACGGTGATGGCACTGCATCAGCGCCGATCCTGACCTTCGGCAGCGCCGCCGATCCGAACACCGGCCTCTTCCATCCGAGCGCCGACACGCTGGGCCTCACGGCCGGGGGCATCGAGCGGCTGCGCGCCGGGTCGATGGTCGCGATGACGTTGAGCGCCACGGCGAGCACCACCGCGCTGTGCTCCAGCTTGGCCAATGCCAGTGCGCCGTCGGCCGGCGTGCTCTACGAGATCCGCGATTGCTCGAACACGCCGGCAGCCGACTACGCCGAGAACTACCCGATGGCGGCGGACGTCGTGGCGGGCGACCTCGTCACGCTCGGCGAAATCGAGGTCACGACCACGGACGGCGACCACCTGCGGCAGCTCGTCAAGGCCACGGCGCCCTACGCACGCGGGCTCGTCGGGGTCGTGTCGGACCCGACCAAGGCCACCGACTTCAACGTGATCGGGTATAACATCCGAGAGGCGGACCACCCGCTACCGCTCGCGCTCAACGGCCGCGTGGCGGCGATCTTGTCGACCGAGAACGGCGCGATCGCGCCTGGCGATCCGATCACGGCGTCGACGGTTCCCGGGATCGGGATGAAGGCCACGGCGCCTGGTATGATCGTCGGCTTCGCGCTCGACGCTTTCAGCGCCAAGACCCCTGGGCATGTCCTGGTGTTCGTGAACCCCGGGTGGTGGGATGACGACGGCGCCAGCACGACGTGCAGTCGTTCGCGCGATGGCGCGATCACGCGGACCGAGCGCGGCATCGAGGTCACCGCAGACGTCGTAGCGATCCGCGACGACTCGCTTGCCGGGACGACCACGACGGGCACGACGAATACGACGGGCACGACGGGCCTGGCGACCGTCATGTTCGCGCACGCGCTCGGGTACGCCAAGCCCGTCGTCGCGCTCACGGTGGAGGGCGCCGAGCTCGCGTTCGTGCAGATCGCGCGCTTCATCCGCGACGCCGATGGCCGCTACACCGGCTTCGAGATCAAGTCGTTTGCGCCTTCGGGGGCCGCGCTCGGCGGGGTGACGCTCCATTACCTCGTCATCGCGAAGGAGACCGCGCCCCCGGCCGAACCGGACTGACCGCGCAGCCCGACCCGATCGCGCTGGAACTCCGCGACTAGGAAGTCGAGCACCGCGCGCACCCGCGGCGTCGCGCGCAGGTCCCGGTGGACCGTGAGCCAGAGCGCGTCGCGCGGCTCGTCGGGCATGGGGAGGTACGTCAGCTCGGGCTCGGCGTCGCCGAGGTAGCGCGGCAGGACGGCGATCCCTGCGCCGGCCTTCGCGGCCCCGACGAGCACCAAGGACAGCGGGCTCGTGAAGATCGGGCGCGTCCCGCCCGCGAGCTTCGCGAACCAGATCGTCTCGGCGTCGCCCGGTGGCCCGTTGAGGAGTGGCCGATCGACGAGCTCGCTCGGGCTGCGCAGCGGATAGCGCGCAAGGTACGAGCGTGCAGCGTAGAGGCCGTGGACCACCTCGGCGACCCGCCGCACGACCAGCGCCGCGTCCGTCGAGCGGAAGAAGCGCACCGCGATCTCGGCCTCGCGCCGCCCGAGGTCGCGGATCCTGCCGCTCGGATCCAGATCGATATGCAGCCCCGGGTGCGCGCGCGCGAAGGACGCCAGCCGCGGCGCGAGCCAGGCGATGCCAAAGCTCTCCGGCGCCGTCACTTTCACCGTGCCCACCAGCTCGCTCTGCTCCGCGCTCGCGCGACGCTCGAGCGCGGTCACGGCGTCCTCGACGCGCTGGAGCGGCGCGAGCAGCTCCTCGCCCTCGGAGGTCAAGACGAGGCCGGTCGTACTGCGCGCAAAGAGCTTGGCGCCTAGCGCGCGCTCGGCCGAAGCGATGCGCCGGCCGACGGTGGTGTGCTCCACCGCGAGCTCTTTGGCGGCGCGCAGCAGCGAACCATGGCGGGCGACGGCAACCACGAAGCGAAGATCATCCCAGTTCATAGTTGTGCATCGTTGCACATTCGCGGTGCGTTTGTGTGCATTCCTGCGGTTCGCCGCCGCAGGTACACCGGAAGGGTCTCTCAACTCGACCGGAGGTCCGTCATGCGTGGGTCCGTGCCGTTGCTTGTGTCGCTGTGTGCATCGTTCGCATTCGTCGCCTGCGATGGGGCGCTGGAGGCCGGGGTCGCCGAGGGCTCGGCATCCGCATCAAAACTCGCTGTGTCGCCACCCGTCGACGGCGCGCTGGCCGAGCGCGTCCTTGGCGACGACGACTTCCTGCCGCTCGCCGCCGCGCACCCGGTCGCCATTCCGGCCGACGCCCCGCCCTACCTGGTGAGCCGCTTCGGCCCAAGCCAGGGCGCCGCCGGCACCCACGTGAGGATCCTCACCGCCTTCGACCCGAGCGGGTGCAGCGCGAGCGGCGCCTGCGAAGTGACGATCGGCGGCAGCGCGGTCCTCGTCGCAGACGACGCGTTCCTGCTCGAGGTCGTCGTCCCCCGCGGCGCCACGACCGGTCCATTGTGCGTCACGTGGCAGGGGCGCACGGAGTGCGGCGAGGCCTTCAACGTGCTCATCGCCGCGCTCATCTACGAGAGCACCCCCGGGCAGGTCGCGGCCGGCGCGGGCGACACAACCATCGCGCTGACGGGCGACGGCTTCATGGCCGACTCCGAGGTATGGTTCGACGGGAGCTCGCTCGCCACGACGGTCCACTCGGCCTACGACCTCACGGCCGTCGTACCGGCGAGCGCGCTCGCGACCGCGGGCACCCGCGCGTTGACCGTCTACTCCCCGTCGAGCGGCCGTTGCGGCGCGCTGAGCCTGCCGCAGGACTTCGTCGTGGAGTGAGCCGCGGCGCCACCCGAGCGCGTCATTCGGGGGCGACCAGGTTCTTGTTCGCCGGGCCGTGGCATTCGTTGCAGTCCCCGACCATGTCTGCGCGCGGAGCCATCACGCGCTCGCCCGCGCCGTTGCGCATGCGCACCTCGGCGCCCGCCCAGCTGGTGGGCCCGCTCGGGAGCCAGAAGTGCCCGCCCGACGACGTGTACGTGACGAAAAAGAGGCCGCCGTTGCGTATCCCGATCTGGACGTTGCCCTGGCCGGGACCGCCCGGGGACTGTCGGACCGTGCCGGCGAAGGCCCAGGGGAGGTCACGCGCGTCGACGTCGTCGCTCCCGGTGCTGTGACAGGGCATGCAGGTCATCCCCATGTGATGACCGCTCGGGGGCATCGTCGCCGGCAGGCCATTCGGGTCGTACGTCTCGGCGCCCCAGAACGACTCCGGAACCGGGTCCGGAAGGAGCTCCGGGCTCGCGGGCGCGACCATGTCCGTCGGCATCACGCAGGGCACGCCGCTCGCCCCCGAGGCGCTCGGGACGCCGTCGGGATACGCGTCGTAGTCGTCGCAGGCCGGCACGGCGAACGCGACGCAGAGAACGGACGAGACTTCGAGCAGCTGAAGCTTCACAATCACAACGGCCTCCGTGGGCGATGAGGTGGGGTTCGCCGAGTTCGACACCTGGCCGCCGGATGCGCCGCAACGATTCGGTATGTTTCGTCGCGCGACCGCTCGCGGCCTCTCGCGCCCTCTCGCCGCCCGGCCGGTTGACCTCGTCCACCGATCGGGTCTCAACTCAGGCAGCGATCCCGGCCCGGGGAATCCCCGCGCCCCGCCCTCGCGTTCGGAGCCCGCCATGACGCGCCTCGCCCTCGCCCTCGCCGCCCTAGCCGCCCTCGCGACGCCGCTCGCGTCCGCCCGCGCCGCGGATCCCGTGGTCAAACCCGAGGCGCAGCGCCCGACGGTCGCGATCCTCTATTTCGATTACTCCGGTAAGGACGAGAGCCTCGGGGTCCTCAAGAAGGGCCTCGCCCAGATGGTCATCACCGATCTGTCGGGCCTCACCGCCGTGCGCATCGTCGAGCGCGAGCGCCTCCAGGAGATCCTCGACGAGCTCAAGCTCGGCACCTCCGCCAAGATCGACCCCGCCACCGCGGCCAAGGTCGGCAAGCTCCTCGGCGCGCGCTATATGGTGATGGGCGGCTACTTCGACCTGCTCGGCTCGCTGCGCGTCGACGCGCGCGTGGTCGAGGTCGAGACCGGCCGCATCATTCGATCGGTCGGCGCGATCGGCAAAGGCGACGACTTCCTCGAGCTCGAGCGCAAGATCGCCGTCGAGCTCGAGAAGATCCTGACGTCCGACGCCATCTCCGCGACGCCGCCGGCGCGCAGCGGACAGGTGGATCCGACCCCGCCGCCCAAGCCGGGGGCGACCCCGACCCCGCCGCCCGCGCGCCCCAAGCAACTGCGCACCAAGACGGCCCTCAAGTGGGCGCGCGCGCTGGACGCCATCGATCGCGGCAACAAGGAGGAGGCGACGGCGACCCTCACGCAGGTAGTCGCCGAGCAGCCCGACTTCGCGCTGGCCCAGGGTGAGCTCACGCGGCTCATGCGCTGAATGGGGGCGCTCTCGTCCGCGCATGTCGTCAGCGTCGCCCACGAGGACCGCGTGTTCCACGTCCTCGGGACGGCGCACGTCTCACGCGCCTCGGTGGACGAGGTCGACGCGCTCATCCGCGAAGTGCGCCCCGACAGCGTGTGCATCGAGCTGTGCGAGGCGCGTTTTGCGGCCCTGACGGATCCCGCGCGCTGGCAGAAGCTCGACATCTTCCAGGTCTTTCGCGAAGGGAAGTCCCTGTTTCTCATCGCGAATCTGGCGATGAGCGCGTACCAACGCCGGCTCGGCGCGGCGCTCGGCGTCATGCCGGGGGCCGAGCTCCTCAAGGGCGCCGAGGCCGCGAGCGCCGTCGGAGCGGAGCTGGTCCTGGCCGACCGCGACGTCCACACCACGTTGAAGCGAACCTGGGCGGCGCTCTCGAGCTGGAAGCGCGCGAAGCTCCTCGCCGCCATCCTCGCGTCGATCTTCGAGCGTCCGGCGCGGCCCGGCGAGCCCGTCATGAACGCGGCCGCGGTCGAGGCGCTCAAGGACCAGACGAACCTGGGCGCGATGATGCGCGAGCTGGCGCGTCACTTCCCGGAGATCAAGCGGCCTTTGATCGACGAGCGTGATCGCTACCTGGCCTCGCGCATCGCCGAGGCACCGGGCAAGACGGTCGTCGCGGTCGTCGGCGCGGGGCACGTCGAAGGCCTCGTGACGGCGCTGCGGGCGGAGCTGACGGGGTCGTCCGCGCCGATCGATCGCGCGGCGCTCGAGACGCTGCCGGCGCCCGGCCGCGTGCGTAAGGCGCTGCGCTGGTTCGTGCCGGCGGTGCTGGTCGCCTTCTTCTTCGTGGGCCTCGAGAACACCGAAGGCCGCGCGCTCGGCGAGATGATCGTGGCCTGGGTGCTCCCAACGTCGCTCTTCTCCGGCGCGCTGACGGCGCTGGCAGGAGGTCGCCTCGCGTCGATCGCGAGCGCGCTCGTCTGCTCGCCGCTGACGACCATCCACCCGCTCATCGCCTCGAGCATGATCGTCGGGCCCGTCGAAGCATGGGCGCGCAAGCCGACCGTCGCCGACACCGAGACGCTGCACCGCGACGTGCAGACGGTGCGCGGCTTCTTCCGCAACCCCTTCACGCGCACGCTGATCGTCGCGAGCGCCGCGGGCCTGGGGTCCGCGATCGGCGCGGCCGTCGGGCTATCCTGGGTGCTCTCGATCGCGTCCTAGGCCGCGCGTTCCGACCACCGCGGCCCCCACGATGACGACCGCCGCGCCGACGACGTGCAGGCCTGGGACCTCACCGCGCATGAGCAAGAGGATCGTCGTCGAGACGACCGGCGTGATGAACGACAGGAGGCCGATCGTCGCGGCCTCACCGCGCTTGAGCGCCGCATCCCAGAGAAAGAACGCCGCGCCGAGCGGGCCGATCCCCATGACGACCAGCAAGCCGATCTCCTGTGCGGAAAGCGCGACCGGCGGCTCGAGCAGCGCGTGGCACCCAAGCGACAAGAGCCCCGACACGAACAGCACGCTGCCGAGCGCCGTCGTCGGAACGGCCGACAGCCGCTTGGTCATGAGCGAATAGAGCGCCCACACGAGCGCACCGCCCAATGCGCAGAGGTAGCCGACCCACGCGCCCTCGCCGCTCGCGATCGCGCCTCCAGCGCCGCCGCCCGCGATCGCCAGCGCCGCACCGCCGAACCCCGCGAGCGCCGCGCCGACGTGGCGCACGCGCATCCGCACGCCGGGCAGGACGACCGGCGCGAGCACAACGATGAGCAGCGGCCAGACGTAGTTGACCAGGTTCGCCTCGACCGGCGGCGCGGTCCGCAGCGCCATGAAGAGCAGGAAGTGATACCCGAAGAGCCCCGTCACCCCGACCGCCAACGCCGGCAGCGGCGCGCGCAGCAGGCGCACGTCGAGCCGCCCGCCGCGCACGCTCATCGGCAGCGCCATGAGGCTCCCGATGAGGAGCGCCGCGCCTGTCAGGAGGAACGGTGGCACGCGCGCCAGCTCGACCCCGAGCGCCGCGACCGAGGCCCACAATGCGACGGCGCCGAGCGCGAGATAGGCTGCGCGCGCTTGGGTCCGGCTCACTCGCGCGGCCCGTGGCGACCGGTCCCGCTCGCAAAGCGCGCCGCGCCCGCCACGGCCTCGCCGGAAGCCAGCGTGCGCACGCCGTATTCGAGCTCGCGCGCGAGCGCCGCCTCGGGTCCGAGCGCGAGCCCGTCGAGCAACGACGCGCGATCATTCCGAAGGCAGGTCGCCGGAAACGCCGCGAGCGTGTGGGCGAGCGCCTCGGCCTCCGCGCGCGCCGTTCCGCTCGGCACGACGCGCGTGACGAGCCCCATCGCGAGCGCCTCGGCCGCGCCCACCGGGCGCCCCGTCAACGTCAGATCCATCGCGCGCCCGAGGCCCACGATCTGCGGCAACCGCACCGTCCCGCCATCGATCAGCGGCACGCCCCAGCGCCGACAGAAGACCCCGAAGACGGCGCCCTCCTCGGCCACCCGCAGATCGCACCACAGCGCGAGCTCGAGCCCGCCTGCGACCGCGTGCCCCGCGATCGCCGCGATGACCGGCTTGCCGAGCCGCATGCGCGTCGGCCCCAGCGGGCCGGATCCGTCGGCCGCGATACGATTCGCGCGTCCCTCGGAGATCGCCTTCAGATCGGCACCCGCCGAGAACGTCCCGCCCGCGCCGAAGAGGACCGCCACGCGCGCCTCGGCGTCGGCATCGAAGGCCGCGAACGCCGCATAAAGCGCGGCCGCGGTCGTGCGATCGATGGCGTTGCGCCGCGCGGGGCGGTCGAGGACGATGGTCCACACGCAGCCGCTCGGCTCGATGCGCACGGCCTCGCGTTCGGGTCCACCGTCGGGGTTGCCTGGGCTGTTCGGCTGGGTCATGGTCGCGGGCCTGAACCTAATACGCGATGGACCCCGCCGTCGAGGCGACCCATTGGCCTGTTTCGCAGCCGCGCGAGGTACCATGGACTTTCACGACGCCGAGATCCAAACCCTCGTTCGCCGCTACCGCACGTTCCTCGACGCGCACGTCATGCCGCTCGAGGCGGACTTCCTTGCCGGGGGCTTCGCGGCCGTCGCGCCCGCACTGGATGCGGCCCGCACGCGTGCCAAGGCCGACGGCCTCTTCGCGCCGCAGCTGCCACCCGAGCTCGGCGGCCTCGGCGCCGCGCTGCCGCTGGTCGGCGCGATCTCGCAGGTGCTCGGGCGCACCCCGCTCGGCCACTACGTCTTTCACATGCAGGCGCCCGACGTCTCGAACATGGAGCTGCTCCTGCGCGCCGCGACGCCCGCCCAGCGCGAGCGTTTCCTGCTCCCACTCACGCGCGGCGAGATCCGCAGCTGCTTCGCCATGACCGAGCCCGATAAGGCCGGCTCGAACCCACTCCAGATCGCCGCGCGCGCCGTGCGCGACGGCGACGACTGGGTCCTCACCGGCCGCAAGTGGTTCACCAGCTCCGCCGACGGCGCCGCGTTCGCGATCACCATGGCGGTCAGCGACCCCGACGCCGCGCGTCCGCACGAGCGCGCCACGTTCTTCATCGTCCCGACCGACACGCCGGGCTTCCGGCTCGAGCGCAACCTGCCCGTCATGGGGCACGCTGGAAGCGGCTGGGCGAGCCACGGCGAGGTCGTCTTCGAGGGCGTCCGGATCCCCGACACGCTGCGCGTCGGCCCCGTCGGCGCCGGCTTCGCGATGGCCCAGGAGCGCCTCGGCCCCGGCCGAATCCACCACGCGATGCGCTGGCTCGGGATCACCGAGCGCGCGCTCGAGCTGATGGTCGCGCACGCCGCCACCCGCGAGCTCGCGCCGGGCGTTCGCCTCGGCCACAAGGACACGGTCCAGGCCTGGATCGCCGACAGCTGGGTCGAGCTCGAGGCCGCCCGCGGCCTGGTCGAGCGCACCGCCCTGCGCATCGAGCGCGAGGGCCAGCGCGCCGCGCGCCTCGACATCTCGGCCATCAAGCTGCTCGTCGCGAACGTGCTCGATCGCGTTCTCGACCGCGCCATCCAGGCGCACGGTGCCCTCGGCATGACCGATCTCACGCCGCTCGCGTTCTGGTACCGCCACGAGCGCGCCGCCCGGATCTACGACGGCCCCGACGAGGTCCACCGCGCGCTGATCGGCCGCGACCTCCTCGAGCGCGCCGGCATGCCCCGCCACCCAACCCCGCCCGGGCGCTCCGGAGGCTGAGATGAGCGACCTCGACACCGAGCGACTCCGCCACTGGCTGAGTGCGAATGTCGCAGATTTCCTCGTGGGCGAGCGCTCCGCGCTCTTCGCGAACGACGCGCCGCTCGAGCTGACCGCCTTCCCCGGCGGCCACTCGAACCTGACGTATCTCCTCAAGTCCGGCGCACACACGCTGGTCCTGCGCCGTCCCCCGCAAGGCGATCTGGCCAAGGCCGCGCACGACATGGGGCGCGAGGCACGTCTTCTCACCGCGCTCGCCGGCCACGCTGGTGCCCCGCGGGTCCGCGGCCAATCGTCCGACGCCAGCATCGTCGGCGCGCCGTTCTTCGTGATGGATCACGTCCCCGGCACCATCGTTCGTCGCAAGCTGCCGCCGGAATTCACGCCCACCCCCGACGGCTTCCGCGCCCTCGGCCTCGCGACCGCGCGCGCCCTCGCCGAACTGCACCGCACCGACTGGCGCGCCCTGGGCCTCTCCGAGCTCTACCGCGGCGACGGCTACGCCGCGCGCCAGATCAAAGGTTGGGGCAGCCGCTGGGACGCCGCGCAAACCGAGCCCGTGCCCGCCATGGACGAGCTCTTCGCGGCGCTCGCGCGCGACGTCCCCGCCGACGGCCCGCCGTCGCTGGTCCACAACGACTTCAAGTTCGACAACCTCGTGCTCGACCCGTTCGACCCGGGCCGCATCGTCGGCGTCCTCGACTGGGAGCTCGCCACGATCGGCTGCCCGTGGATGGACGTCGGCACCAGCCTCGGCTACTGGGCCGAGGCCGCCGATCCCCAGGTATTCCGAGCGATTGCGGTCGTCCCTACCGATCTCCCCGGCAACCTGGACCGCGCCGCGTTTCTCGCCGCCTACGAAGCCGCGCGTGGCGCCGAGGTCCCGCGCCCCGTCTATTACTTCGCGTTCGGCCTCTTCAAGATCGCCGTCATCGCGCAGCAGATCTATCGCCGCTTCGTGCTGGGCCAGGCCTCCGACCCGCGCTTCGCGCTCCTCGGCAAGGCGGTGCTCGCCGCCGCCGAGCTCGCGGCCCGCGCCCTCGATCGCAACCGCGTCTCGCAGCTCGCCTGAGCGCCGCCGCGCGGCCGACGACTATCGTTTTTTCGGAGGCGGCGCCCGGTTCGCCACCGGCTCCGGCACCGGCACCTGCAGCTCGTCGCGCCCGTAGAACCAGAGTACGGCGTTGATGATGCGCGCGTCGTCGAAGAGGCCTTCCGCGGAATCGAGGTCGTGCCCGACACCGTCATTCTGGATGACGAAGTAGCGCACAGCGGCCTGCAGGATCCGCATGTTCTCTTCGCCGGTACGTTCGCTCACCCGCCCCAACAGGACCTGCAGCGCATCCGCGATCTTATTGCCGAGCGGCGAATTGGCGCGTCCGTTCTTGCGCGCCGCGTCCGCGATGACGCGCCGATACGACTCGACCACCGAGCTCAGCGCCTCGACCGGTATCAGGTCCTCTTGCATGAGGCGCGCAAACAGCTGCTTGGACGTCTCGGGCACACCGGCCCGCTGCAAGATAATCTGCATGAATCGCGACTCCGATAGAGCGACGGACCCCAAGCCCGAAGGTAGCCGGTCGCGCCCCCGGCGACAAGCTCACGACGACGCCGACGCAACGGCACGCGCGCCCGGCGCCAGATCCACGCGCACCGCGCACACCACCTCGGACTCGCCGTCCCGCCGACACGCAAACCCCAGCGCCACCGCATCGATCCACCAGACCCCGATCCGCAGCCGCTCCCCGAGCGACGCCTCGCGCCCATAGAAGAGGCCCGCGCGCACGACCCAGCCGTGGGCCGCGAGCTCGGGCGCGAGCGCCCCCGCGGCCGCGCCGAGCACCCGCGTGTCGTCGCAGTAATGCAACCACGTCGCGGCGTTGACGTGCAGGAACACGTCGAGATCGCGCGGCGGCACGACCACGACATGCTCGAACGCGACCTCGGCCGGGAACACGGTCGGTGGCCCCTCGGCGACGCCGAGCGCCGGAAAGACGACCTCGGGCGGCGCGATGAACGAGCGCGCAAACGCCTCGCTCGGGCCGCCCCCGCGCGCCTCGGCGATCTGCTCCGGCGCGGCCTCACTGCCCCCCACGTGCTCCGCCCGCACGCGCGCCCGAAAGCCCTCGGGCAAGCGCACCATGCGGCGCGCCGGCCCGATCCACACCCCGGTCACGCGTGCCTCGGCGACCAGCGCGCCATCGGCCACCCGCCGCGCCACGTGCGTCAGCCGCACCGTCGAACGCCCCACATCGACGATGCGCGTCTCCAGCGCGAGCGCCACCCCGAGCCCCACCCGCCGACGCACCTCGACGACCTGCTCGCGCACCACGAAGAAGTGACCCCCGTGGATCTCCGCCAGCAGCCCGAGGCGCGGGTCGCGCATCAACTCCCAGCGCATGTGCTCGAAATAACGCAGGAAAACGGGAACCCCCACGGTCCCCGTCCCGTCGATCTCGGTCCCGCGCGTGACGAGCACGTGACCAAAGACGCCCCGCTCGGTCACGGGCCAGCCTTGTCGCCCGGGTCGAGCGGACGCGACGGCTCGCGCTGATGGGCGGCCTTCCAGGCCTCGTACGGCATCCCGTAGATCCGCTCGCGCGCCGCGGCGTCCGCGAGCACCTCGCCCCGCACCTCGGCCTCGGCGCGGTACCACTTCGCCAGGCAGTTCCGACAGAAGCCGGCGAGCGTCATCAGGTCGATGCTCTGCACGTCGGTCCGCACCCGCAGGCGCTCGACCAGACGGCGGAACGTGGCGGCCTCGAGCTCGATCTGGGTGCGCTCATCCATGCCCGGGTCCTAACCCCGTTCGCGCCGCGATGGCAACCGCGGCATTGACCCCCACCGGCCGCGCCTCGATGC
>SXGT01070716.1_pt1 | contig 17029 bp, 19 predicted proteins | sample 3176221 | NCBI WGS metagenome assembly SXGT01 (sample SAMN11356862, study PRJNA531348) | freshwater metagenome | isolation source: freshwater sample F1-120 | place: China: Fuxian Lake, Yuxi | collected 2017-12-25 | reverse complement strand
CAGAAAAAAAATTAAATTTACTTATGCAGTACCGTCATAGTTATCAATCACACTTTCAGAATTCTTCAGCGAAAGGAATTGACCACATTGAATGGCTAAATTTTATTGCTTTTATCAATAATTGTAATTTTATTAGTATCGGTTTTAAATCCGGCTCCTTTATCGTTCAATGAATTCAATACAATCAGGTCTAGATTTTTCTTTTTAATTTTTTCTTTTGCATTAGCTGTTTCGTTTTCTGTTTCTAATGCAAATCCAACCAACAATTGTTTTTTCGTTTTTAATTTTCCTAATTCTGCTAAAGTATCTTTTGTTGGAATTAAATCAATTGCTTTAGTTCCCGATGACTTTTTAATTTTTTGATTTGCTGTTTTTGATGGTTTGTAATCTGCAACAGCAGCAGATAATACAGAAATATCAGCCAACTTAAATGCTTTTAGAGAAGCTTTAAACAATTCCTCTGCAGAAGTTATGTCTATTCGTTGAATGTTTTTATTAATCGTTTTTAAATTGTTGGGACCGCAAACCAAAGTTACTTCGGCTCCCTGATTGGCAAATTCTTCAGCAATGGCAAATCCCATTTTTCCGGAAGAATGATTACCGATAAACCGAACTGGGTCAATCGCTTCATAAGTTGGTCCTGCTGTTACCAAGACTTTTTTTTTATTGAACGGTAAGTTTTTTGAAAATTCTTTTTCTAAAAAAGAAATGATTTCTTCAGGCTCAGCCATTCTTCCTTCGCCATACAAACCACTTGCTAATTCACCTGTTCCGGGATTAATAATTTTATTTCCAAAAGATGCTATTCGTTTTAAATTATCTTTTGTGCTTTTATGCTTATACATATCCAAGTCCATTGCCGGAGCAACATATACCTGACATTTAGCAGAAAGATAGGTAGCAAGTAATAAATTATCACAAATGCCATTCGCCATTTTAGCCAAAGTATTTGCTGAAGCAGGAGCAATCACAAATGCATCAGCCCACAATCCAAGATCAACATGGTTATTCCATTCACCTTGTTTGTTTTTTGTGAAATCAATTAAAACAGGATTTTTAGAAAGTGTAGAAAGTGTAAGAGGAGTAATAAATTCTTGTGCTGAATCTGTCATAATTACTTTGACATTAGCTCCAGCTTTAATTAATAAACGCACTAAAAATGCTGATTTATAGGCAGCAATGCTAGCTGTTACACCAATTAATATGTTTTTGTTTTTGAACATTCAATAAAAAAGCAGTTCGCAATTATTACTATTTTCAAAAAATCGAAACAGGATAAAGCGAACTGCTAAATGTATTTTTTAATTACTTATTCTCAGTAACTACCGGATTACGGTGATAAATTTTGTTGTCAAAAAATTCTTGGATAGCAATCAAAGAAGGTTTTGGCAAACGCTCGTAGTATTTAGAAATTTCGATTTGTTCACGGTTTTCAAAAATCTCTTCCAAATTGTCAGTGTTTGAAGCAAACTCAGCTAACTTGTTAGTCAACTCTTCTTTCATTTCAGCACTAATTTGGTTAGCACGTTTAGATATGATTGCAATACTTTCATAGATATTACCAGTTTTACCATCTAAGCTTCTTAAATCGCGAGTGGTAGTTGTTAAATCTGCATTTGTTTTTTTGTAGTCCATTTTGATAATTAATTTATAGTGTTGATTTATTATACTTTTCCAAATTCTTCAATGCACTTGAATAAACCATTTCTGCTTGTTTCAAGTATTCGCTTTTAGGGAAATTATCTAAAAACTTAATGTAATGATCGGTTGCGGCTTTGAAACGTTCTTGTTTTTTAGATTCGATGCTATTCAAAGCTAATAAATAATAAGAACGGATAATCAAATAATTTAATTCTTCGGTATGTGATGAACCTGGAAAATCCTTTAAATGATTACCAAAAGCAACAATAGAAGCTTTGTAATCACTCATGTTGTAGTACAACATTGAATTTTCATAAGATTTCAACTCCAATTTTCCTCTCAGTTTATCCAAAATGTCATTACATTCAGCAATGCGAGTGCTTTGTGGATACTGACTAGTAAACCTCTGAAACTCTTTTATTGCAAGCTTAGTATCTATTTGGTCCAAACTGTATTCAGGTGAATTCAAATAAAAACAATATGCATTCATGTAAGCACATTCTTCAGCATGTTTGCTAGTTGGGAAGTTTCTTACAAAGTTTCTGAATTGGTATCCTGCAACAATGTAATCGCTCAAATTATAACTGCAGTATGCATAGTAATAATGAACTTCTTCACCTTTTGATGTTCCTCTGAAAACACCCATCAACTCTTCAAATAACGTAAGCGCTCTAGTGTATTCCTCTTTGTCAAAATACTTTACGGCAGCAACAAATTTTGCTTCCATATCGCCACTTTTAACAAGCTTGTTAAATTTCCCTATTGTTGGATCAAAACGCTTCTTTTTAGTGTTTCCTGTTGAGTCGTAAACCCGCTCTTTGTTGGTGCAAGACGACAAAGCAATTACGGAAACCAATAAAAATATGATATAAAATTGTTTATTTCGCATAAAAGGACTGCAAATATAAGATTTTTGGATGAACAAAAGCAATAAATTCGATTAATTAAAAGAACAAAATTTGTTAATTAAAAACCCTTTGAAAATAGGGTGTAAACCATTAATTTCGCTTCTCAATTTTTTAAAACCATACAATAACGAAAATATGAAGGATTTATTTGAAAAAATAAAAGCAAATCGTGGACCAATTGGTATGCACGCAAAAGAGTCACATGGTTATTTTACTTTCCCGAAATTAGAAGGGGATATTAAGCCAAGAATGGTTTTCAGAGGGAAAGAGCGATTAAACTGGAGTTTAAACAATTACTTAGGATTGGCAAATCATCCGGAAGTGCGTAAAGCAGACGCTGATGCTGCTGCAGCATACGGTTTTGCAATGCCTATGGGTGCCCGCATGATGAGCGGAAACTCAAATTTACACGAACAATTAGAGTCCGAATTATCGGCTTTTTTCCATAAAGAATCTACTATTCTCTGCAATTTTGGCTACCAGGCTATGGTTTCAGCAATCGATTGTTTAGTTGATCGTCACGATGTTATTGTTTACGATGCTGAATCACATGCTTGTATTTTGGATGGTGTGCGTTTGCACATGGGACAACGTTATGTTTTCAAGCATAATGATGTTGAAGATTTCGAAAAACAAATGGTAAGAGCTACAAAATTAGCTGAAGCTCAAAATGGTTCTATTCTGGTAATTACAGAGGGTGTTTTTGGAATGAGCGGTCGCCAAGGTAAATTGAAAGAGATTGTTGCTTTGAAGAGCAAATACAAATTCCGTTTATTTGTGGATGATGCACACGGTTGTGGAACAATGGGTAAAACAGGCGGTGGAACAGGGCAGGAGCAAGGTTGCCAGGATGGAATAGATATTTATTTCGGAACATTTGCAAAATCATTTGCTTTGATTGGAGGATTTATTTCTAGTGAAGAACAAATTGTTGAATACTTAAGATACAATATGCGCTCACAAATATTTGCAAAATCATTGCCATTGCCATTGGTTGTTGGAGCTTTGAAACGTTTGGAATTAATGAGAAATCACCCTGAATACAAAGATAAATTGTGGGAAATTACTCATGCATTACAAAGCGGATTGAAAAAAGCAGGATTTGAAATCGGCTTAACAAATTCTCCTGTAACGCCTGTATTTATGAATGGTTCAATACCTGAAGCAACTAATTTGATTTTAGATTTACGTGAAAATTTCAATATTTTCTGTTCAATGGTTGTTTATCCGGTTGTTCCAAAAGGAGTTATTATTCTTCGTTTAATTCCAACAGCAGTACATTCTTTGGAAGATGTAAATTATACGTTGGATGCATTCAATAAGATTGTAGGAAAATTAAAATCCGGACAATATATGTCTGATAAAATTGCAGCTCACTAAAAATTTTAAAATGAAAAAACTGACTCTCTTGTTGCTCCTATCTTCTCTTAGCATAGCGGGCTTTGCTCAAAAAAAGAAGCACCCATTAAGTGGGAGAATTTATGCGATAACGTTGACTGAAGAAAGTGATAAGAAGAAAAAACCAGAACCGATTAGTGATAATGTCAGCTTTTTGGCAGGAGAGAAGTTTAATACAAATTTCATGTTTCAGACTCAGTTTCCACAATCAGATTATCAGAGTGAAACGGATACTACTTCAGGAACGCCAATTTATAAATTTACTGTAGAAGCAAAAAATTCAGATGAAGGTCGTTTTTCTTGGGAAGGACAAGTTGAAGGAGATAATATTTCTGGGACTGCGATTATCCGTAAAAAAGGAAAAATAATTCATTCTTATACTTTTACCGGAACTCATAAAAATAAAAAGAAAGTAAAACCAGCACCGAAGCCAGTTGCTGTACCGGTAACTGATTCAACTGCTGTTAAAGTGGATTCTACTAAAACAGAATAGCTTTAATTGCTCTTGTTTGTGAAAAGTATATTTTAAAAGATTTCGTAGTCCTCAACTGTCATCCCGTGCCGCGACACGGGATCTCATAATTGTATGTGGATTTTCTAATAGGCAGATGCCGTGTCGTAGCACGGCATGACGATTTAGCAAGGGAATTTATTATCGAAGTAGCTTTTATGAAAATAAAAAAGCCCAGACATTTATCGTCTGGGCTTTCTTATTTAAAGCAAAATATATTAAGCTTTTTTTACGTTTACCGCATTTAAACCTTTTTTGCCTTCAGCAACATCAAAAGTTACTGTGTCGTTTTCTTTGATTTTGTCTTCCAAACCTGTTGCGTGAACAAAAATTTCTTGACCTGAATCATCTTTAATAAAACCAAAACCTTTTGCTTCGTTAAAGAATTTTACTGTACCTGTTTTCATTGTAATGTGATTTGTTTGTTTTTAATTAGTCCGCAAATATAGGGCATAATTCAATATAAGTCAAATTTTTTCTATTTATATCGGTTTTTTAGGTCGGAATATCGATAAATTAACCCTGCTTAGCGAAACTTGTTAGTCCTGAAAATCAAGCTCTTTGCCCGAAAATAGAGCTTCCTACACGTATCATAGTGCTTCCTTGCTCAATAGCTAATTTATAGTCGGAACTCATGCCCATACTTAATTCAAAAGTTTTTAAGCCTGCCTGACCGGTAGGCAGGTCAGAAGTCAAAAGGGGGGCAAATTTGTCGTAAAATGCCTTCAGGGAGCGGAATTCGGCCGAAACTTGCTCATTATTGTCGGTATTTGTTGCCATTCCCATAAAACCGGTGATTTTTATGTTTTTTAGGGCTTTGAGTTCCGTTGAATTGATTAATTGTTCAGCTTCTTCAAAACTTAGCCCAAATTTCGTTTCCTCTTTTGCTATATAAATCTGTAATAAACAATTGATGATTCGGTTGTTCTTAATTGCTTGTTTGTTGATTTCGGTAAGTAATTTCAAACTATCCACCGAGTGAATCAAGGAAACAAAGGGTGCAATGTATTTCACTTTGTTACTTTGTAAATGCCCGATTAAATGCCATTCAATGTCTTTTGGCAAAACTTCATACTTATCCACCATCTCCTGAACTTTGTTTTCTCCGAAGATCTTGTGCCCGGCACCGTATACTTCCTGAAGTTTGTTTATAGGATGTGTTTTGGTAACTGCAATAAGTGTTACTTGCGGAGGTAAGGAGGATTTTATTTTATGGAGGTTTTCTTTTATAGACATTCTTATTTTACTGCTTCTTCGGTTCCTTTTAAATTTTCTTTGAATTTTTCATTATCGGGCTGTATTTCGAGAGCTTTTTTGAAATCGATAATCGCCTCCTTGTACTGTTGCAATTGTGCTTTTGCAATTCCCCTTCCATTAAATGCATGAGCTATTAGTGGATTCATTTCAATAACAATGCTAAAGTGCTGAATAGCCTCTTCGTATTTTTTTATGTCAATTTTCAAAAAACCTTTTGTTAGTCTCAAGTTTACATCTTTTGGTGAAAGAACAATCGCACTATCAATGTCATTTATAGCTCCGTCATAGTTGAGTAAAGTCGCTTTAATTCCAGATCTCCAGCGATACGCCTCTGAATAAGATGGGTTGATTTGTATTATTTTCGAATAATCTAAAATAGCTTTTTCATATTCTAGCATCTCTAGAAAACACATGGCTCTGTTTTCATAATTGAAATAAGACGGATCTAACTCTATTGCTTTATTAAAATCAACAATTGCGTTATCATATTTTTTGAGTCTCTGAAACACTAAAGCTCTATTACAAAACGCGAATGCATATGTTGGATATAGTTCAATGGCTTTGTTATAATCTACCATTGCCTTATCATTTTCATTTATTGCAGAATACAAATTCGCCCTATTATAATAGAATTTATGACTGTTTGGCGACATAGTTATCGCTTTTGTATAATCTTCCTCAGCACCCTTAAAATCATTCATGCTTTTTTTTAAAATAGCTCTATCATAATAATGAATGGGATCGTTGGGGGAAAGCTTAATGAAAAAATCTTTATTTTGAATTTTATAGCGAATTGCTTGATAGCCAGATGTATCAATAGCATCAGTTTGAGCAATTGAATAAAGGCAAAGTGTCGAGAAAAATAATATGATTATGCTTTTTAACATTATTCAGAAAGTGAATAAATCACCAATCCACTTCTCATCTTCGGTTCTACCCAAGTAGTTTTTGGAGGCATGATGTTATTTGTATCGGCAATGTGTTTCAATTGTTCCATTTCAACCGGATACAAACCAAACGCTACTTTGAAATTCCATTTATCTACCTGGTGTTTCAATTCTTTCATTCCTTTTATTCCGGAAACAAATCCAATACGTTTATCGGTTTTTAAATCGTGAACATTTAAAATAGGAGAGAGGATATGTTCTGTAAGTATGGATGCATCCAGACTTCCAACCGGTTCTTCGTTGTGAATGATTTCTTTTTTTGCATCCAATGAATACCATTTTCCTTCCAGATACATACTGAAATTATGCTTTTTAGAAGGTCTGTATAATTCTTCTTTTTCTTCAATTGTAAATTTTTCGGAGAGTTTTTTGATAAAATCAGAAACCGATAAATCATTGATGTCTCTCACGACACGATTAAAATCAAAAATCTTTAATTGTGTTTCCGGAAAGAAAACACCTAAATAATAATTATAAGGCTCTTTACCTGTAAATTTCGGATTCTTTTCTCTGCGTGATTTACCAAGCAATCCTGAAGAAGCTGAACGATGATGTCCATCAGCAATATACACTGCTGGAATTTTAGAAAAACGTTCTTGAATAGTTGAAACAATACTTGAATCATTTACTAGCCATAATTTATGTCTTACTCTATCAGTTGTTGTGAAATCGTAAACAGGTTCTGCTTGTATTGATTTTTCTGTTAGTTCGTCAATTGTTTTATCATTCGGATAAGAAAACAAAACAGGTTCTGCGTTAAAATCGCAGACTTCCAAATAATGCATTAATTTTTCTTCTCTATCCGTTAAAGTTTGTTCGTGAATTTTTATAACGCCATTAAAATAATCATCAATGCTGGAACAACCAATGATTCCGGTATACACATTGCCATCCTTTAATTGTTGGTAGATATAATAAGTCGGTTTGTCATCTGTCACAAAAACTTCTTCTTCAACAAATTTTAAATATTTTGCTTTTGCTTTTTGTAATCGTTCAATTGAACCTGGCTTGGAACGTTTACCATCACTAAAATCCGGACTGATGACATGCAGAAACGAAAAAGGATTGCTTGCTAGTTTGTCGTGAAGTTCGGCCGTATTATAACCGTCAACTGATCTGGAAGCAACTAAATGAACTTTGTCGCGTGAAGGACGTATGCCTTTAAAAGGAATGATATTCGCCATAATTAGTCAGGAGTCGGGAGAACGGAGTTAGGAGTTTTTGGTTTGTTAGATAAAAGAATTTTAGATCTTATTGATTTACTTAATCCACTATTCATTTTTGCTAATTCTACTAATTTGTTTCTCATTAAAACTTCTTCATCTATAGTAATGTATTTTCTTCTTAAAGCAACTGTTGTGCATACAACACATTCTTTCATCGAACGTTTAGATATTCTTAAAAACGAATTAAATTCTTTATCTGTTCCTCCTGAGCCTTCGCCTATGTTGAGTGCAATTGAAGTGGCAGCTCTTCTATATTGATCTATCAAATTAAATCTCTCATTCTGAGGAAACTTATCGGTAAGATCGTAAACGCAATCGATAAAATCCAATGATTTTTGATAAACGATTAATTTCTCAAAATTAAATATATTCTCTTTATCTTCGCTCATTATCTTTTCCTTTTTTTTACCAAACTAAATTCTCTGTACTTCAAATCTAACAGCTATTTTCTCCGTTCTCCAAACTCCTGACTCCCGACTACTTGTTAACTTGAAATTTGGTAACACCGTTCTTAAAAAAATCAACTATTTGATTTGCCGCAGCTAATCCAGCATTGATGTTTGCTTCAGATGTTTCTGCTCCTTGTTTTTTAGGAGTGCAATAATATCTGTTCTCAAACTTCAGTAGTTCCTCGTGATTACTTGGCATAATGTCGGAGATGTATTTAAAGTCGGGACGCTTTTCAAATACTTGTTTTAATTCCCCTTCGTTAATTACTTCTTTGCGTGCCGTATTGATAACAGTTGCACCTGTAGGCATTTTTGATAACAACTCTAAATTAATTGAGTTCTTTGTTTTTTCAGTCGCTGGAATGTTTAATGAAATATAATGACAAGTGCTGTAAAGTTCTTCAACAGAGTTTAGACCTTTTATTCCGTCTTTTTCAATTACTTCTCTTGGTACAAAAGGGTCGAAAGCGTATACATCCATATCAAATCCTTTTGCAATACGTGCTACATTTTTTCCAACATTTCCGTATGCGTGAATACCAATTTTCTTTCCTTTTAATTCTGTTCCCGAAATTCCTTTAAAGTTCCCTCTGGCCATAAACACAAGCATTCCAAATGTTAACTCTGCAACAGCGTTTGAGTTCTGTCCGGGCGTATTCATTGCAACAATTCCTTTTTCAGTCGCAGCAGCAAGATCTATATTATCGTAACCAGCACCTGCACGTACAATTAACTTTAAATTTTTTCCTGCTTCAATAACTTGTTTTGTTGCTTTATCACTTCGTATAATCAAAGCATCCGCATCAGCAACAGCTTTGATCAGATCATCTGCATTGGTGTAGTTCTCTAATAGGTTAATTTCATAACCAGCTTCTGTAATTATTTTCTTTATTCCTTCAACAGCAGTTTTTGCGAAAGCTTTTTCTGTAGCTACTAATATTTTTGTCATAACTTGATATTAAATTCAGTGTAAAAATAAGTTTTTATTGGGGTAAGTGCAAAACAATTCACATTTGTGGCTTTCTATTGGGTGGCGTGGGTTTAAACACATAGACACATAGAAAAAAGGGAAAGGCATGGTGTGTTATTTCATAGGAAAATAAATTTTCTACAGAGAGGCTAAATTTCAGCGACAAACATCTATGGCAGAAGCTTGCTTCTGCGCTATGTAAACAAAAGAAGATAATAAAGGAATATTAGAGAGAAAAAGAATCTTCTTTTTATAAGAAATGTCTGGAGAAAAAGCAAAAATATCTATGTGTCTATGTGTTTAAATTTTTTATTTACGGAGCGCAACATGAAATTTAAGCTCATATCCAAGTCGCAATTCTTTATTCGTAAAATGGGTGGTATCAGTAGAAATTTCAGTAGAATAAAGCATTCCAGCGGGTGGTAAAGGACTTAAATAAATCAATGAATCACCAGTTGTTGTTTTATTTAATTCAGTAATGTACTCATTCCGGCTATCAGTTGCTTTTGAATAGTTAGATACAATAGGATATTGGTAAATTATATGGAAAAGCAATAATCCTATTCCTAAAATAACAGTTCCATTTTTTATAAAACCAAGATTCTTTGAGCTTATAACATCTTTGAATCCTGCATAGAAAAATAGGATACAGCAATAAACAGAAAGTAAAAACGAAACAAAAAACCACATTCTCGGTGGACCTGTTTCTACCATTACATAAGCTACAATAAAGAAAAATAGAAATAGAACCAGGAAAAATACTAAGCTTAATCTCCAAAAGAATGTTTTGAAAGAATACTTAAAAAGTTTTATTTCATTTGACTTTACAGTATTTCCAAGAATGAGAAATGGAGTTGCAAACACAAGTATATAAGTCAGCTTAAATGGTAAATAAAGTATTCCGAATTTTACAAACGATTTAGCAGTAATAAAAAAGGAATACCAGAATTGATGTTCCGGGAAAAGGCCATCGCGTAAATAGTTTCCGGGCGCAATTAAAAAAATGATGAAAGAAATTGCTAGTCCAAAATATACAATTAGTGCTTTTTTATTGGTTGAGAGAAACGAACGAATATTTTTGGTGTTACAATATTTCAGAATGAGATTAATTGTAAAAAACAATCCAAAAATCACTGAAAACACTTCAATAGAACCACCAACATAAATAAAGCAGAATAGTGCGGTAATAGTTGAAAAAACTGCATGTTTGCTATTGCTAAGAAAAACAAGTCCCCAAATAAAAGCAATAATGCTCCACATATAAGAACTTTGAGAGCAAAACCAAAACCAGGACTCTCCAATATCAACGCTCAAGAAAAATAAAAGAGCAGTAAATGAAGCTGCTGAAAATAGTCTTTGTGTTTTTGTAAAGGATAGTGAAAGTGCTTTAGAACAATTTCCCAATAAAAAATAAATCCCGGCAGCTATTAATAAAGCTGAAAGAATAGGGAAGAAGGAGTAAAAAGCATAATTGATATCAAATACTTTGTAAAAAATATCCATTGCAAATGTTGCAGCAAATCGTCCACACCACTCCATATATTGAGAAATCACTCCTGTAATTATTCCGTGATTACGAACATCCCAAATAAAATAGTAATCATCTGTAGCTAAGCGATTGAAATAGCAAAGCATGAGCAACAAGCAAACAAAAAGAGTAAGTATGAATGTGAGTTGTTTTGAATAAGCTTTGCTCATGAAGTAAATTTAAACAAAAAAGGCTTCGCATTTCTGCAAAGCCTTCTCTGTCGTAGCATTAAATAATAAAAACTAAAAATCTATTTTACTTTACTGAATCAACAATAGCTTTAAAAGCTTCCGGGTTGTTCATTGCTAAATCAGCAAGAACTTTACGGTTTAAGTCGATGTTTTTTGCGTGTACTTTACCCATAAATTGAGAGTAAGACATTCCGTAAGGACGAACACCAGCGTTGATACGTTGGATCCAGATTGCACGGAAATTACGTTTCTTTTGTTTTCTGTCGCGGTAAGCGTAAGTTAAACCTTTTTCTAAAACGTTTTTAGCAATTGTAAGAACGTTTTTTCTTGCTCCCCAATAACCTCTTGTTTGTTTTAATACTTTTTTTCTTCTGGCTCTTGAAGCCACCGAGTTAACCGATCTAGGCATGTTTTTTTGTTTTTTGGTTTCAGCGTCCTGTTAAGGCTCTTTGTGCTGATTTCCTGGTTTATACTAATTTAATTGTTTTCGTTTTTAATAGGCATTAGTTTTTGCTTTTTCTCGACTCCGCTCGAAATGACGCAATCAAAGCAAATACTATTTACCAATCGTAAGCATAGCTTTTACTTTAGGCAAATCTGTTTTGTCTACTATAGTTGTACCTGTTAAGGCACGTTTAGCTTTTGTAGATTTTTTTGTCAAAATGTGACTTTTAAAAGCATGTTTTCTTTTTACTTTTCCTGTTCCAGTTAACGAAAATCTTTTTTTCGCTCCTGAATGCGTTTTCATTTTAGGCATTGTACTGTTTTTTAATTGTTGTTTATTTTATTCTTTTATTTTGTCTATTGTCGACTGCAAATTGTCTACTTTTTCTTCGGTGCAATAACCATAATCATTTTCTTTCCCTCCAAAACCGGCATTTGTTCAGGTTTTCCGTATTCTTCCAACTCATTCACAAAACGAAGTAATAAAATCTCTCCGTGTTCTTTAAACAAAATTGAACGACCTTTAAAAAATACAAACGCTTTTACTTTTGAACCTTCTTGTAAAAACTTAATGGCGTGATTTTTCTTAAAATTAAAATCGTGCTCATCTGTTTGAGGACCGAAGCGGATTTCTTTGATAACTGTTTTAGCAGCTTTCGACTTCAGTTCCTTTTGTTTTTTCTTTTGATCGTATAAAAACTTTTTATAATCAACTATTTTACAAACCGGGGGAACTGCTGTTGGAGAAATCTCCACTAAGTCCAATCCTGCTTCTTTAGCAATTGCCAGGGCTTTATCTATCGGATAAATTCCCGGTTCTATTCCTTCAAAAACTACACGTACTTCTCTTGCTCTGATGCGTTCGTTAATTGCGTGAAGTTCTTCTTTTCTTCTTTGTCCGCCTCTTCCAAATCGTCTGTCAACGTTAGCTGCAGGAGCTGTTCCTGTAGTTGATGAGCCGGGTTTTACAAATTTTCCTGGTGCAGGCTTATTAAATTTATTGCCTGAATTGTTGTTAAATGGAGCTGCTATAGCTTGTTCCTCCTATTTTTTAGTTATTAGTTAATTGAGTTAAATAGTTAATTGGGGCTCTGTTTACGCTGTTTTATACTTTGCCTAAATTTACCAATTCCCTTTTTACTTATTTAACTTTTATTAAATCTGTTTTCTATTTCCGTATTGATAATCTTCGCAAACGCTTCTAAATCAAAGGTTCCTAAATCACCATCGCCTTGTTTTCTGACTGCAACTTTATTCTCGGCCTCTTCCTTTTCCCCTACAATCAACATGTACGGCACTTTTTGTAATTCAGTATCCCGTATTTTCTTCCCTATTTTTTCGTTCCTATCGTCTACGAGCCCGCGAATATCGTAATTTTTTAACAATTCTAAAACTTTATTTGCGTAATCATTGTATTTTTCACTAATAGGGAGCACCGAAACTTGGTCAGGAGTCAACCACAGTGGGAATTTCCCGGCACAATGCTCTATCAAAACAGCTATAAAACGCTCTAAAGACCCAAAAGGAGCACGGTGAATCATAACCGGACGGTGTTTTTGGTTATCGCTGCCTGTATATTCCAGCTCAAAACGCTCCGGAAGGTTATAATCTACTTGGATTGTACCCAATTGCCATTTACGACCAATAGCATCTTTTACCATAAAATCGAGCTTAGGGCCATAAAATGCCGCTTCACCCAACTCAACAACCGTTTTTAAGCCTTTTTCAGCTGCCGATTCGATAATGGCTTGTTCTGCCAATGCCCAGTTTTCGTCCGAACCAATGTATTTAGTCTTATTTTCTGGATCTCTTAATGAAATTTGTGCTGTATAATCAGTAAATCCTAAAGCATTGAAAACATACAATACCAAATCAATTACTTTACAGAATTCTTCCTTTACTTGATCTGGGCGACAAAATAAATGTGCATCATCTTGAGTAAATCCACGCACACGAGTTAAACCGTGCAATTCACCTGCTTGCTCATAACGGTAAACTGTTCCGAATTCAGCAAAACGAATTGGTAAATCCTTGTAGGAGCGGGGAGATGTTTTATAAATTTCGCAGTGGTGCGGACAGTTCATCGGTTTTAAGAAAAACTCTTCTCCCTCATGTGGAGTGCGGATTGGCTGAAATGAATCCGCTCCGTATTTTTCATAGTGTCCCGATGTAATGTATAAATTTTTATTTCCAATGTGCGGAGTTGCAACAGGTAAATAACCACTTTTAATTTGTTGTTTTTGTAAAAATTGCACCAATCTTTCACGCAAGGCAGCTCCTTTCGGAAGCCACAATGGCAAGCCCATTCCAACCTTTTCTGAAAAGGCAAAAAGCTCTAATTCTTTTCCTAATTTACGGTGATCACGTTTTTTTGCTTCTTCTAAAAGAACCAAATAATCTGCTAAATCTTTTTGTTTAGTAAATGTAACAGCGTAAACGCGGGTTAACATTTTATTTTTTTCATCGCCTCTCCAATACGCTCCGGCAACATTCATTAGCTTTGCAGCTTTAATGAAGCTAGTATTTGGAATATGTGGTCCGCGACATAAATCCGTAAAATTTCCTTGCTGATAAAAAGTAATTTGTCCATCCTCTAATCCTTCTAAAAGATCAAGTTTGTATTCATCGTTTTTCTCAGTGAAATATTTTATAGCATCTGCTTTCGAGACTTCTGTACGCTTGAATTCGCTTCCTAAACGGGCTAATTCAAGCATTTTGTCTTCTATTTTTTTGAAATCATCTTGAGAAATAGTTTTTCCTCCTAAGTCGATATCATAATAAAATCCATTGTCGATTGGCGGACCAATTCCGAATTTTGTTCCAGGATAAATCGCTTCTAATGCCTCAGCCATAAGGTGGGCAGAGGAGTGCCAAAGTGTAGATTTTCCTTCAGCATCATTCATGGTAAGTAAAACCAATTTCGAATCTTCGTTGATTGGCCGGGATGAATCCCATACTTCACCATTTACTTTGGCTGCTAAAACATTTCTCGCTAAACCTTCGGAAATTGATAGCGCAACTTGGTGCGCTGTAGTTCCTTTTGCGTATTCACGCACAGAACCATCGGGTAGTGTAATTTTAATCATTTTTTTTAGTTTACCAAACATCCAAACAAACGGACGCAGGAATTAATAAGGGTGCAAATATAATAAAACAAATGAAAAAGTGCAGGACTATTTGGTTTTAAAACCAATCAACATCACCATACAAGCTTTGTGGTCGACTTCTGTATTGCTTGGCGGTATTTCGTAAATGATGCTGTATGTAGCATCTGTCACTGGCTCGTAAGTCCAGGTTGTATTGGATGAATCAATAATTTTTTCTGCAACTTTCACTTTGGGATTTGCTTTATCATAAATGCAGATTTTTACAGACTCTTCAAAAGTAGATGAACAAAAAATCAATTTGTATTTCTGCTTTTTAAAAGCAACAAATTCAATGGGAATGTTTTTATTGATTTGATCGAAAGAAAACTCGTTCATTAAAAAGCCATCGTACTTATATGGCTTGGGAATTTGAACTTTATTGTCTTCAATAATTTTTGAAATTTTGTATTGCGAAAAGGCAGGTGTAGAACATCCCAGAAATAAGATAAAAAGGAATAACCTAAAAGGATAAGGGAATTGATTAATCATTGTCATTATAAGCGTAGTCTAGAAATTATTCAGCAAGTTCTTCTTTTCCTGCGTAACCTATTAACAGAACTACACAGCCTGTTTTTACTTTGCCATCCAAACTTTTAGGGACTTCGTATTCAATGTAATAGTTTCCTGGCTTGGGAGGTTGGAATGACCAGAAATTATTATCTACACCTTGATCGTTATCGTAAACTTTATTTCTACCTTTTTTTACTTTATTGCTTTTATCATAAATGTTCATTTTTACAGGTTCTTCAAAACCTGATGAACAAAAAATCAAACGATATTTCATTCCACGAAAAGCAGTAAAAACAACTTCTTGTTTTTTTTCTTTATCATCAAATGTAAATTCTGTTACAACATAAGCATCATATTTATATGGTTTTGGAACGTTTGGCTTACAGCTTTTCATTATGCTTTTAGCCTTGCATTGTCCAAAAATATTATGGTTAGTACACAAAAGTGTACTAACCATAAAAATAAATGTAAATATGAATTTACTTTGTTTCATTCGGTTTATTTATATCCAACCATAAAAATCATGCAACCGCTTAATTTTGCATTGGTACTATCTGCAGGTACATCGTAATCTACAAACATTTTGCGAGCACGGGGAACATCAAAAATTAATTGAGTGTCTTCCGGTTTTGCGTCTTTGTTTGAGAAGATAGCCTCTCTTTTTTTAGCTTCTTTATCTTTTGTATAAACATTGATTTTAATTCCTTTTGGCATACCGGATGTATTAAATACCAAACGGTATTTTTCACCAATAAAAATAGGAACTTCCACTTCTAACTGTTGAGGCTTTTTAGTGAAGTTAATCTTTGTAAATTTTTGGCTGTCGTATTTATACGGATCCAATTTTTTCTTGCAACTAGTAGTTAGCGCTTTCTTATCACAGTTGTCGGCTGTTTGAATAGTAGTAAATCCAAAAACGAATACCAAACCAACTAAACTTATATAAAATGCTTTTTTACTCATCTGTGTGTCTTTTTTTATTGCATTCGTGAATACTTTGTATTTCATATCCTTTAATTTTTTATACTTTTTTAGAATTATCCGTTAATAAATTTAACACGTAAAGCTTCAATTTTTGTAGTTAATTGAGCAACTTCATCATCTGTTAATGTCAACTCTTTGTCTGTATTGTCTTCTCCTTCTGGGTTATTTTTTACTGATGGCAATGCATCATAAATATCTTTTACAACTACTAGGTCGGCAATTAAACCTGTTATAGCAGCATCTTTTTTCTCTTCTGCTTTCAAAGCATTGATAATGCTACCTAAGATTGTCATTTGCTCAGCCAATTTGCTGTTCAATGATTTGTCTTTTCCTTTTTCGTAAACTTTAGAACCTATGTACATACTTTCAACCCAAGCTCCTGAGAATACAATTGAAGTGATTTGTTGTTGATCGTTTTCATCTAAATACATATCTGTTACCATTTGCAATTCAGCAATGATATAAGCCAAAGAATCTTCGTTACTCAAGTTTTTCTCAAAACGTGAAGACAAATTTCCCTGATCAAAAACAGTTCCCATTCCTAAGTTATCAGCCAGCTGACGGCTTAGTTTCAGGTAAGTCATTGCTTCTTGATTTTGCTTGTTCAATACTGCATACGATAAATCAGCACTATAAACACCAAGATTGATAGCTTTATTTAGGTTTGAAGTATATTTTGCCGGGTCTTTTAAATCACTCGTAACGCCAGCCTTATATTTTAAGCCAGATTTCTTGAAAATAGAAGCAATTTGTAAAGGCGAAGGAAGAGAATACGTTACTTCTTCAGTTTGTACTTCAGTTGTTACTGAATCTTCAGTTGGAGGAGTAATAGTATCTTCAGTTGGAGCATCGTTTCCGCAACCTACAAACATCATACTTGCTACAATAAATAATGCACCTTTTGATACGAGTGAATTTT
>SXGT01466687.1_pt1 | contig 17035 bp, 14 predicted proteins | sample 3176221 | NCBI WGS metagenome assembly SXGT01 (sample SAMN11356862, study PRJNA531348) | freshwater metagenome | isolation source: freshwater sample F1-120 | place: China: Fuxian Lake, Yuxi | collected 2017-12-25 | reverse complement strand
CTCGTGCTCGCGCTCGCGGTGATCGGAGGTGTGGGCGCGGCGGCCGACGAGCCCGCCGCGCGCGACGCGCTCGCAAGGGGGCAGCAAGCGACCACCCCGACGTCCGCCGCCGGCGACCACGCCGCCGATCATCACGCCGGCGACCACACCGGCGACGCGTCGACCGTCCCGGGCGCGCACGCGCACGGCGAGACCGACGTGATGTACGCCGACCTCCCCGCCGCTCTGGCCGCGCAGGTCGACATCGTCAAGGCCTACGTCGAGCGCTACCCGACGGCGGCCGACGCGGCTCGCGACGGCTGGATCAAGGCGACCCTGAGCCTCAACGGGATCGGCGCCCACTACCTGAAGGGCGGCCCGACCGGCTTCCTCGGCGACTACGAGTTCGATCCCGCAGCGCCCAACGTCTTGTTGTTCGACGGCGAAGGTCCCGACGCAAAGATCGCGGGCGCCAGCTTCATTCTCAGCGACCCTGATCCCGAAGGGTTCGTCACCGATCTCGACGTCTGGCATGCACACGTCGGCGTGTGCTTCGACGTCGCGCAGGGTGTCGTCATCGGCGAGATCGACGGTCACGACGACTCCACGATCAGCTTCACCACGCAGGACTGTCTCGACCGGGGGGCGCTCGCCTTCCCGATCGCGGACCTGAAGATGATCCACCTCTGGGTCGGCCCCGACTACATCGACGATGGTCCCGTCTTCGCCCACGATCACCCGAAGCTCTACGACGGGGTGAAGGCGGCCGACCTCGAGTCGCCTGGCACCTGATCCTGCCAGGCCCGTAGGATCCGCCTCGCAGGATCGACGAACACTCCGAACCCTTCGATTCCCCGCCTGAGGAGGCACAGTGTCCGAGAAGCACGCGTTCTTGTCCGAGGGTTGGATCATCGCCGTCGAGACGATCGTCACCGAGCAGGGCGCCGGCGCCGCGGGCCCCCACGGCAACGTCGTGGTGAACCTGATCGTCACCGACACGCCGTTCGGTGAGGACAAGCAGTTCCACATGGGGACGGTCGACGGCGGCGCCGTCATGGGCGGCGGCCACCGCGAGAATCCCGATGTCACCCTCACCACCGACTACGTGACCGCCAAGGAAGTCTTCGTCGCGGGCAATCCGCAGGCGGGCATGCAGGCGTTCATGTCGGGCAAGGTCAAGGTGCAGGGCGACATGACCAAGCTCATGGCCGCGCAGGCCGGCGGCGGTGGCGGCGGCAACCCCGAGATGCAGACCGCGATCCAGGGCATCACCGAGTAGCCCCCGCACACTTGCACTCGAAGGCGGGGCGGCTGCCCCGCCTTCGTCGCGTCCCGGCCCGATCGGGAGCCGTCTCAGGCGGCGCGGGCGAGGCGGAGGCCGCGTGGTGTCGCCGCCGACCGCACGAAGGACGCGCTGACGACTGCGCCGAGCGCCATCACCCCGGCGACCGCGTAGGCAACGGTGAACGCACTCGCGCCGCTGCCGGCCTCTTGCGCGGTCGACAGCACCTGGATCCCCGTAGCCGCGCCGAGTGAGGCGATCATCGCCTGCGCCGCGTTCGCCGCGCCGAGGTGCGCCGAATCGACCGCGTTGCCGACCGCCGACACGAGGCTCGGCGTTGCGATACCCATCCCGAGACCTGCGATCCCGAGCCCGACGAACACGAGCGGCAGCGTGTCGGTCGCGGCGGCAACGGCGAACGCGACCATGGCGGCGAGCACGAGGAGCACTCCCGTGACGCTCATCCGGCGATCACCGACGCGCACGGCGACGTATCCCGCGGCCGGGGAGGTGAGGCTGAAGATCAACGGTCGGATCGCCATCGCGGCCGCGGCACCACCGGTCGTGAACGCGAACCGGTCGGTGACGAGCAACGGCGACACGATGAAACTGCCCATGTAGGCGAAGTTGGCGGCGAACTGTGTGAGCACCGACGCCGTGAAGTTGCGACGGGCGAAGAACGCGAGTGGGAGCAGCGGTTCGCTGACGCGTCGCTCGACGCGCACGAACGCGACGAGCGAGGCCGCGCCGACGACGAGCGCGATCGGGACGAAGGGTTGGAGCCAGCCCGTGCTCCCGCCACGCTGCAACGCGAGGAGCAACGACACGACGCCGAGACCCAACGTGACCGCGCCGCGCACGTCGAGCGCGGCATCGACGTGAGGCGCGGAGTCGCGCAGCACGATCGTCGCGATCGCCAACGCGACGAGTGCGAAGACGAACTGGCCGATGAACAACCAACGCCAGCCGAACGCGTCGACGACGGGTCCGCCCGCGGCGAGCCCGATCACGGGTGCGCCCGCCCCGACGAGTTGCCACCATCCCATCGCGCGCACGCGGTCGTCACCGGTGAAGTGGCGCATCACGATCGCCATCGACGCCGGCGCGGTCGCGGCACCGCCGAACGCGCCGAGGATCCGCAGGATCGACAGCGAGGTCCCGTCCCACGCGAACGCGGTGAGGCCCGAGAACACTGTGAACACGGCGAAGCCTGTGAGGTAGACGCGCCGGTGGCCGCGCAGGTCGCCGAGCTTGCCCGCGAGCGGCATCGACAACGCGACCGCGAGCATCGGGCCCGTGACTGCCCAGGTGAGATTGCCGGGTGAGGTGCCGAGGTCGTCGGCGATCCGACCGAGCGAGACGCTGATGATCGTGATCGTGCAACCCGACGCGAAGAGGCCGGCGAGTGCCGACCAGAGCGCCCACCAGCGGTACCGGTCGCTGCTGTGGACCCGCCGACCGAGGCGGTCCCGCCAGAGGCCCTCCCAGTCGAGGACCGGGACCTCTTCGGTGGCCGTCAGCTCGCTCGGACGTGCGGCAGCGGCAGGGCGTTTCGGCGGAGCGTCGATCTCGGAACGCTAGTTGACCGTTCGGTCAAGTTTCCGGTGGGATGGCGAGGAGGTCGCCGCCTCGGTCGCCACCTCGGTTGCGATCCGCGTGACGGATTCCAAGAAGCGCTCGACGGTCAGCGGCTCGGAATCGTCGCAGCGACGAGCCTGGGGACCCGGTCGCAGGGGCCGGCCGAAGCCATTGCCGGGACGGGCGAGGGGTGGGCGCGTCGTGCCCCCGTGCAGGTTCCTCCGGTACACCCCACGACCGTACGATCGACCACGGAGCGTGGCGATAGGTCGCCAGACCCATTCCTCCAGCACTCTCCGTGGTCAATTCCGGACAATTACCACGGATCGGCCAGGGTCAGGCCTCCAGCTTGGTCGCCTCGCTCGCGAGCTCGGCCACCGTCCAGCGGTCGTCCTTGTCGATCTTCTGCGCCGGGGTCCAGCTCTGCACCCGGGTCACGTTGCCGCCCTGCACCATGAAGGTCTCCCCCGAGAAGGGACAGTCCGCGGTGGCGAGGTACGCGACGAACGGCGACACGTTGGCCGGGTCCCACAGGTCGAAGCCCTCCTCCGGTGCCTTGACCGCGTCGCCGAGGCCCGGGGTCTCGAGGGTCAACCGCGTGCGCGCCCCCGGACAGATGGCGTTGGAACGGACGCCGTACCGCTTCAACTCCTTCGCCGCGATCTGGCTCAGCGTGGCGATCCCCGATTTGGCCGCGCCGTAGTTCGCCTGGCCCGGGTTTGAGAACACCCCCGAGGTCGACGACGTGTGGATGATCGATCGGTCGCCCTCGATCCCTGCCTTCGTCTGCTCGCGCCAGTACGCGGCCGCGAAGTGTGTCGGCGCGAAGTGGCCCTTCAGGTGCACCGTCACGACGGCGTCCCACTCCGACTCGGTCATGTTCACGATCACGCGGTCGCGCAGGATCCCGGCGTTGTTGACGAGGATGTGCAGATCGCCGAAGGTGTCGACCGCCTGGCGCACCATGCGCTCGGCATCGGCCCAGTCGGCGACGTTGTCGCCGTTGACCACGGCCTCGCCGCCCATCGCCTGGATCTCGGCGACGACCTGCTGGGCGGGGCTGGCATCGGCGCCTTCGCCGTGACTGTCGCCGCCGAGGTCGTTGACCACGACCTTGGCGCCCTCTGCGGCGAAGAGCAAGGCGTGCTCGCGCCCCAGGCCTCGCCCGGCTCCCGTGATGATGGCGACGCGCCCGTCGAGTGCACCCATGGTTCCGACTCCCCGTAGAGGACGACCAGCTTCGGGCGCAAGGTATCGCGCCGCCTCCACGGTCGGTCAATCGCGTGCGGGTCGGCGCACCCGCGAGACGGCGACCTCAGAACGCGAGCACGACGGTCGTGCCGCGCGCGACCTTGGCCCCCGGCTGCGGATCCATACCCGACACCGTCGCACCCGGTCGATAGCTGCTGTCGGGGTCGCACTTCAGCCCGAGATCCTGGAGTTCGGTACACGCGGCGTCGAGTTCGAGCCCGAACACGTTGGGGACCGGGATCCGCTCGGGACCCTTGCTGACCCGCAACTCGACGGCGCTGCCGTACGGCAGCGACTCGCCCGCCTCCGGACTCGTCCCGACCACGAGTCCTGCGTCGACGTCTTCGCTGAAATCCTCGCGCCGCGACACGATGAAGCCGAGCGCTTCGAGTTCGGTCTGCGCGTCGTCGGTGTCGATCCCGACGAGGCCCGGGACCTCCCGCGGTGCGCGACCGCGGCTGAGCACGACCGCGACCTGCGTGTCGCGATCGGCCTTCGCCGCGGCTGCCGGCGCTTGCGACACGACCTCGCCCGCGGGGACTGTCTCGTCGTATGCCTCCGTGAAGCTCACGAGCAGGCCCGCGTCGTCGAGCGCGAGCGTCGCTTCGTCGCGCGTGAGGTTCGCGAGGTCGGGCACCGTCACCGGCGCCGGTCCGGTCGACACGACGACCCGGATCGGGCCGTTCGTCCGCGCACCCGATGCCGGACGCTGGTCGATCACGATTCCCGCCGGGTCGTCGCTCGACCGCCGCTCGACCACGAGCGCGAGCCCGGCGCGTTCGGCGAGCACGCGCGCCGTCGAGGCCGAGCGGCCGATCACACCGGGAACGGGCGTTCCCGCGGCGGCGCCCATCGAGCCGAGCGCCACCACACCGAGCACGAGCGCGGCAGCCACGACCACCGCGACGACGAGGGGAACGAAGTTGCCGCGCCGCGCGCGGGTTCGGAACCGGGCCCCGCCGCCCGAGCGCGCCGCGCCGGCATCGTCACCGTACGCGGGCTCACCGAACGCCGGCTCACCGAACGCCGGCTCACCGGACGCGGGCTCACCGAACGCGTCTTGATCGAACAGGTTCGGCGCGGTGCCGGGCGCCGCGGGTGCGACCGAGACCGCGGCGGCGACGTCGGAGGCGCGCGGCGCTGCCACGACCATGGTCGGGTGGGGATCGATCGTCGGTACCGACGGCTCGGCGAGCGGGATCGGCGCGGCGAGGCCGAGCGCATCGCACGCATCGGCGAGCGCCGTCGCCATGGTCGCCGCGTCGGGATAGCGCTCGTCGGGATCGACGCGGCCGACCCGTTCGATGACGGCACGCAGAGGACCCCACTCCGGCTCGGCCGTGACGGCCTGGCGCGTCCGCATCGCCAAGGAACCCATCACCGTGTCGGCCGCGAACGGAATCGTGCCCGTGATGCTCTCGTACAGGACGAGGCCGAGCGAATAGAGGTCGCTCCGCGCGCCGAGCGGAACACCACTCGCCTGTTCGGGCGACGCGTATCGGGCCGTGCCGAACACCGTGCCCGCCGGCTCGGTCCACGACGCTTCGGCGAGTGCGCGCGCCAGCCCGAAGTCGGCGATCCGGACATGGCCGTGAATGTCGAACAAGAGGTTGGCGGGCTTGATGTCGCGGTGCCCGATGCCGCGGGACTGCGCATACTCGAGTGCTCCCGCGACATCGCGCCCGAGCCGGGCCGCCTGCGACGGCGACAGCCGCGCGCCGGTGTCGAGGAGCGAACGCAGCGAACCACCCTCGAGCAACTCCATCACCATGAACGGGACGTCGTCTTCGCCCCAGTCGTGGACGGTCATGATGTGCTGGTGTTGCAGCGAGGCCGCGACGCGCGCCTCGGCGCGGAATCGCTGGAGGAAGCCCTGGTCGTCGCCGAGGCCCTGGTGCAACACCTTCACCGCGACCCGCCGCTCGAGTTGCACGTCGTCGGCCTCGTAGACGCGTCCGCTCGCGCCGACACCGATCACGACGCGGAGTCGGTAGCGATCGGCGAGCACCCGGCCGGTGAGATCGTCGGCACGGCTGCTCGGAGAGGCGCCGGCAGACGCCGACGCGTTCGAGGCTCGAGTGCGAGCGACGTCGTCGACAGCCATTCCGACCACGGTACCGGCCGCTCGGGGCCGCGCCCGGCCACGTTGGTAGCGTCGCTCCTGTGGCACTTCGGCGTGAGCAGGTCAAACACTCACTCGTCTTCGGGTTCGGCGGCGCGCTCGCGATCGTGCTGTTGATCTTCGCCATCGCGTCGACCGACACCGATCCCGTCGACGACAACGGCACGACGCTCGCGAGCGAACACCTCGTCCCCCAGCGCGGCGCGACGGTGCCGTTGCAGGCGCCGGTCGGCATCGAACTCGACGCCGACGGCAACTTCGACGCACAGATCTACGTCGACGGAACGCCGATCCCGCGCGACGAGTACCTCGCCGGCGACCCCGGTCTCGGCCAGTTCATCTTCAAGCCCGGTGCCGACGCCGAGGGCAACGCGCGGTTCGTTCGCGAATGGACCCAGGGACGTCACGAGGTACGGGTCACGTACTGGCCCGCGACGTCGTCCGAAGACGTGGGGCCGACCAACGCCGTCCTCTGGTACTTCATCGCCGGGTAACGGCGACGGCCGTTGCGCTCGTGGTCACCCGGAGTGTCGGCCGTGCGCGAGGAGGTCGTCGAACGCGTCCTCGTCGAGCACGGTGATGCCGAGCGATTCGGCCTTTGCCAGCTTCGTCCCCGCGTTGGCACCGGCGACTACGTAGTCGGTCTTCTTCGACACGCTGCCCGTGACCTTCGCGCCGAGCGCGACGAGCTGCGCGCTCGCCTCCTCACGCGTCCGACGTTCGAGCGATCCGGTGAGCACGAACGTGAGACCGCTGAGATCGGGACCGTCGGTGGAAGGCGCCTGCGGCGCGGGTCCGGCCAGGTTCACGCCGGCGGCACGCAGCTTCGCCACGAGGGCTCGGCTCGCCGGTCGAGCGAAGTAGTCCTGCACGCTCTGGGCGATGATCGGCCCGACACCTTCGATCGCGACGAGCGACTCGGCGTCGGCACTGGCGATGTTGTCGAGGTGACCGAGGCTCCGCGCGATCGCCTGCGCCGCCGTCGGCCCGACGTTGTCGATCCCGAGACCAACGAGCACCCGCCACAACGGCCGAGCGCGGCTCGCGTCGATCGCCTCGACGAGTTGCGCCGCGGAGCGCTGGCCCATCCGCTCGATCTGCACGAGGGCGTCGGTGGTGAGCGAGTAGATGTCGCCCGCGTCGTGCAACAGGCCCGCCCGCGCGAACTGCGCCACTCGCTCCTCGCCGAGTCCTTCGATGTCCATCGCGCCACGTCCGGCGAAATAGACGATCTGCTGGCCGACGCGGGCCGGGCATGCGTCGTTCACGCAGTGATGGTTCGCCTCGCCCTCGAGTCGCACGAGACGGCGGCGACACGCCGGGCAGGTGCTGGGGAACTTCCATGGTTTCGATCCACGCGGTCGTTTCGCGAGGATCGGACCGACGACTTCGGGGATCACGTCGCCGGCCCTCCGCACGACCACGGTGTCGCCGGGCCGAACATCGCGCCGGGCAACCTCGTCCTCGTTGTGCAGCGTCGCGGTGCCGACGTGTACGCCCCCGACGAGCACCGGCTCGAGCATCGCGAACGGTGTCGCGCGGCCGGTGCGGCCGATGCTCACCATGATGTCGCGCAGGATCGTCGAGCGCTCCTCGGGCGGGAACTTGTAGGCGATGGCCCACCGCGGCGCCCGGCTCGTGCTGCCCATCGCGTTCCGCTGGGCGACCGCATCGACCTTGACGACCGCGCCGTCGATGTCGTACCCGAGCGCGTGGCGGACCGACTCGAGCTCGCGACAACGCTCGGCGACCGCGTCGAGGTCGACGAACGGACGGATCTCGGGATTCACCGGCAGACCCAGCTCCTCGAGCCACCCGAGCGTTGTGAGGTGCGACTCCAGCGTCGGCGCGCCCTCGACCGCTCCGAGTTGGTAGCAGTTCCAGCTGAGGTCACGCGTTGCGGTGATCCCGGCGTCCTTTTGTCGGAGCGATCCCGCGGCTGCATTGCGCGGGTTCTTGAACGCCGGCTGTCCGGCCGCGATCTGGCGATCGTTGAGATCGCCGAAGGCCACGTGCGTCATGAAGATCTCGCCGCGCACCTCCAAGAGATCCGGGACGCGTTGCCCGGTGAGGCGCTTCGGAACCTGGGCGATCGTGCGGACGTTCTCGGTGACGTCCTCGCCGGCGAAGCCGTTGCCACGCGTCGCGGCTCGAGCGAACCGACCCTGCTCGTAGAGGATCGAGATCGCGAGCCCGTCGAGTTTCGGTTCGACGACATAGGTGATCGCGTCGTCGATGAGCTTGGCGATCCTCACGCCCCACGCGAGCAGGTCGTCGTGGCCGAACGCGTTGTCGAGCGAGAGCATCGGGACGAGATGCTCGACCTCGGCGAAGGTCGAGCGGGCGGCGGCACCCGGCGCTCGCGTCGGCGAGTCGCTCGTGACGAGCTCAGGATGCTCGGCCTCGATCGCCACGAGTTCGCGGACCAGCTCGTCGTACTCGGCGTCGGTGACCTCGGGGTCGTCGGCGCCGTAGTAGCGATCGTTGTGATAGCGGATCGTCTCGCGCAGCTCGTCGGCGCGCGACGCGAGGTCTCGTGACACCCCGCGAAGCTACGCGCCGACGGTGAGCTTCGTCGCCGCGGCCTGGTCGAACACTCGTCCCGCGAGGTCGCGAGCGAGCGCCAACGAGTGTTCGGCCTGGGAGACGCCGTGGGCCGCCATGCCGCAGCTGGGGGTGACCATCGCTCGGCTGCGCAACAGCACGCCGTCGCAGCCCCGCCGCGTCAGCTCGCACCAGAGCTCGACGAGCGATCGCCACAGCGGCGCGGCCGACTCGCCGACCGGGCGATCGGTCGGTACCGCGCCCCATGCCACGAACCCCCCCGCGTCGAGGAAACGGGCGAGGCCGGCAGCATCGGCGAGCCAGCGCGGCGAGACGTCGATACCGAGCACGTCGGGACCAGCGGCGAGTGCGAGCCGCGCGTCGCCGTTGCCGCAGACGTGGACGCCCGTGGCACAGTCGACCGCGGCGAACGCGCCCGAGAGCAGGTCGCCCGCGTGCTCGTGGTCGATGGGAGGCACGTCGTCGTTCCACAAGACGAGCGCGGGTTCGTCGAAGAACAACACGAGTTCGGTCTCGGGCAGGCGCTCCCGCACGAGGCGCTCGATCGCGCGCGCCCAGGCACGCGCGAGGGCCGTCGCCCGGCCGAAGGCGATCTCGTTCGGAACGCCGGCGCGTTCGAGCGCGACACCGAGCGTCAACGGCCCGGTGAGCTGCGCCTTGATCCGCTGCGGAACGCGGGGCTGCGCCGTCGCGACGTCGACGAAGGTGAGGAGACCGCCATGGGCGATCGGGTCGAAGGTGGTGTCGACCGGTGCGTCGACATCGATCGCCGAGGTCACGCTGAACGTGCCGTCGGGAGCGACGGATACCTCGGGGAGGCCGCGGAGCCACTGCGCGAGCATCCCCTCGAGGGCGCTGCGAGTGGGGAGCTGGGGCGCGGCGGCGAGTTCGGGGGTTGCCCGCAACGCGAACGCGGCCGCGGCGCCCGCGTCGGTGTGGGGCAGGCTGCCGATCGCGGTGGCGAGTCCGGCGATCAGCGCGCGGTGGGGGCCCTGCGTCGTCGGTGAACCCGGCGAACCTTGTGAACCCTGTGAGCCTTGTGAACCCTGCGAACCCTGCGTCCCACGCGTCATGGTCTTCGTAGGATAGAAGTCGTCCGTCGTCGTTCACGAAGCGAGCGTGCAACTTCCATGGTCCTCCGGCTCGCCCGCGTGGTGTGGTTCCTGCTCCCGGCCACGGCCGGCACCGTGATCGACGACGCAACCCGCGAATGGTCGGGGGCGCCTCGCGTCGTGGCGCTGGCGCTCGCCCTCGTCGCGTGGCTGCTCGCGTCGTTCGCGCTGCTCGTCCCGCGACCGCGGTCGTTCACGGTGCTGCGGATCGCCGCTCCCGGCCTCGCGATCGCGACGTCGGCGGCGGCGTTCCGCGCCGGCGCTGTCGTCGCGACGGTCGCGACCGCGCACGCATGGTTTGCCGCGGCGTGCGTCCTGTCGTCGGGCGTCGCGCATTCCTGCGCCGACGGCGCGTCGTACGGCAACGAACGTCGGTTCCCGCTACGACTGCCGCCGCAGTTCGCGTTGCTCGTCGTCCCATCGTCGGTCGCGCTCATCGGCGCAGTCGTCGTTTCCGGGCCGTTGTTGCTCGCTGCCGAGCAGTGGATCGCGGGTGGCGCGGTGATGATCGCCGGCCTGCCGATCGCGTTCGCGCTCACGCGTTCGCTGATGTCGCTCGAACGCCGCTTCGTCGTGATCGTGCCGGCCGGGCTCGTGGTCAGCGACGCGCTGACGCTCGTCGATCCCGTGTTGTTCCCGAGCGACCACCTGCTCGCGATCGGAACGAACGACGACCCCGGTCGCGGGCTTCCCGACGCGACGCCCGGCGTGCTCGACCTGCGGCTCGGCGCGGTCGGCGCGGTGGAATTGCGACTCGACACACCCGCCCCGCTGCCGCTGCGAGCGGGGCGACGCGACACTCGCACCCTCGAGATCGGTCGCGTCGTGTTCACGCCCGTCCGGCCCCGCCGGTTCCTCGACGAATTCACCGCGAACGCTCCCCGCAGCGACGCGTGACGACGCGTGACGACGCGTGACGACCGCCAGGCCATCGAAACCGATCGCAGCCCCAACTCCGTGTCGCTAGGTTCGCTCGCATGGAACATGCCTCGCACTGCACCCATCTCGCCGCCGAGGTCGCCGCGTTCGCAGAGCTGATCGCCGAGGCCGACCTCACGGTGCCGGTCCCGTCGTGTCCCGGTTGGGATCTCGGCGCCCTCGTCGCGCACCAGGGACGCGTCCACCGCTGGGCCGAGCGCACCGTCGCGACGCGCGCACGAGCGCGTATCGATGGTGCCCAGCTCGAGGACCGACCGCCGCCCGGCGTCGATCCCGCGTCGTGGCTGCGCGAGGGCGGGGAGCGACTCGTCGCGACCCTTCGCGCCGTCGACCCCGACGAGCCGATCTGGGCGTGGGGCACGGACCAGCACGCTCGCTTCTGGTCGCGCCGTCAGCTCCACGAGACGGTGGTCCACCGTGCTGACGCCGCGCTCGCGCTGGGTCGTGACCCCGTTGTCGACCCAGCCGTCGCGCTCGATGGCATCGACGAGTTGCTCGACAACCTCCCGGCGGCGGGTTACTTCGCGACGGCGACCACCGAGTTGCGCGGCAGCGGCGAGACGATCCACCTCCACGCCACCGACGGTTCGGACCCCAGCGTCACCGAAGGCGCGCGACCCGACGGCGAATGGATGATCACGTTGCTGCCGGATCGATTCGAGTACACGCACGCGCACGGCAAGGCCGACGTCGCGGTGCGCGCGGGCGCCGCCGACCTGCTGCTCCTCCTCTACAACCGGCGATCGGCCGACGATCCGCGGTACGAGGTCTTCGGCGATCGCGCCCGGCTCGACTTCTGGTTGGCCCGGTCGACCCTCTGACCGAGGCATCGGGGCGACGCCGATCGGTCAGCTCGCGATCGCTCGGCCGAGCACCTCGTCGCCCGCGTAGAAGACGAGCGACTGGCCCGGAGCGACGCGCGGTTGCGCCTCCCGCCAGACGACCCGATCCTCGTGGACGTGTCCCGCGGCGGGCGCGCCGTGCGCGCGGACCTGCACGAGCACGACCTCGTCGCGCCCAGGAACCGCGCCGACGAACGAGGCGTCGATGCACGGCTGTTCGTCGCGCAGGAGGTCGTCGCGGTCGCCGAGCAGCACGTCGCCCCGCTCGGGGTCGATGTCGACGACGAAGGTCCGCCGCCCTCGCGCGACGCCGAGGCCGCGGCGTTGGCCGATCGTGAACGCGTCGATCCCTTCGTGCTCGCCGAGCGCGGCCCCGTCGGTGCCGACGAACCGACCGCGGCGCCGGTCGATCCGGGCGCCGAGGAAGACGTCGCGCGTCCCGGTCGCGACGAAGCAGAGGTCCTGGCTGTCGGACTTCCCTGCGGTCCGCAACCCGAGCGCCGCGGCGCGCGCACGCACATCGTCCTTGGTCAACTCCCCGACGGGGAGCAGCGTGCGCGCCAACTCGTGTTCGCCGAGCACACCGAGCACGTAGCTCTGGTCCTTCGCCGGGTCGGCCCCGCGTGCGAGGCGCGGGCCGGCCGCGGTCGCCACGATGCGGGCGTGGTGGCCGGTCGCGAGCGCGTCGAAACCGAGTGCGAGCGCACGGTCGAGCAGCGTGCCCCACTTCATCGTGCGGTTGCATTCGATGCACGGGTTCGGAGTGCGCCCGGACGCGTACGCGTCGACATACGGCGCGACGACCTTCGCTTCGAACTGCTCGGTGAGGTTCCACACGTAGTGGTCGACCCCGAGCTGGGCGGCCACGCGACGCGCGTCCTCGACGTCGCTGACCGAGCAGCAGCCGGAGTCGGTCTCGCCACCCCAGAGCTTGAGCGTCACGCCCGCGACCTCGTGGCCGGCGTCGCGCACGATCGCCGCCGCGACCGACGAGTCGACACCGCCGCTCATCGCGACGAGCACCCGCGCCACGTCAGGCCGCCGCGACCCGGAGCCGCTCGACGCACGCCACGATGATCGGGATCGCGGCATCGATCTCATCGGCGGTCGAGGCTGCACCGAGGCTGAACCGCACCGCCGACAACGCGCGGTCGCGCTCGAGGCCCATCGCGGCGAGCACGTGCGACGGGTCGATCGCGCCCGAACTACAGGCCGAACCCGATGCCGCGCAGACCCCCTCCTGATCGAGCGCGACGAGCAGCGTCTCGGCTTCGACGCCGGGGAACGAGATGTGCAACAGACCATCGACGCGCCGGGTCGGATCCCCGTTGACGGCGGCACCGCCGATCGAGTCGAGCAGCGCGCGCTCGAGTCGGTCGCGCAACGCGCCGATGCGAGTCCGCTCGTCGTCGCGGCGTGCATCGGTGACCTGCAGTGCGGTAGCGAGCGCGACGATCCCGGCGACGTTCTGTGTCCCCGCGCGCAGCCCCCACTCGTGGCCGCCGCCTTCGATCAGCGGCACGAGGTCGACGCCGTCGCGTACGACGAGCACCCCGACGCCCTTCGGGCCACCGAACTTGTGTCCCGACAGCGAACCGAGTTGCGCGACGGCCGTCGCCGCTCGCAGATCGAGCCACTGTGGTGCTTGGACCGCGTCGGTGTGGACGACGGCGCGGGGCGCACGCTCGGCTGCGAGCGCCGCGACATCGACGAGCGGCTGCACGGTCCCGACCTCGTTGTTCACGAGCATCACCGACACCACCGCGGTGCGCTCGTCGAGCGCGTCGGCGAGGCGGTCGAGGTCGACGATGCCGTCGGTCGTCGCCGGTACCTCGACGACGCGGCGCCCCTCCCGGCCGAGCCGGTGCGCCGCGCCGAGCACGGCCTTGTGCTCGATGCCGGTGGTGACGATGCCGTCGAGCCCGCGATCGGCCGCGGCCCATGCGGCTCCCTTCACCGCCAGGTTGTCGCCCTCGCTGCCGCCGCCGGTGAACACGATCTCGCTCGGGGTCGCGCCGACGAGTTCGGCCACCTGCTCACGGGCGGCTTCGATCGCGGTCTTGGCGAGTTGCGACGCCCGATGGCTCCCCGACGGATTCCCGTAGATCTCCGCGAGATACGGCTGGAGTGCCGCGACGGCCTCGGGCCGCATCGGCGTCGAGGCCGCGTGGTCGAGGTAGATGGGCTGCATCGGGACCTAGTCTCGCACCCTTGTCCGCTGCGGCTCCCAACCACGACCCGGCGAGCAGTTCCGCCGGCGACATCCCGCCCGACGTGTACGCACGGCGCTGGCAGATCCTCGCGGTGCTCACGCTGAGCCTCGTCGTCGTGGTGAGTGCCGTGAGTTCGCTCAACATCGCGATTCCGGAGATCCAGCGCCAGACCGGCGCGACCCAGACCCAGTTGCAGTGGTTGATCGACGCGTACGCGCTCGTGTTCGCCGGGCTCCTCCTCCCGGCCGGCGCGCTCGGCGACCGGTTCGGACGGCGCGGCGCGCTCCAGATCGGGCTCGTGATCTTCGGCGGCGCCGTTCTGCTCGCGACGCTGTCGGAGAGCCCCGACGCACTCATCGCCGCCCGTACCGTGAGCGGCGTCGGTGCTGCGTTCGTGATGCCCGCGACGCTGTCGATCATCGTCACCAGCTTTCCGATGCACGAACGCCCCAAGGCCATCGCGATCTGGGCCGCGTTCGCCGGGGTCGGCGGCGCGCTCGGCCCGATTTCGTCGGGGGTACTGCTGGCCCACTTCTGGTGGGGTTCGGTGTTCCTCGTCAACCTGCCGATCGTGGTGCTCCTCCTCGTGCTCTCGAAGGTCGTGCTGCCCACTTCGAAGGACCCACACGGTCATCCCCTCGATCCGATCGGCGCGCGGTTGTCGGTGGTCGGGTTGGTCGCGATCGTCTTCGGTGTCATCGAGGGCCCCGAACGCGGCTGGCTCGATCCGGTCACACTCGCCGGTTTCGCGCTCGGGATCGCGGGCCTCGTCGCGTTCGTCGCGTACGAGTCGCGCATCGCACTGCCGATGCTCGATCCGCGTCTGTTCCGGATCCCGGCGTTCAGCGCGGGAGCCGTCGCCGTCACGCTCGTGTTCTTCAACGCCTTCACGATGTTCTTCCTGCTGACCCAGTACCTCCAGTTCGTCAAGGGATACGGGCCGTTGAAGGCGGGCCTCTGCGTGTTGCCCAACGCGGTGTCGATGATCCTCGTCGCGCCGCGCGGACCCGCGATCATCCTGCGCGTGGGCGTACGACGGGCCGTGCGTTTCGGGTTCCTCCTCACGAGCGTGGGCTTCGCCGTGCTCGCGACCGCGGGGCCGTCGACGAGCTACTGGCTCATCGCGATCGGGCTCGTGTGCAACGGCTGCGGCGTCGCCGTGATCGTCCCGTCCGCGAGCCAGCAGATCGTCGCGTCGCTCCCGTTGGCCAAGGCCGGGGTCGGCAGCGCAGTCAACGACGTGACGCGCGAGGTCGGAGGCGCGCTCGGCATCGCACTCGGTGGCAGCATCGTCGCGACCGTCTACCGCTCGCGGATGACCGACTACTTGGTGGGGCGGCCGGAGATCCCCGCCGAGGCGCGCCACGCGATCGCCGATTCGATCGGCTCGGCCGCACGCGCCGGTCGGGCCGCCGTCGAGGCCGGGATCGACCCCGCGCTGGTCACCGAGGTCTTCGCCGCCGCTCGGCGCGCGTTCAGTGACGGCACGCATTGGGCGTTCGCAGTCACTGCCGCGACGGCCGCGTTGGCGAGCGTGTTCGTACCGAGGTGGACCCCCGACGCGCTGCCGCACCGCCCGGCACCGGGAGCAACTGGGCCCGGAGCAACGGGGCCGGGAGCAACGGGGCCCGCCGGACCGGGGCCCGGCGGGTCGCGCTGACCGTTACCCGCCGATGACGTCGGGGGTTCCGAGCCCCTGCGCGTCGCAGAGGAGCAGGTACGCCTGGAGGATGCTGCCGGCGTCGATGATGCTCGTGATGCTGCCGTCGGGCTCGAGGTTGAGGTTCGCGCCGTAGATCGCGAACCACACGTCGGTGACCTCGGTGTTGGTGTCGGGCACGGTCAGCGTGTGGATCGATCCGGCAGGCTCGTAGAGGTAGGAGCCGGCGGTGTTCACCTCGGGGTATTCCACGTACTTCCAACTCCCCGACATCGTGAACGCGAAGACCTCGCCGGTGTGCTTGTGAGTCTGGACCACGTAGCCGGGCTGGAACTTGGTCCGGATCACCCACAGGCCGGCCTCGATGTCGACCTGCATGAGTTGCAGGGTGCTGCCGTCGCCGAGGTCGACGAAGGGATTGTCGGACTGGCCACGGTGGAGCGCGCGAGGGATGTCGGTCGTCGTCATGGTGTCATTCGATCACGCGATCGGGGCCCGCCGCACGCTCGGGTGTCCACGCTCTTCGTGGCCGCGATCTCACCCTTCGCGTTTGTCGCTGCCCGGGCCGATGATGGCGCCATGAGCACGACCACCGACACCCCCCACCCGCCGACCCAGCTCCGCCTCATCGACGGTGGCGCTGCCGACCGCGACTGGTTGCTCGACGAACGCACCCGGCGCGCCGGCCGCTACGGCGTCTCCCAGGTGCGCGAGACCCTCCGGAAGGCTTCGCCGCCCCAGCCGAACGAGCGGACCGGCCCGGCCGGCCACCCCGTCGCCTGCTGATCCCCGCCGCGGGCCCATGCGGTCACCCGGCGTGGCTCAGACAGGCCCGAACCAGCGCCCGAGCACCTGACGTGCCGCGGCGGTCGGCGAGACCCGCCCGGCGCGCACCTCGGCCTCGAGGCGCGCGACGTCGGCGGCCGCGACCGGATCGCCGTGCAACCGGTCGAGCAACCCCTCGTTGATCTCCGACCACATCCACTCGCAGTTCTGTTCGGATCGCGTGCGCGTGAGTTCGCCGGCCGCCTCGATCGCACGTCGGTGCTCTTCGATCGCGGCCCACACGTCGTCGATCCCCTCACCTCGGAGCGCGCTCGCCCGCAGCACGCGCGTGGCCCAGACGGCCGAACGAGTTCGCAGGAACTGCGCCGCGTTCGCGTAGTCGGCGGCCGTACGCGTCGCCGCCGCCACCAGCTCGCCGTCGCACTTGTTGACCACGATGAGGTCGGCGAGTTCCACGATCCCGCGCTTGACGCCCTGCAACTCGTCGCCGCCCGCCGTCGCGAGCAACAGCAAGAACAGGTCGACCATCGCCGCCACCGCGACCTCGCTCTGGCCGACCCCCACCGTCTCCACGAGCACGACGTCGAACCCCGCGGCCTCGCAGAGGAGCATCGCCTCACGCGTCCGCCGCGCGACCCCGCCGAGCGTGCCGCTGTTCGGCGACGGGCGAATGAAGGCGGCCGCTTCCCTCGAGAGCTCTTCCATG
>SXGT01136613.1_pt1 | contig 17035 bp, 17 predicted proteins | sample 3176221 | NCBI WGS metagenome assembly SXGT01 (sample SAMN11356862, study PRJNA531348) | freshwater metagenome | isolation source: freshwater sample F1-120 | place: China: Fuxian Lake, Yuxi | collected 2017-12-25 | reverse complement strand
GCCCTAGGCGGCCTTGGAGCGGCCTTGGATGCCGCCGATCGAGGCACGGAAATCGTCGCCCTCCACATTTTCGGGGCGGCCGCCCGGGCCGGGCCCCGAGGTTGGTCCGATTTTGCGGATCTTGGGACAGGCTCTATCGAGCAAAACGCGCGCGGAGATCGAGTGGTTCCGCGACCGGATGGGCAACCAACATCCGTTCGTTGCCGAGAATGGCGGAGCCGTCTTCGCCCCCGCCGGCTACTTCCGGCCCACTCCGGAGGGATCGTCGCGCCTGGATGGATACGACGCGGCGATCCTCGGACGCCCCTGGGCGGAGGTGGCGGCCGAACTCGAGCACGCGTCCCGCGAATCCGGCTGCCCGGTCCGCGGCTTCTCGGCGATGAGCGTCGAAGAAATCGCGGCGGTCTGCGGATTGGACCGCGAAGCGGCCGCGCGAGCCCGGCGGCGGGAGTTCGACGAGCCCTTCGAGATCCTGGACGAGCACCGGGCTCCCGAACTGCTGGCTGCCCTTGGACGGCGGGGAATCCGCTACGTGCAAGGCGGCCGGTTCTGGCACGCCTATGCCGGGGCGGACAAAGGCGGAGCCGTCGAGATTCTGCGGCGCTGGTTCCGGGCCGCTGGAATCGGAGGGCCGGCGATCGGCTTGGGTGACAGCCCATCCGACCTTCCGTTCCTGGACAAGATGGATATTCCCGTGGTGGTGAAGCGGCGCTCCAGCGGACTCCAGTTGCAACGCGCGGGATGGCGGCGTACCCGCCTCGCCGGCCCGCCCGGCTGGAACCGGACGGTGCTGTCCCTGATCGCCGAACCGCCTCACAAGTGATTCCATCCCACCGGCTCCGCGTCGCGCTCTTCGCCGTTCCGGCTTTGCTCGAACAGACGGCGCACCTCGCCTGCCGCGCCGATTCCGGCCGCCAGACTCGCCGTTAGGATCATACCGCCGCACACGATGATGAACGCCGCCAGGAACACGCCGCGGGCGAAATCGAGATGATCCGCCGCCACCACCACCGCGGCGAACATCAGCACCACGCGCACCAGGGCTCCGATCCGGCGGGGTGCGGGCAGCGCTTCGCCGGCCGCCCAAACCACGGCGCTCCGGCCCAGGTAGTGCGACAGCCACGCCCCGGCGACGAGGATCGCGGCGGCCAGCAATAGCTTGGGAAACAGGACGAAGAACGACTGGACGGTCCGCGACGTGAGATCGGTGTCGAACACGCTGATCCCGTTCAACGCGCCGCCGGTGAGAATGCCCCAGTACGCCGTCTCCGCCGCGATCCGCGTGGCGCGCAGCCGGCCGGATGGATCCAGCACGTACGCCACGCCACTGCGGCGCAGGAATCGATCGATCGCGAGACCCTTGAAGATCCGGTAGATCAGCCACCGCAATGCCGTGGCGGCGGCGAACGCCACCGCCAGAATCACCGCCGCCGCCAGGATGGGCGGCAGATAGGTGGTCACCTGGGACTGCAGCCGGGGTCCGGCGCCTTCCAGTACTTTTCGCAGCATTTCGCCCATGTTCAATCCTCCGTCGTTTGCATCCCACCGAAGCCGCGCCGCATGGGAGCGGCCGTGCATCCGGGCCATCGCGCGGCCGCGCCCGGTTTCACCGCCTCGAACATCGCCCGCCCGCGCTCGATCCGTTCTTCCACGTCCGAGTCGGCCTCGCAGGCGCGCGCGAACGCGGCCGCGCGCGCCAGATACAAGGGCGCGATCGCCGCCGGGATCCACGACCCGGTGAAGGCTCGCTGCCGGTGCGCCAGCGCGAATTCGAACACCAGCCGGGCCCACAGGCCATCCGTCATCCACATCGCGCCAGAGCCGCCGCCTCGGACACGCGCCGCGGTCTCTGGATCGAGGATCTCCGCCCACACCGGTCCCATCTCCTCGCGCGCCGTTCGGAACGCCTCTTCCCAACGGCCGGCTGGCGCGTCTTCCGATCCGCCACGCGCCGCCGGTTCCGGCTGTCCGAACACTTCCATCGCGTCGCCCGAGGTCCGGCGAGGCCACACGCTCTCATAGCGCGCCATGAGAGCGAACGACGCGGCGGCGGCCCGCTCCATTGCTTCGCGCGCCCCGTATCTAGGCGCGGGACGACGCTCGAGGCACGTCTCGGCGACGCGGAACCCTTCGGCCGCCGCCGCCGTGGAAGCGGCGATCTCCGGCCATACCGGACCCGCTCCGGTGTCCCACTCGAACGCGGCCAGCCGGCGCGCCAAACGGGCCGAGGCGCCGAAATCCGGGCCCGCCGGGTTCCGGGGAAAGGCGCCGTAGAGCGCCCGCCCGAGCGGATACAGAAACAACGCTGGAATCAGCCCTTCGCACGGCCCTCCCGGATATCGCGGCGCGGCGAGATCGTAGCTGCCGAGCAGAACCGGGCGAAGCAGCGCTTCGACGTTTTCCGTCGCCGCGATCCCCGATTCCGGATCGAGGATCACCACCGCGCGCGCGTGGACAGCCTCGGCCAGTTCGAAGATCAAGCGGAAGTCGCGGCTCCGGGCGATGTCCGCCGATCCCGCCCGCGTTCCCATGTGCAGGCAGGGATAGCGCCGCTCCAGCGACTCACCACCCGCGTGCGACAGCCCCGTGTCCGCGCCCCCGGCGGCGATCGCCGCCGTTTCGTGGGGAAAATAGCGCCATAGTCCGTGAGCCGCCGCGTGCATCGTGGCGCGAACGGCGCCGGCGTCCCGGCCGCCGGGGATGCCAACCACGATGTTGGCACGCCGCAGGTAGTCCGCCGCCTGCCGCGCCTCCCCCATCACGCAACTCCCACCTGGCCCGCCATCGCCGCTGGCATCCGCGAGTCCTGATCCACCGCGTCCAGAAGAAGATCGAAGAACTCGGGGATGGCGGCGACCACGCGGTTCCAGTTCGGAATCGCGGGAACTCCCAGCGGATCGTCGAGATACTCCGCCGAAGCGCGGCGCAGGCTCTGGGCGAACACGGCGACGGCCAGCTCCTCGGAATGGCGATCGAACTCGAGCCCGTTCAGCATCGCGTCGGCATAGTAGCGCGAGATGGAATCCTGCGCCATGCGCACGTAGCGGACTTCGAGTGTGCGGAAGTGTTCGCTCGTGAAGACCACGCCTTCGGCCGCCACGTTGCGGAACAGCGACTTAGCGATCTCCGCCGACATGCGGGAGAGCCCGGCCGAGGGATCTCCGGCGCCGAGCGCCTGGTGCTTGTGCTCGTAGTTGTCCGCCAGATCCACCTGGCAGGTCCGCGACACCGCGCAGTTGCGGTAGACCTCGGCGAGCACGCCCACCTCCAGTCCCCAGTCCGCCGGGATCCGGTTCACCCGCGCCAGATTCGAGTGCATGGCGAACTCGCCGGCCAGCGCGTACCGGAAGCTATCCAGGAAATCGAGGAACGGCGCGCCGGGAACCAGCCCCTTGATGGATCGCACCAAAGGCGTGAAAAACAGCCGCGTCACCCGGCCGTGCATGCGGGTGGTGACGCGGGCGTAGTAGCCCTTGCAGAACTCGAACCCGAGGTTCGGATTCACCACCGGATAGCACAGGCGCGCCAGCAGCGAACGGTCGTAGCTGGCGATATCGCAGTCGTGCAGCGCGATCACGTCGCAGTCGGCGGAAGCCAGCAGGTATCCATACGACAGCCAGCAGGACCGGCCCTTGCCGTCGGACCCGGGTGGCAGGCCCCTGCTGTCCAGCAGCCGCAGCAGTTTCTGGACGCGCTCGCTTTCGATATGGAGGATCGCGACCGGCGTGTAGAAGTCGCGGAAGATCTCGCGGACTCGTGTGAAATCGGCCGTCGTCGCGCGCCCGAGCGCGACGACGATCCTCTGGAGGTATCGAACCTGGCGCAACTCCTTGACGATCCGGTGCATCGCCGGCGTCTCGAACTCCGAATACAAGGCGGGCAGCACCAGCCCGATCGGCTTGGTTCGCGAGAAGCGCTCGAGGTCGCTTTCCAGCCGTTCGAGCCCGTCCGGCCGTAGCCGGTGGAGTGTGGGAACGATCCCGGTTTGGTAGAAGTCGGCCATATCCGCTTCCCCAGCGTACCGGCCGGCCGGGGCGGGGACCATCCCCTGGATCGAGTAGAGCGGCGGGAAAGCGCGGTGATTTGACGCCACGCCCTCGTTGTCAGACAATCGAGTCGTGCAACGGCAATGAAGAGGCAATTGACCACTCGTTGGGTGGGGTCCTTCTTGGTCCTGGCCGCAATGGCGGCTCCCGGCGCCGGCGTCGTCCGGGCCCAGGGGGATGCGCGCGCCCATTTGGAGAGCCAGTTTAGCGGCGCCGTCCGTCCTTTCCTCGAGACCTATTGCATTACTTGTCACGGCTCGCGGGAGCCCGCGGCGCAAATGGACCTGAGCGGATTCACCACGATGGCTGCCTTGATGCAGGACGGCCGCCGTTGGAGCCAAATGCTGGAACGTCTCGAGGCGGACGAGATGCCGCCGAAGGGCGCGCGGCGTCCGGCGCCGAACGAGCGGCGCGCAGCGGTCGATTGGTTCCATCGCCTGCGCGAGCACGAAATCCGCCGAAATGCCGGGGACCCGGGCGTCGTGCTGGCGCGGCGCCTCAGCGGCGCCGAGTACAACTACACAATCCGCGATCTGACGGGCGTCGACATCCGTCCTGCCCGTGAGTTTCCCGTCGATCCGGCCAACACGGCGGGTTTCGATAACTCGGGAGAAACGCTGACGATGTCGCCCACTCTCCTGAAGAAATACCTCGCGGCCGCGCGCGAAGTGGCCAGCCACATGTACCTAAGGGAGAAGGGATTCGGCTTCGCGCCGCATCCGATGTTGGTGGAGACCGACCGCGACAAGTTCGCCGTGCATCGAATCATCGATTTCTATCACCGGCAGAACATCGACTACGCCGATTACTTTCAGACCGCTTGGCGCTTCCGGCATCGGGCGGCGCTAGGGCAGCCCAGCGCCACGTTGGCCGGCTTGGCGCGGCAACACGGCGTCAGCGCCAAGTATCTGGAGACGATATGGGCGGTCCTGGAGCGTAGCGGGGAGATCGGCCCGCTGGCGAAGCTGCAAGCGATGTGGCGGGCGCTGCCCCAGCCTCGGGTGGGTCAACCGAACGTGGCGCGAGCCGGTTGCGAGGAGATGCGATCCTACATCGCCAGAGTGCGCGGTAAAGTGGAGCCGCGGTTCATCAACATCACGGCGGGCCGCATCGGCGCGGCCTGGCAGCCGTTGTTGATCTGGAAGAACACGCAGTACGCGACGCATCGACGGAAGTTCGATCCAAGGCAGTTGCAGGTCCAGGGCGAGCCGCCGTTCAACCAAAAGGATGTGGTCGAGCCCGAATGGGAAAACCCGTTCGGTCCGGGCAAGACGATCCTGGTCGAGAATACTCCGGGCGATCCGGATCTCTTCGTGCCGGCCGGTCAACGCGCGCGCCACGAAGCGGCCTGGGGCCGGTTTTGCGGCGTCTTCCCCGACATGTTCTACAGGGAATCGCGCGGCCGGAACTACTTCAAGACCGGCAAGGATGAAGGCCGCTATTTGAGCGCGGGCTTCCACAACGTCATGGGCTACTTTCGCGACGATCAGCCGCTCTATGAGTTGCTGCTGGACAAGGAGCGGCAGGCGGCCTTGGACGAGATGTGGCGCGAGATGGATTTCGCCGCCTCCATCAATATCCGCACCTACGTCGAATTCGCCAAGCTGGGGACCCGTGGAACGCGAGACGACTTCAAGGACGGCGAGCCCGAGGTTCGAGAGATCGAAGTGGAGAAGATCATCTCGGAGGCAAGGATCAGGAAACTCGAGGCCGATTACCGGGAAGTGGCCAAAGGTGGAGGCAACGTGGCGCTCGGAGCCGTCAAGGACTTCTTCGACACGGCAAACGAGAGCATCCGCTGGGTGGAAAGAGCCCGGCGCGATGCGAAGCCGGGCCACTTGCAGGCGCTCTTCGATTTCGCCACCCGCGCGTACCGGCGGCCGTTGTCACCGGCGGATCGCGCCGACTTGCTGTCCTTCTATCGCGAGGCCCAGGAGCGCTACAGTCTCGACCATGAGGGCGCGATCCGCGAGGCGATCGTGCTGGTGTTGACGTCTCCGAAGTTCTCCTACCGCATCGATCTGGTGGAGGACCGCGGCGGAGTTCAGCCGCTATCGGATTTCGATCTGGCCAGCCGGCTCAGTTATTTCCTGTGGTCGAGCATGCCCGATGAGGAACTGTTGCGGCACGCCGCGGCAGGCAACCTCCATCGGCCGGAGGTCATCAAAGCCCAGGCGCGAAGGATGCTGCGGGACTCGCGCAGCCGGGCGCTGGCGGTCGAATTCGGGGGCAACTGGCTGGGCTTTCGCGATTTCGAGCAGATCGGCTCCGTGGACCGCGGGCGCTTTCCCGCGTTCGACGACGAATTGAGAGGGGCGATGTTCGAGGAGCCGGTCCGCTTTCTGCTGGACGTGTTTCGCCGTAACCGTCCGATCCTCGACTTTCTCCATGCGAGCGACACGTTCGTGAACCCTGTCTTGGCGCGTCACTACGGCATGCCACCGGCGGGGGACGATAAGAGCGCCTGGGTTCGCGTCCCCGATGCCGCCCGCTACGGGCGGGGCGGTCTGTTGCCCATGGCGGCTTTTTTGACAAAAAACGCGCCGGGACTTCGGACCAGCCCGGTGACGCGCGGTTACTGGGTGGCGACGAACATACTGGGGGACGAGATCCCGCCCCCGCCTCCGGTGGTTCCCGAACTGCCGGCGGATGAGGCCAAGATGGACTTGCCGTTGCGCCAAATGCTGGAGAAGCACCGGGCCAACCCGGGTTGCGCGGCTTGTCATGCGCGCTTCGACTCCTTCGGATTGGCGTTCGAAGCGTTCGATCCGGTGGGTGGACGCCGAACCCACGATCTGGGTGGGCGCGCGGTCGACGCCCGGGCTACGTTTCCGGGAGGCGTCGAAGGGGAAGGATTGCAGGGGATCCGGCGGTACATTCGCGGCCACCGGGAAGGCAATTTCGTGCGCGCTTTCACCGGCAGACTGTTGGCCTTTGCGTTAGGGCGGAGCCTTGCGCGCACCGACGGCCTGCTGATTCAGGAAATCGGCGGCAAACTCGGCAAGGACGGCTGTTGCTTTGACACCGTGGTCGATAGCATCGTTACGAGCCGGCAGTTTCTCAACAAGAGGTGATTCATCATGAAGACGTCCCGAAGGATCTTTCTCCGTGGGGCCGGAGTGACGATGGGTTTGCCGTGGCTGGAGTCGCTGCCGGCGGCCACCGGGCATCCCCAGCGGTTTGCCGTCCTGTTCATGGGCACCGGCATCAGCCCCGGCCGCTGGTGGGCCAAGGGGGCAGGCGCCGGGATGGACTTGGGCGAGTCGCTGGCGCCGCTCGAACCGCTCAAGGCGAAGATCAACGTCATCGACGGTTTGTTCAACAAGGCGGCTACCGGCCAGGGGATTCATCCGGCGATGACCGGCAACATGTTGTCGGGCGTGCCGATCCGTAAGGGTTCGATCATCCAGGGCGGCATCACCATGGATCAGGTGCTCGCCAACCGGATCGGGCAGGAGACCCCACAGGCCAGCATGGTGCTGGCCTGTGAGCGGGCCATGACCGGGTTCCACGAGACGAATTTTTCGAACGCCTACAGCTCGCATATTTCGTGGCAGAGCGCCGATTCGCCGGTGCCCAACGAGATGTATCCCTCGTTGGCCTTCGACAGCCTGTTCGAGAACGGCGGGAGACTCCGGAACACGAGTGTGCTCGATCGTGTGAAGGACCATGCCGCGGCGCTGAGCGCCAAGATCGGGTCCGCCGACAAACTCAAGCTGGAAGAGTATCTCGCCAGCGTCCGCGACGTGGAACGTAGCATCGAGCGGATGCGAACCGATAAGGACAAGGCCGAAGAACGGGCCCGCGACGCAGGGCGGCCACTGTTTGCGATGAAGCGTCCCCAGGATGGCCTGCCCGAGGATATCCGCGATCACATTCGCTTGATGTGCGACATCGTCGCCCTCGGATTTCGGACGGACAAGACGCGCGTGGCCTCGCTGCTGTTGGCCCGCGACCTGTCCGCGCTCTACTATCCGTTTCTCGGCGTGAGCAAGCAGCATCACGGCGCCTCCCATTACGACACCGAGGAGGATTACCAGAAGATCGTCCGGTTCCAGGTGAGCCAGTTGGCCTATCTGGCCCAGCGCCTGGACGCCATGCCGGAAGGGCCGGGCACGGTGCTCGACAACAGTTGCCTGTTGTTCCTGTCCAACATGTGGTCCGGAACGAAGCACGATAACAAGAAAGTGCCAGTGGTCACCATTGGCGCCCTCGGGGGCAAGCTGAAGACCGGCAGAGCGCTCGACTATTTCGAGCAGGGGGACGACAATCGCAAGTTGTGTAGCCTCTACCTGGGCATCATGGATCGAATGGGTGTCGAGCTCCGGGAGTTTGGCGACGCCCAAACCCGGTTAGCGGGCTTCTAGATTGGAAGCACTTGGCCTTCGGTTCGCGGCCACTGCCGCGGGCTGCAAAGGAAGCCGGATCCGGAAGCTCGCCCCGGGACCGGCCTTGTCGGCGACCGACAAGTCGCCGCCCTGGTCGAGGATCGTCTGCCGCGAGAGCGCCAGCCCTAGCCCCAATCCATTGCGCTTGCCGAAGCTGGCGAACGGCTGGAACAGCTTGGCCCGAATCTCCGGCGCGATTCCGGGTCCCGTATCGCTCACTTCGATCTCCACCTGGCCGCCCACCGGGCGTCCCGCGATCCGCACGGCGCCGCCCTGGGGCATCATCTCCACGGCGTTGGCGATCAGATTCAGGAAGACGCGCTCCACGCGCGAACGCTCGAGCATCAACTCGATGCCGCCGGCGAGGTCCACCTCGATGCGCACGTTGGCGGCCGCCGCCAACTCCTGGTTGGACTCCACCGCGGCCGCCACCACTTCCGCCAACGAGCAGAGTTCCTTGGCGCCGCGCGTCCCGCGCGTGACCTGCAACAGATCCTGCAGCATCTCCTGAATCCGGCGGCTCGACTTGTAGATGTTGGCCGCGACGCGCTTCACCTGCGAGGGCGATAGCTCGGTGTCCACCATCATCTCGGCGCCACCGTAGATCGCCGCCAGTGGATTGCGCAGATCGTGCACAATGGAGCTGGCCATGCGGCCGATGGTGGAAATGCGTTCCTGGCGGATCAGTTCCTGCTGCGCCACCTGCAGGGAATCGCACATGCTGTTGAACGTGCCCGCCAGCCGCCCCAACTCGTCGTCGCCGCCGACGGGCACGCGGATTCCGTAGTTCTGCACCGCCACCTGGCTGGCTGCCCTGTCGAGCAACCGCACCGGCTGCACGATTCGCCGGGCGAGCAGATAAGTCATGAGCAGACTCACGCCCACCGCGGCGATCCAGATCGCGATCAGGTAGCGCTGCAACTCGGCGGCCCGCTGGCGCGCCTGATCGAACGAGCGGAACACCCAGAGCTCGCCGGCGGGACGCCCTTCGAGATCGACCAGTTGCTCCCGGAACGAAGCGTACTCGCTGACGCCGTCGCCCACCGTACCGCCCTGGCCGCGCGAGGCGAGGTTGGCTTGCAGCGCCTGCGTGGCGCGATCGTTCAGCGTGGACGCGAACACACGGTCGCCGGAAACGAACAGGAACTCGCTGCCGCCGGTGGAGTTCTTCATCCGCTGCGCGACCAGGTGGTTGACGACGTAGCCGGTGACGAGCACGCTCATGAGCTGGCGGCCGACGCCGCCATCGACATACACGGGAGTCAGCACCAATTGAAAGAGCTGATTCTTGATGTGGGAGAAGCCCGACGCCTGCGCGGGGAAACGGTCTCGCACCGTTTTGATCATCGGCCAGTTGGGGGGCAGATCCACCGGAAGGCGCGAATCGAGCGCGGCCACGGTATTGCCGGCCGGATCGGCGACCACGAAGAACGCGGTCTCCTGCAAGTCGTCGGCGACCTTTTCCCAGAGTTCGCCCGCCGCGTCGCGAATCGTGGGACGGTGCCGCGTCTGGAACGCCGACCGCACGTTCGGCATGGAGCTCATTACCGCCGCCACCGACGCCAGAGTTTGCGAGCGCGACTTCCACAGGGACTCATAGGCCCGGAAGCTCTCGCGCGCTTCCGTGCGCAGCGTCTCGTTCATCGTCTCGAGCATCTGGCGCTGCAGCAGCACGCCCGTCACTCCGAACAACGCCGTGACCGCGACGGAAGTGGACAGCCAGATCTTCCATTGCAGCGACAGGCGCGACCAACTCATCGGCGCGGTCTCCCGTAGATGGTCTTCTCGTCGGGGGGCGGAGCATAGCCCTGGCCGTGTTTGTTGTCGTGTGGAACGGCCAGGTAGCCCGATTCCGACAAGGCGAGGGCAGGCAACGCGAGGTCCGCCGCGCCCACGGTCACGCGCTTTTCGAGAGCCTTCAGCGCCGCCTCCTGCGCGCGCTCGTGCCAGATCTTCAGCGTGTACTCGCCGGGCGGAACTCCCGCGATGGTGAACGATCCGTTGGCCGCGGTAGAGCCGAGCCAGGGCGTCGGCGCCACGACGATCACCGCGCTCATCGTGGCGTGGATATTGCAGAACACCCGCACGACGCCTTCCCGTTGGAAGCGGATCTTGTACGTTCCGCCGGGCGGATAGAGCCCCGTGTCGAACGGCTGGCCGGCGAAGTTGGAAAAGGCGTTGTGGAAGATGGGATCGAAGTTGGGCAGGTCGACGATGGTTCCCACCGGCACCACGCTGACGTGGGGCAGGAAGCGCTTGTTGCGCTGCGTGATCACGTGGACCTTACCCACCGGCAGGGGAGCCTTGCCTTCCAGCGGTTCCAGCCACACCGCGATGCCGGAAGCCTCGCGGACGCGGGCGCCCTTGGCGTTGGTGAGTTCCACCGCGCCGGCGACATTGGCGCAGAACGCGGGCGCGCAGGCCAACAGGCTAAAACTGGTAAGCAGCCGAAAGGTCATACCGGTTGTTCTTCCTGTTGCCCGATCCCAAGTAGTTCGTCCGTATTTGCATCGCCTCGATTCCGAGGATCACGTTCGGCGCCACACGGAACATGAAGTTGATCGCGCCGGTGCGGTTGGCGGCGATGTTGTTCAGCGCCAAATCCGCGTTGCGGTCGTCGTGCACGCCGCCGAACAGGTTCATCGTCACGCGTCCGGTGAAGGGAAACGCCAGTTGCGACCATCCGCCCTTGCTGCGCACGGCGATGATCGAGGCCGGGCCGCGAATCGTGAGGCCTTGGCGAAAGGCGCCGAAGTGATGGATGTTCTGGCCGCTCCAGAACAGACCGCTGAACTCGAGCTTCGACCACGGGTTGGCGAACCAGTCGATGGAGGCCAAGTTGGAGGGGATGCCGATGCCCGCGACATGGCTTTCGCTGAAGTGGAAGCCGGGGGCGATCTCCACGCGGCGGCGCGAGTCGAACTCGTGCGCGAACTCGAAACGGCCCTGCAGAGCGGGGCGGCGCCGTTCGAAAGCGACCTGTGCGGTCGTGGTGGCCTCCTCCGAGGTCTGATACAGGCCGATCTGGCCTCGCAGCATGTCGCGCTCGCCGAAGCTGACCCGTTGTTCCAGCCGGATCTGCGGCTGCCAGCGCCACAGGTTACCGGCGGCGGTGAGAGGAGAAACGCCCACGAAGCTGAAGCTGGACGGATCGCGCTGGGAGAACAGCGGCTTGTCCTGTCCCACGAACAGGCTGCGCGTCTTCCAGTCGACGTGGATGTTGGCGGTCCGCATGCGAACGGGCGCGAAGTTGTTGTTCTCGGTGGGCCCTTCGAAGAAGTCCATGAAGAGGGATCCGCCGACGTCTCCGCCGAGAAAGGTCGTGGGTCCGCGATACTCGATCCCGAGCACCGACTGCCGGAAAGTCATCGCCGACGTGGCTCGGCCGGGGATGCGGGCGGCGGTGGTGGCATGGTCGGCGTTGTTCGCCTGCCGGCCGTTGCGATAAAGGTTCGCCAGCGCCATGCCGGTGAACCGCAGCGGGAACTTCTGGCTCGTTTCGACTTTGGTCTGCGCCTGCTCCTCGATCCGCCGCTCGGCGATCTCGAGCCGTTCGGGGATCGTTGGCGCGTTCGCGGCAGGGGCTCCGCGCAGCTTCTCCACCTCGTCGCGCAACTCCCGGATCTGTTCCCGCAGAGTCTCGTTTTCCTTCTCCAGCCGGTTCAGCCGTTCGACGACGCGGTCGATCGATTGCGCCGAGGCAAGCGCGGCGATCAGCGATAGAGCCGCCGCGCGCGCCAAACCATTAACCATCTTTCTCCTCCTGGATCAGTTGTTCCAGTTTACGCCGAAGCGCCGCCGGCGAGTAGGGCTTGGTGAAGTACGCGTCGGCGCCGAGGCGGCGCGCCCGGTCCGGCGAGTCCGGATCGGTGGAGCCGCTCGAGACGATGATCGGCAGACGCGCGAACTTCGGATTCGCGCGGAGCTTGGCGATGAGATCGAAGCCGTTCATGCGCGGCATTTCGAGGTCGGTGATCACGGCCGCCACGAAGGCGCCGGGTTCGTCATCCAGCACGCGCAAGGCGTCGGCCCCGGAGTCCGCCACGCGGACCTCGACATCCGGAACCATCGACAGCGCGATTTCCAGATTGGCCGCCATGTGCGGCGAATCCTCCACGATCAGGACGAGACGGGAAGACACGAGTGCCTCTTTCACATCTCATTGTTCCGCGAATCCAAGGCGTCGATAAACAGGGGACTTGTAAAAAACCTGTAAATATGGCGAACGTTAGCAGCCCGTGGTGCAAGTAGCATGGCCGCGCGCAACCATGACATGGCTGCGGCGGCGGCCACGGGCGGCAAACGCCACTGCGCGGAGCCTGCGTTGCAAGTCCAATTCGCCCAGTGGGTTGCGGCGGCGCCGGGCCGCTTCCTTCGTTGCGGCTCCTCGGAGATGTCCCGCATCGACTACGACGCCGCGCCTCGGATTCGGCCCGGCGGCGCTCGCAACGCGACTCATGCTAACTTGCACCACGGGCTGCTAGGGCATGAAGCGGTACCCGACGCCGTGAACGGTGAGAAAATGCCTCGGGATGTTCGGATCGGGTTCGAGTTTCTGTCGTAGCTTGACGACGTGAGCGTCCACGGTGCGTGTATTGGGGAATGATTCGTACCCCCAAACGGAGTTGAGGATCATATCCCGGGTGAGCGGCCGATCGGGATTCTGCAGGAAGTAGACCAGCAGGTTGTACTCGGCCGGAGTGAACTTAATCTCGTCCTTGCCTCGTTTGACCGAACGGCGGTCGAGGTCGATTTCGGTATCGGCGAACTTGAGCACGGCGTGCGCGTCGGCGGAAGCGCGCCGCAGCACGGCGCGGATTCGCGCCAGCAGTTCCCGGCGGCCGAACGGCTTGACCACGTAGTCATCGGCCCCCATCTCGAGCAGGATGACCTTGTCGACTTCCTCGCCGACCGCGCTCAAGACGATGATCGGCGTCTGCACCTGTGCCGAACGGAGCTGCTTGCAAATTTCGATGCCGCTCATGCCCGGAAGGCGCAGATCCACGATCAGCAGATCCGGTTTGAGCGTCAGCGCCCGCTCGTAGCCCGTGCGGCCGTCGGAAGCCGAGGCGACGCGGAAGCCCTCCTGCTCGAGCATCACCGCGATCGTGTCTTGAATCCCCTCGTCGTCGTCGATCACCAGAATCGTTTGCATTGATCCCGCGCCACCCCAAACGCCCCACCGCCCTGGCGCGCCTCCTCCGAAGATTGTACAGGATTAATCCGGCAAGTCGCTGATACCGCGCAACTATCGACGGGTTCGCGGCATCCCTAGAGAGGGACTGGTACGATAGGAGATCGCGCACCAAAATGGCATCGAACATCCGAAACACGACATCGATTCTCGCATTGACCGCGGCGGCCGCGTTCGGCCAGTACAAGCTGGAACCCGGCGGCGCGCCTCCCGCCGAATTGGCTGCTCCCATCGCGGCGGAACTCCAGCCGGCCGGCCACAAGGTGATCGGCAAGGACGGTAAGGTGCTGTGCGAAATCTGGATCCGCAAGGCCGCGCAGACGGGCGCGCCTACCACGGAGACGGACGTCACGTTCAAGACGCTGACCTTCGGGTCGGTAGTCGGTGCGATTTCGTTTCCCGGAAAAGGTGAGGACCGGCGGGGGCAACCCCTCAAGGCGGGAGTCTACACGCTCCGATTCGCGCTGCAGCCGGTGAACGGCGACCATCAAGGTGTCGCCCCACAGCGCGACTTCCTGGCGCTTGCCCCCGCCGCCGCGGATACCGACTCCAAGCCGGTGACCAACGTCGACGCGCTGATGAACCTGTCGCGCAAGGCGTCCGGCAATCCGCATCCGGCCGTGCTGAGCATGTGGAAGGTGGAAGACGCCGACTTCAAACCGGGGTTCTCCCAAATGGGCGAGCATGACTGGGTCCTGCAGGTGGCGGTGGGCGACGCCAAGGTCGCGATCGTCCTGGTGGGCAAGGCCGAAGGCTAAAGCCAAACGGCACAGGACCTTCGACCGGTAGTACAAACGGACCGCCAGGGCTATGTTGGAGATCTCATGGCCCGCCCCGATCTCCCCGTTCACTACGTCCTCTATTTCTACCTCGCCTGGTTCGTGTTCCGCACGGTTGTTCCGCGGTTGGATCGCGTCGACGAGAGTGAGGATCAGCGGGATCGTTTCAACAGGCCGATCAGGTAGCGCTGCCACAGTTCCGCGTGGGTGTGGCTGCCATGACCGAAGGTGGAGGCGGTGGCCGGCATCACGATCGCGCGGCCGCGCTTCACGCTCTTGATCTCCCGCTCGAGGATGCGCAGGTCCGGCGGGTTGATCGGATCGTCGGCGAAGTTCACCGCCGCCACCGCCGCCGTGATCTTGCTCAGTCCGGGCCGGGGATCGTAGTCGTGCGACGCGTCCACCTGATAGATGGTGTCGTTCGGATCGGTTTGGCGCAGAGCCTTGCGGTGTTCCTCGAACACCTGGAGCGCTTTTTCGCGGGTGGGTCCCTTGGCCTGGAGCTGCAGCGGATTCTGGCCCATCAGGTAGAGGATGTAGTTGACCGCCTTCGACGCCGCCAGCGGCGCGGTGTAGTTGCCGGAGTCGTAGGCGGGGTCGCTGCGCAACAGGTCGATGACCTGTTGCCTCCAGACGAGGTTCCGGCCCGTGATCGGGTGGGGAAGGCACGCGAGCGGCATGAGAGCGTCCGCGTATCCGGGATGCTCGGTGCCCCAGACCCAGGCGTGCATGCAGCCCATCGACGTACCGAGGATCAGCCGCAGCCGGTTCACTCCGAGCGCCTCCTCGAGCATCCGGCGCTGGGCCTCCACCATGTCGAGGTAGCCGTATCGCGGGAATTTCGCCCGCAACCCATCGCTCGGTTTGGTGGATTTGCCGTGGCCGAGGTTGTCGGGAATCACGACGAAGTACTTCGCCGTATCCAGCGGCTGACCCGGCCCGAAAAGCTCGCCCTTGAAGTATTCACGGGTGACGAAGCTCTCGCCGGAACCGCCCGTGCCGTGGAGGATGAGAACCGCGTTGGTGGCGCGGCCGGAGCCATCCTTGCTGAGTTCGCCCAGTGAGCGGTAGTGGATGCGGATTTCGTCCAGCCGCTCGCCATTGCGGAAGCGGAAGTCGCGTAGCGTGGCGTCGCCCTCACCGGCGAGGCAGGCAGCGGCCGAGATGGCGGCGAGCCGGGCGAGTCGCGTCATTCTGGAATTGTACCGGTTCAGCCGGCCGGGTGGACGCGAGCCGCTTCACCGAGCGCCGGCGCCACCGTCACGCCGCTTGCGCCGTCGCATAGACTCGCCCGGAGGCGTCCGCCACCGGCCAGTTGCGGTGGGGCCGGATCGGCGACCACGACGCGGCCGGGCCGTCGAGCGCCTCGTCCCAGTCGCGGTCCTGCAACAGCAGAAATCCCCGGTTGGCATAGAGGAGCGAGCCTTCCGCCGCCCGCACGGCCAGGGCGAACGGAGCCTGGAAGATCCGCATGGCCAAGTCGGCGGTGGAATTCGGCGAGTCCACCAGGGGCTGGCCGGTCTGGCATTGGTAGCTACGAGCGGCGTCCTCGAGCAGGGCGGCTCGCGTGAAATCGATAGCGGCCAAGGGCATGCGCGCGGCCTCGGCCTGACCCGCGAAACTGTCGACGGTGCTAGCAGCCCGTGGTGCAAGTAGCATGGCCGCGCGCAACCATGACACGGCCGCGGCGGCGGCCATGGGCGGCAAACGCCAATGCGCGGAGCCTGTGTTGCAAGTCCAACGCGCCCAGTGGGTTGTGGCGGCGCCGGGCCGCTTCCTTCGTTGCGGCTCCTGGGAGATGTCCCGCATCGACTGCGACGCCGCGCCTCGGATTCGGCCCGGCGTCGCTCGCAACGCGACTCATGCTACTTGCACCACGGGGCTGCTAGGCATGGTCCACCATGAGTACCACCCGCGGTTCGGCCCGCGTGGTTTATAATTGACCGGTTCGATGCAGATACGAATCAAGCGCGTTCACCCCGATGCTGTCCTACCCCGTTATGCCCACGGACCCGCCGAGGATGCCGGCATGGACCTGCACGCGGTGGAAGCGGCGGTGCTCCAACCTCGCGTTCCGCGAACGGTGGCGACCGGGCTGGTGGTCGAGATCCCACCGGGATTCGAAGGGCAGGTCCGGCCTCGTAGCGGACTGGCGTTGAAGCACGCCATTTCGATACCGAACGCGCCGGGCACCATCGATCCGGGCTATCGCGGCGAGATCCGGGTGATTCTGCTGAACCTCGGGAACGAGCCCTACGAGGTCCGTCCCGGCGACCGGATCGCGCAGTTGCTGGTGAAGCGCTATGAAACGGTGGAGTGGGACGAGACCGAGCCGGGCGAATCGGCGCGCGGCGAAGGGGGATTCGGCTCGTCGGGCCGGTAAGCCGGCGAACCTGCCGCCGCCGGGCGGAAACGGAGCTTGTTGCCTGTCAGTACCCGTTGGGGAAGAGAGGCTTGATGGAGTCGTCGATGCACTTGTTGACCTGCTCCATGTCGAAGAAGGCGTCGTCGGGATCGGAGAATTTGCAGAAATACTCCTGCTGAATCCAGTCATGGCCTTTCAGGCGTTTTTGACGCGCGATTTCTTCCTTCGAGATCAGGGGCGAGTCGTCCGCCGTGGAGAGGACG
>SXGT01038055.1_pt1 | contig 17036 bp, 12 predicted proteins | sample 3176221 | NCBI WGS metagenome assembly SXGT01 (sample SAMN11356862, study PRJNA531348) | freshwater metagenome | isolation source: freshwater sample F1-120 | place: China: Fuxian Lake, Yuxi | collected 2017-12-25 | reverse complement strand
GAGCATCGCCGCGCGGAGCGTCGCCGCGCGGAGCGTCGTCGCGCGGAGCGTCGCCGCGCGGAGCGTCGCCGCGCGGAGCGTCGCCGCGCGGAGCGTCGCGACGCGCCGCGTGACTTCTCGGTTTTCGTGGGGGTGCGCCCTCGCCCTCGACGGTGATGCCGGGCATCACGATCTCGGCGTTCGCGCCCCGACCTGGCTTGCCTGCAGGTACCGGCGCGGAGGGTACGGCCAGCGTCTTGCGATCCAGGATGTGCTTATCGTCGTCGGACTCGGCGGGCGGGTCCCAGTTCGCCAGCGCCGCCTGGGGCTGGCCCTGTCGCGGGCGCCTCTCGTCGGACCGCGCCGGGGTCGTGCCCTCGCGCCCCGCGGCGGGACGATCCGCCCCGCGCTGGGTCTCGCCACCGCGCAGCGTCCGTGGCACGCCCTCGCGGCGGACGTCGGCGGCGGCCTCGGGCCGCGCCTCCTCCACCCGTGGCGCCGGCGGGGGAGCGATCCCGGGAGGAAGGAAGGGGCGGGTCTCCGGATCGATCTCGACCGGCGCGGGCCGCGGGTTCTTCGCCCGCCGGGCCTCGCTCGCGCCCTGGACCACGTCGGAGCGGACGCGCGGCCCGAGGTGATCCCGGAGGAGCCCGGCGACCACGCTCTCGGCCGCGTCGTGCGTGAGGAGGCGTCTGGCGACGGCGAGGTCGAACGCGTCGTGCTCTCGCGCCGCGAACGCGTCGACGAAGAACTCGACCACGTCGGTCTCCTCGCGCGTCTTCATGTCGCCCTTGTTGGGGAGCTCCTTCTCGATCGGGCGGATCTTGTACGTGAGCCGCAAGAGGTACAGGTTCCCCACGTCGCGCGGGCCGATGAGCGAGATGGCGGTGCCCGTGCGCCCGGCGCGCCCCGTCCGCCCCGTGCGGTGCACGTAGCTCTCCGTGTGCTCCGGGAAGTCGGCGTTGATGACGTGCGTCAGGTGGGAGATGTCGATCCCGCGGGCGGCGACGTCGGTGGCGACCAGGAAGCGCAGCCGGCCCTCGCGCGTCTTCGCCATGATGCGCTCGCGCTCCCGCTGCTCCAGGTCGCCGTTGAGCCAGTCGGCGTCGAAGCCCTTGCGCTTGAGCATCTCGGCGAGGCGCTCGGTCTCGTCCTTGGTGTTGCAGAAGATGATCGCGCTCTCGGGATCCTCGACCTCGAGCACCTGCACGAGCGCCTCGCGCCGGTCCAGGTGGCCGCGGAGCGTGTAGATGTAGTGCGCCACCTCGAGTGCGCCCACGTGGTCGCTCGAGAGGGTGACGTACTCGGGATCCTTGAGGTGGGAGGCGGCGAGGCGCTCGATGTCCGGGGGGATGGTCGCGCTGAAATAGAGCCCCTGGCGGTCCTTGGGCAGGTTCTCGACGATGGCGTGGAGCTCCTTCGCGAAGCCCATGGAGAGCATCTCGTCGGCCTCGTCGAGGACGAAGATGCGGATGTTCTTCGGATCCAGCGTGCCGCGGCGAAGGTGGTCCAGGACGCGCCCTGGCGTCCCGACGACGATCGAGGCGCCCTCCTCGAGGAGCGTGACCTGTCGCTCCATCGATGCGCCGCCGTAGATGGGAGCCACCTTGATCTGTCGGTGGACGCCGATCCGTTCGACCTCGCGCGCGACCTGCAGCGCGAGCTCGCGCGTGGGTACGAGGACGAGTCCCTGCACGCCCGCGACACCCTTCTTCACGAGGCCGTCGACCATCGGGAGGGCGAACGCGGCCGTCTTGCCGGTGCCCGTCCGCGCCTGGACGACCAGGTTGCGCCCGCGTCGGGCGGGCTCGAAGACGGCGACCTGCACGGGCGTGGGGTTCTTGTACCCGATGTCGTCGATCGCTCGGCGCACGTCGGGGGATAGATCGATCGCGTCGAACGTGGTGGCTTGTCCGCCGGTCTGCGAGACGAGATCGCTCATGGGGGGCGTGTTAAAGCACGGATCCGCCCGCTCCGGGGAGATTCCCCGCGTCAGTTCAGGTCCAGGCGGCGGCCGAGGCTCCGGCGGATCGCCCCGACCTCGTCGGCCGCGCGCGCAAGCGACCGCTCCCGCGCGTCCCGGAGCCGCAGCACGTCGAGGTACGCCTGCCGCGACCGCGGATCCGTGGCGCAGGCGCCCTCCGCGGCGGCGAGGGCATCCCACTCCGGGGCGAGCGAGGTCCGGAAGGCGCGCGCGGCCTCGTCGCGATCCGGGCGGGCGGCCGCGGCCTCGGTCGCGCGATCCGCGGCCCGGACGAGCCCGGCGAGCTGCCCGCGGCAGGGCCCGTCCATCGCGAGCGGCGCATCTGAGCCCAGGGCGCTGCGGGCGATCTGCAGGACGGTGGACACGATGAACCACGCCGCGAAAGCGAGGAAGGCCCAGGTGGCGATGCGTCGGCCGCGGCCCTCCCAGGACGCATCGCGCCACTTCACACGGACGGGGGGGTCGTCGGCCACGCGGACACTCCACAGGAAAGCCCCCCACACGTCAACGAACGCGCCCCTTGACCCCGCGCGCGAGTACCCACATACTTCAAATTGTTTTGAAACTTATCGCTACATGGCGCAAGTCGCTGGAATAACGGAGTTATTTTCGATGGAAGCTGCGGGCGCCATGGGGATGCTGGAGGAGGTCGCGCGGGGACGCGCCCCGGAGCGGACCGGTCTCCGCCTGGCGACCGCGGACGCGACGCTCGGCGACGCGATCGGACGGGTCGAGGCCGAGATCCTCGCGTGCGCCCGGACGGGCCAGGCGCCTGCGATAGACTCGGCCGAGCACCTGCGCGCGGCCGGCGGCAAGCGCGTACGGCCGCTCCTCGCGCTCCTGTCGTGCGCGTCGTTCGGCCCCGTCGGGCGCGGTGTGGAGGTCGCGGTCGCCGCCGAGCTCGTGCACCTCGCGACCCTCCTCCACGACGACGTCGTCGACGACGGGAGCGAGCGCCGCGGCGTCCCCACGTCGAGGCGGCTGTGGGGCAACGCGGTGAGCGTGCTCGCGGGCGATCTCCTCCTCGTGCACGCGCTCGAGCGCGTCCGCGCGGCGGGGGAGGGCGTGACGCTCGCCGAGCTCCTCGCGACGTTGCGTTCCCTCGTCGACGGGGAGGTCGTGCAGCTCCGCGGGCGCACGCGGCTCGACCTGTCCCGCGCGACGTACGACGAGATCGTGCTCGGCAAGACCGCGTCGCTCTTCGTGTGGGCGATGCGCGCGGGCGCCCGGGCCGGCGGGGGGGATCCGGCGGCGATCGAGCGGCTCGGTCTCGCGGGGAGCGCGCTCGGGCAGGCCTTCCAGATCGTGGACGACGTGATCGACTACGAACCCGGTGCGTCCCGCAAGACTCCGTTCGCCGATCTGCGCGAAGGCAAGGTCACGCTCCCTCTCATCCTGCTGGCCGAGCGCGACGGCCGTGCGCGGTGCGACATCGAAGCGGCGCGAGACGCCGAGCCAGCGGGGGTGGCCGCGCTGCTCGAGCGCGTGCGAGCGTCCTCGGTGCTCTCCGAGTCGCGCGAGATCGCGGCGGCCCACGCCGCGCGCGCCGCCAACGCCCTCGCGGAGCTCCCCGCTTCGGGCCCGCGCGCCTGGCTCGTGTCCATCGCGGATCGGCTCGCGGGCCGCCGCACCTGAAGCCACGGAGCGGGCCGAAGTCTGGTAGGGTCCCACCCCCGTGGCAGCCAAGGACAAGCACGCGCTATGGCCGAGCGAGGCGGCGGTGAGCGACGTCGTCGGGCGGCTCATCGAGTTCTGGGGCTTCAAGCGCAACATGGGCCGCGTGTGGGCGATCCTCTACCTGTCGCCGGAGCCCATGAGCGCCGACGATCTGCGGCAGGCGCTCCGCCTCTCGAGCGGCGCCGTGAGCATGACGCTGTCCGAGCTCGCGCGCTGGGGTGTGGTGCGCAAGGTGTGGGTGCAGGGCGAGCGTCGCGACTTCTTCACGGCCGAGGTGCAGCTCTGGAGGATGATCTCTCGCGTCTTCAACGAGCGCGAGAAGGCGGAGATCGGCTACGCGATCGAGGCGTTCGACGAGGCGCTCGCCTCGCTGGAGAAGCTGCGGAGCTCGCCGGATCCGAAGACGCGTGCCAGGGCCGAGCTCCAGCATCAGCGCATCAAGCAGCTCGCCGATCTCGCCCGGCTCGGGCGGGATCTCCTCGACGCGCTGGTCTCCACCGCGAAGCTCGACGCGGAGCCCCTCGTGCGCTTCCTCCTCGGCGCCTCGCGCTCGACGACGCCACGCGCGCCGTGATCGGGGAGGTCGCACGATCGTCGGCACGCGCGACGATCGACCGGCGGTTCGCTCCATGCTCCACGCCGTCGACGCCACGTCGCTGGGCTGCCGGCGTTCGCCCACGCCTGCCTCGTTCGCCCCTCGGACGTGGCTCCGAACCGCGGTCGTGCGCGGCGCTTGACGCGGGCCGACCTCGTGGGCAATAGGTGCGCATGGACCAGCTCTCCGCGACGCTCGACCGGGGTTGGGATCTCGCCCAGCGCGGGGACGCGATGGGCGCCGTGGCGTGCGCCCGACGCGCGCTCGAGATGGACCCCGGATCGCCAGAGGTCCACAACCTGCTCGGGTACAGCGCCGCGCTCGCGGGCGACACGGACGAGGCCGTCGAGCACTACCGGCAGGCGCTCGCGCTCGACGAGTCGTACTTCGAGGCGATGCTCAACTGCGCGGAGCTCCTCGTCCACCCTCTCGAGGAGTGGGACGACGCCATCACCTTGTGCGATCAGGCGCTCGACATCACGGAGACCAAGGCCGAGGTCGTCGACTGCACGCTCATCAAGGTGGACGCCCTCATCGGCAAACGGGAGATCGAGCTGGCGCGTCGCACGCTCGCGACCGTGTCCGACGGCCCGTTCGAGAACGCCAGCCACCCCCTCATGATCGGCCGGGTGTACTACGAGCTCGGCGACTTCGACGTCGCGCGCCCGCTCCTCGAGGAGGCGATCCGGCGCGACGAGCACCTCGCCGACGCGCATTACTACCTCGGCGTCCTCCGCGAGGAGGCCGGCGACGCTCGGGGCGCGGTCGAGTCCTTCCTCCGCGCGCGCGCGCTCGACGCGCAGATCGCGCCGCCGACCTGGGCGCCCGGCCCCGACGTCCTCGGTCCCATGGTCCAGCGGGCCGTGGCCGGCATCGACGCCCTCCTGGCGCGCCACGTCCGCCAGGCGGAGGTGTTCGTCGTGGACCTCCCGGGCGCCGAGCTCGTCGCCGATGGCGTCGACCCGCGATCCATCGCGATCGTCCTCGAGATGCCCGGGTCGGACCTGGACACCGACCTGGACCGCCCGGCGTGCGCCCGCCTGTTCGTGTACCAGCGGAACCTCGAGCGCGCCGCGGGCGCTCCCGAGCGCCTCGAGGAGGAAATCCGGCACGCGATCGAGCACGAGGTCGCGAACGTCTTCGGGGCCGCCGACCCGGTGGACAAGCTGCAGCTCAACTAGCTCAGTCGTGCACGACCACCCGCGTCCCCGGGTGCTCGGGCGAGGCCCACACGCCGTGCCAGCCCTCGGGGAGCCTCGGCTCGGTCCACGTGAAGATCGTGCGCGCGTCGACGGGGGACAGGTTCACGCAGCCGTGGCTCTGCACGTGGCCGAAGTTGGCGTGCCAGAACGCGCCGTGGAGGGCGTAGCTCCCGTTGAAGTACATGATCCACGGGACGTCCTCGATCGAGTACGGACCGTCGGCTGCGCCGTCGCCGTCCATCGTGGCGGCGATGTGCTTCTCGCGGATGCGGAAGGTTCCGGGCGGCGTCGGGTGGTCCTTCTCCTTCTCCTTCAGGTTCCGCCGACCCGTCGAGACGAGCGTGGCATAGACCGGCTTGTCGCCCTCGAAGGCGACCAGCGTCTGCAAGGTCAGGTTGACGTCGATCCACTTCTCGCCCGGTGCGAGATCGCCCGGTGGGCTGTGCGGCTTCGTGTGCGTCCCCTCGTTGGCGCGCATCCACCACTTCTCGGTCGTCTCGTCGTAGCCGAGGCCGCCGATGGTGACGTGCGCACCGGTGAGGCGCACCGCCGTGTGTCGCGACACGGAGTCGCCGGGGTTCACGTGCTTGCCGTCGCTCGAGACGATGTACTTCTTCGCCTTGTGGTACAGGATGAACCCGACGCCGCCGCCGCTCGTCTCCGTGATCTTGCGGCCCGCGTCCACGACCTCGGTCTTGTCGGTGAGCCAGATACCGTGGAATTCGGTCGGTGGCTTCTGGATGTACACGCGGTCGTACGGCGCGAGGAGGCCGCTCTGCGTCTTCCACCACATGCCGCTCCCACCGGAGAGCTGGTGGTCGATCGAGAGGTAGAAGCCCTTGACCATCCGACGCGCCACGGGGCCCTCGCCCTTGAGGTCGTCGAGCGACACCATGGGCTTGCCCCCGTCGTAGTCGCGCAGGTACCAGGGCGTGTCGTCCGAGGAGTCGGTCGTGCGCTGCGACGCAAGCTGGAGCCCCGCGTCCATGCCGTCGGACTCGGCGTCCTCGTCGGGTTCGCGCTCACGCTCGGGCTTCTCGCGCTTCGCCTTCTTCTTCGGGGCGAGCCAGGGCTCGAGGCGCAGGCGCTCGTCGCGCGAGGGCACGTTGCGGTAGAGGGGCGTGCCGTTCTGGATGTTGTACCCGTACTGGTAGGGTAGCGAGGCCGTCACGTCGGGGAGCTTCGGCGAGGACTTGAGCCGCGGGTGGTTCATGTCGACGGTGCCGTACTTGCCGCACACGAAGCCGCCGCCGACGAGCTCGTACCAGCCCTCGGAGCAGTTCGGCTTCTTGTGCGCCTCGGGGAGCACGGGGACCTTCGCGCCGTGCCGGATGTAGCCAAGCCGCTGGACGCGCGCGTTCTTCTTGCCCTCGTCCTCCTTCCTCGGCCACTCCATGTCGCTCATGATGGGCGTCTGCATGAACAGCGCGCCGAGGAGCGGACCGTCGTAGGTCGCGCCCGCGTCGACCGCGGCGAGGGCGCCGGCGTCCTTCGCGTCCGCGACGGCGATCGCCGCGTCGGTGCGCGCGGGCGGGGCGGCCGTCGGAACGGACGTCAGGGTCCCCGCCCTCGCCTCCTCGCGGCACGCCGCGATCCCGAACAGACCGCCCCCGATCAGGAGGGCGCCGGGGAGCACGAGGAGGAAGCGTCGCATGGTGAGGCTCGAGGAGCGTTCGGGCTTTCCCACGTCGGCGACCACCTGTCGAGCGCCTTGTGCGGAGGCGTTTCCGCTCGACGTCCTTCGTACCCCGGACGGCGGCGTGGAGCCTAATTTTGTGACCCGACCGCCGGGGGTGTACGTCTCATGGGTGCCGCGCGAATGCCCGGACCGAAGCAAGCGTTCCATTTCAGGCAGCCTAGCCAGCTGCGTGCCATCGCCACGTCCAGGAAAAGAGAGCGAAATGTCGCCTGGCTGGACTTATGGTGTGGGTGTGCGAGGGCAAGAGCGTGGCTAGAGGGACGCGTTCGGCACGTGCCTGGGGCACCTCCGCGCGCGCGGGCGGCGAGGGGCTCGCACCGACCATCGTTCACGGCACCGGGCGGGTGGAGCTCGTCGAGTCCGGCCCCCTCCGGTTCTGGGACGCCGCGCGAATCCGGAGGATCTTCTTCGCGTGCATGGTCCTATCCATGGGAGTTCACTACGGTTTGTCCCCGTGGAACTTCCTGCCGAAGGCGACCGGGATCGAGTTCAAGGACGTCGAAGACGACCTCACGATACCCGTCGATCTGCTCGGCGAGGAGGCCCCGGCCCCCGCCGTCGACCCTGCCGCGACGAGGGCGACGCCGGGTACGCAGGATCCGACGGCCGGCGGCGGTGCCGACGCGGGGCCGGCGGACGCGGGCCAGGATGCCACGCCCGTGAAGAAGGACGCGGGACTCCCGCTCGTCGCCTCGGGCGTGGACGGCGGCGCGCTCTCGATGGACGTCGACGGGGGCGCCGACCTGCGCGAGGCCGGGGTGGCCGACGCCTCGGGCGAGGAACTCGACGGATCGCTCCTCGCGCTCGCGGAGGCGGGGACGCCGCGCGCGCCCCCCAGCCCGGGGGGCCTCGCGTCGATCGTCCAGGGTGGGGAGGTCAACGTGAACCTCCTGCTGAACATGGACGTCATCCGGCAGCATCCCGTGGGCGCGCGCATCGGGCCGCTCCTCTCGGGGATCCCACAGTGGAACGAGTTCATCCATGGCGCCGAGACGGGGTTCGATCCCCTCAAGCACACCAACTGGGTGCACATCTACGGGCCCTCCCTCATCCACACCGATCGCGACGCCGTGCACGTGCACCTCGACGCGCCTGACGACGTCATCGACAAGGCGATCGACCTCGTCTCGCGACGTGCCGAGAAGGGCGGCCCGTTCGACGCGGGCGTCCCGGGCGTCCGGGCGATGCTGGGCTACGGCGACAACGCGCAGCGCGTGATCATGCGCGTGCGATCGAAGGAGGTCGTGATCGTCCCACCGGCGAAGGCGCACGACTTCGCCGTGGTGCTGAAGGCCCGTCCCGTCCGCCCGGATCTTCGCGCGGGCGAGGCGCTCCGCGTGAAGGTGATGCACCCGAGCCGGCAGATCGCGATCCCGCAGCTCAAGGTGCCCGCGTCCCTGAAGGAGTTCAGCCTCTGGATCCTCCCCCGCGCGGCGGACGGCGGAGCCGATCTGTACGCCGAGGGCGAGTGCACCGACGAGCAGGCCGCGCGGGACATCGCCGACGGGATCCGCGATCTCGTGAACCAGCAGAAGGCCAGCATGGCCGTCCGCCTCGCGACGCGTGGGCTGCTCAATAACGTCGAGATCGTTCCCGACGGGTCGAAGGTGAGGCTCCACGTGAACGCCACGCGCGAGCAACTCGATGCGCTCCTGTCGACCGCGGCGCTGCAGATGGGCGTCCAGCTCCCCCAACCCCCAGCCCCACCGGCGCCGTGAGTCGCCGCGTCACGGACGTCGTCCTGGCCGTCGCGTGGCTGGCCCTCTCCGCGGTGGCCGCGTGCGCGAGTCCGCGGCCGCCGGCGCTCCCGCCCGTCGATCCGGGCGAGCTCTCCGCCCTGCGTGGCGCGCGCTCCCACGCCGCGCAGCGCGCCGCCGGCGACGAGAGGACCCAGGAGGTCGGCGCCCTCGGGGCCTTCCCCGTCGAGATCTACCTCCACAACCGCGCGCTCTCCCAGACGTGGGCGGGCCCCAGGGTCGCGACGATCCTCGACGCGATCGGCGGGCGCTACACGGGCACGGACGATCCCTCGCTGCCGGTGTGCCTCGGCGTCCGCTGCGCCCGGAACGGCGCGTCGCTCGCCACCCAGGCGCGGTGGACGGCCCTGCTCGCCAGGAGCGTCGGCAGCGCCGATCCCGAGCTGGTCGTGGTCGCGCACGAGGGCACCGACGAGCTCTCGGATGGGGTGATCGAGGCCGCCAGCCGGCGGGCGCCGAGCGGGGCCACGCTGTCCGACCCCGGCGAGACGGGCGCGGCTGTACGCGCCGTCCGGGGCAAGTTCGGCGATCGCACGGCGGTCTACCTCCGCGCCCGATCGGGCGAGGTCGTCGTCGCGCGGGAGGCCCGCGGCGGAGACGTCGCGCGGACGCTTCGCGAGGCGCGCCTCGCCAGCCCGCTGGGGCCCTCGGAGCTGGTCCGCGTGCGCGTCGCGAGGGTGAACGTGGGCGTGCTGCCCGTCGTGGACGAGGCGCGGGGGGTGATTGCGCGGGCTCCCGACGGCGTGACGTTTGCGCTCTCGGCCGAGGTGGCCTTCGCGACCGAGGCGCTGGCCGAGCTCGCGGTGCAGCGGGCGGCCGAGGAGCGCCGTCGCGCGGTCGTGCGCTTCTTCGTCGGGGGCCTCCTCGACGGGATCTCGATCGAGCGCCAGAAGGCGACCGTACGTGTCGCGGGGCCCCTCGCGAGGGAGGACCTCTCGCGGCTCCTCGAGCTCGTGGCGGCCCACTTCGGCGCGGATCCAGCGGCGCCGCCGACCGGCGCGCGCCCCTGAAACCGTTGCGAACGCGCGCGCGGTCGGGCTATGGATCGCGCCATGAAACGGGTACATGTCCTCCTCGCCGCGCTCCTCGTTCCGCCGTGTCTGTCCATGGTCGGTTGCTCGAAGAAGGTCGACGAGCCGCCGGCCAGCGACTTCAAGCCCTCGCAGGCCGCGCCGCTCCCACCGGGCCCCTCGAAGCTCGAGATCCACGACGAGTCCCCGGGCGACGGCGCCGTCGCGAAGGAGGGCGACAAGGTCGCCGTCCACTACACGGGCACGCTGATGAACGGGAAGAAGTTCGACAGCTCGCGTGACAAGAACACGCCGTTCGAGTTCACCATCGGCCAGGGGCAGGTCATCAAGGGGTGGGATCAGGGTGTCGTCGGCATGAAGGTCGGCGGCAAGCGCAAGCTCGTGATCCCCTCGGAGCTGGGCTACGGCGAGCACGGATCGCCGCCGAACATCCCGGGCGGCGCGGGTCTGAAGTTCGACGTGGAGCTGATCGAGATCAAGATCATCGACGGGGGCGCGGCCGACGCCGCGAAGGCGCCGGCGCCCGCGAAGAAGTAGGTCAGGTCTGGGAGGGGGGGCGAGCGGTCGCGATCGCCTCCTCGATCGCCGAGAGCTCGGCCGATGGCGCGGGGCCGAGGAGCAGGTCGCCCGCGTCGCTCTCGAGCACCACGTGGCTTCCCGCGCGCCGCGTCCCCCGGATCGCGCCCCAGCCTCGGAACGCGCCGGCGAACGTGACCCCGCGCGGATCCACCGCCACGTCGAGCGGCAGCGTCCGGGTGATGCCCCACGCCGCCACGGCCAGGAACCCCACGACGGCGACACAGCTCGCGACGAACGGCGCCGCGAGGCGCTCCCGGCTTGCGTGCTGGAGCGCGCCGATCGCGACGGCGGCGACCGCGAGCGCCAAGAACGAGAGCACGGAGATCGCGAAGATCACCGGTCGCCCGGTCCGGATCAGGCGCCGGTCGCGGTCGGGGGTCGGCGCGCCCGGCTGCACGACGGAGTGCCGGAGGGCACGCCGGACGAGGACCACGAAGCCGGCCGCGAGGAGGACGTCGAGCGCCACGGCGAAAACCGCGGTGCCCTCGGTCGCGAGGAACGCGTCGAACGCCCCGTGCGCCACGGCCGAGATCGCGAGGTACGCGACGAAGCGCGATCGCGGCTCGACCAGGCGCGCACCGAGCGCGTAGCCCCACAGGGCGCCGAAGAACCGGTGCGCCGGCAGCGTCATGACGCCCCGCGCCATGACGAGCGCCGGCGCGAGGCGGCCCATCCCGAAGTACCGCACGTTCTCGAGGGCCGCGAAGCCCAGGCTCGCCGTCACGGCGTACACGATGCCGTCGATCGGCTCGTCGAACTCGCGGCGCGTGGTCGCGAAGAAGGTCGCAGCGGCCTTCGCCGTCTCCTCCGTCGCCCCGACCACCAGGGTGTACACGGCGATGGCGATCGGCAGGGCTCGCGCCTGCCCGCCGAGCGTGGCGTGCTCCGGGTTGAGCCACGGCGAGGAGCGGGCGAGCCCGGCCTCGACGAGGCTCGCGGGCAGGACCCAGCCCGCGCCCATGGCGAACGTGACGGCGACGAGCCACCACGGCTCCGGGTGCGCGCGATCGAAGCGGCGCACGAAGACCAGCCAGGCGAGCGAGAGCGCGAGCGGCAGCAGGATCTCGAGCGACACGGCGCCGAGCCCGAGCGGGAGCCGTCGCTGATCCTCCACCACCAGGGCGGGCAGCGTGGCGGTCTCGAGGAGGCGCCTCGCCCTCCTGGCCTGGCCGTACGCCTCGGGTCCGCCGCCCCAGGACAGACGAAGCCCGCTCGCGATGGGCTCTGCGCGGACCGCGACGTGTCCGATCGCGCAGAGCGCTCGATCGAGGTCGACGGCCATGCCCGTCGTGGCGCGCATGGAGAGCGAGAGCGGGAGGGCCTCCATGGGCGGCCCTTGCAAGACGACGCGCGGGGGCGAGCGCGCGAGCACCAGCTCGGGGGGGGCCTCGCGGGCATCGACGAGGATGACGCGGTCCGGGTCCGTCGGCTGCTGCGCCGCCGCGAGGAGCCCCCCCTCGCGAGGCGCTGCGGACGCCAGCGGGCCCTCGATCTCGTACACCGCCACGCCCCCTGGCCACAGCAGCACCTCCTTGGTCTGAGCGACGAGCCGCTCGCGCACCGTCACCTCGAGCGCGCCCGGGCGGGCCTCCCGGACCTCGGCCGCGATCCGGGCCGCCGCGAGCCTCCGGGCTGCGCGCGCGCGCAGGTCTGTCGGGGCGACGGTCTGGCGATCCACGACGGCGACGACGAGCGCGACGTCTCGCGTGCCCGAGAGGAGCCTCGCGGGGGATGCGGCCGCGATCCCGGCCGCCATTCCGGCCAGGAGGACGACGACGATCCATGTTCCCGCTCGCCGCCGCGAGGAGTAGAGTCCCGCGCGATGCCCCCCGAGAACATGCTCTGGATCGTGTCCGGCGTCGTGATCGCCGGCCTCCTCTTCTGGGTGGGCCGCGTCCTCACCACCGTCAAGACGCCGTGGCAGGATCTCGCCCCCGCCGCCGCCACCGAGGAGCCTCCGTCTGGCGCGTCCGAGCTCCCACGCGAGGACGCGAAGCCCGCGACGGACGACGGCCGGGAGCCGCACGAGGAACAGCCGAACCCGCTCGAGCCCGTAGCCGGGCCACCGGCCGAAGAGCAGGGCGAATCGAAGAACGAGCGCGAGGAAGAGGACGGCGAGAAACGCGACGAGCCCAAGGCCAGCGAGGCCAAGGTCTAGGTCTGCGGCGCCGCTCAAACTAGGAGGCCTCGTCGTCGTCGTCGTCGCGGGTGTCTCGCTCCGTCTCCGGGGGGAGCTTGGCGGCCCGAGAAACGCCGCGGAGGACGTAGTCGCAGTACGTCTCGTCTCCGCTCCACCACACGACGAGCGGCTCGACGAGGGCACCTTCGTCGTCGGTCGCGTCCAGGAGCTCGACCTCTCCCATCGCGGGCAGCTCGAACAGGTAGTCGCGTGGTGGATCCCCGTGTTCCTCCACGAACTTCGCGGTCTCGAACAGCACGGGGTCGTCCCCGTACGCTCGCATCGCCCCCGCGTGGCGCTCCGGATCGAGCCGCGCCAGGGGCAGGAGCTCCCAGCCGGCGTCGACCAGGACGGGGAACATCTCCTCCTCCGCGTCGTCGGCGAACGGGATCCTCGCGCCGAGGGCGGCGGCGACGTCGACGCGGCCGATCGCGTCGAGGAGCTCCCCGAGGGCGTCGTGCACCGCGCCCCGGTTCGGCGACGGCGTCCAGAAGGCCCGCAGGACGGCGAGGAGCTCCGCCTCGGTGACGCTGCGGTAGAGGCGCTCGTCCTTCGAGTCGCGATCGATCGTCTCGTCGGACAGGACGGCGTCGGCCCACGCGCTCGCCTCCTGGAGCGCGGCGCCCTCCGCGTGGCTCGCGGCGCGGATCGCGAAGGCGTGCACCAGGTGGAGCCTCCCCGCGACGTAGCGGTGCGAGCCGAGCGCCCGGACCGCCCGGATGGCCTCGTCGCCGGTGCCCGCAGTCAGCTCGCGTCCTTCCATGATCGTCAGCCTCCCAGCCCGAAGAACTCCTGGATGCGCTCCAGGATCCGCTCCTGCTCGCTCGCCTCTCTCGCGCGCTTGGCGTCGACGTCGAGGCCCTCCTTGACCGCCTGGAGCTCGACGCGTCGGTGGGCGAGCTTGATGCTCATCTCTCGCGCGAGCTCCGGCCGCTTCATGATGATGGCCTCGAAGCCCGCCTTGTCGAGGCGCAGGCACTCCACGTCGGTCTTCGCCACGACGTCGGCCTGCCTCGGCTCGCCCGTCATGAGGCCCATCTCACCGAAGAAATCCGGCGCCGTGAGCGTGGCGACGAGGCGCGGGGCCTCGACGCCGTCCACGCGGCGGAGGACCTCGGCCTCGCCCGCGGCCACGAGGTAGAGCCAGTGGGCGACGGCGCCCTGCCGCGTGATGGTCTCGCCTCGGGTGAACGGCGTCGACCTGAGATGCCCGACGAGCGTGACGAGCTCCTCCTCCGTGAGCGACTTGAACAGGTCCATCCCCCGGACGAGCCGGAGCCGGTTTTCCTGCTGCCGGAGCTCCTTCGCCCGGCGATCGACCTCGTCATCGGGATCCACGAAGACGCTGTGCGTGGGCCGCGCGAGCGGGATGTCGGCGCGCCTGAGCGCGGCGTAGATGCGGGCGCGGACGGCCGAGTTCGTGGGATCGTCGGCCGCCAGATCCGTCAGCCAGTACCGGACGGCGTAGAGCCCGAAGCTGTCCTTGCCGTCGCGCGCGAGGTCCATGCAGATGACGTTCGGCAGCGGATCGCGGGCGACCCGCTCGATCGGCGACGCGTGGAGCGCGTCGGTGACGACCTGGACCACGCGCTGCGGCGGATAGCGGAAGTCGACGTTGAAGAAGACCCACATCCGGTGGGGGACGGACTCGCCGTCGCGCTTCCCGAGGATGAGGATGTTCTGGGCGAGGAGGGACGAGTTCGGGACGATCATCGTGCCCCAGTCGCGCGTCTCCACGACCGTGTGTCGCCAGCGGATCTCCTTCACGCGGCCTTGCCGCCCGTTGTCGAGCTGGATCCACTCGCCGACGTGGACCGATCCGTCCAGCTGGAGGGCGACGCCCCCGAGGATGTTCCCGAGCGTCGTCTGGAGGCTGATGGCGAGGATGCCGCTCACGACCGCGCCGGACGCGACGACGCTCGACGGGTTGGCGCCCGCCCTGGAGAGGACCGCGAGCGTGGCCACGATGTACGAGATCCCGATCGCGAGGTCCGACACGATGGACGCCACCGCGACCTTCGCCTTGGGGAGCGCGAGATCGAAGAGCCCGATCACGACGAGGTTGATGATCGTGAAGGTCGCGAAGAGGTCGGCCGCGTGGAGGAGACCCCGCTCCCAGGCGCCCGAGAGCGGGGCGACCGCGTACGAGGCGCCCAGCGCGACGAGGTGGAAGCCGAAGATGACGACGATGCGCCTGAGGCGCCGCCGCCGCTCCGGAGCGAAGCGGTTGACGAGGGCGGCAACCGCGAAGATCGCGACGACGAAGATCGGAATGGACCAGGACATCCTGACGAATTCCATGAGCCCCACTTTCTCCGGTCCGGCGGGATCCCCGTCAGCCGGCGAATGCCTCCTCGATCAAGCGCTTCTGCTCGAGGTCGTGACTCGCCTTCGATCCGGTCGCCGGGCTCGCGTCACCGGGGCGGGACACGACCGCGAGCGGCAGGCGCTCGCCGATGATGCCCCGGAGGTTCGCGTGCAGGAAATACCACGGACCCATGTTCCGCGGCTCCTCCTGAACCCAGACGAGCTTCGTCCCGTCGGCGTAGCGAGCGAGGGACTCCGTGAGCGCGGCGCCGATCGGGTACAGCTGCTCCAGCCTGACGATGGCCACGTCGTCCCGGCCTCGGGCGGCGCGGGCGTGATGGAGATCGTAGTACACCTTGCCGGAGCACAGGAGGATCCGCTTGACCTTGCGCGGATCGGCCTCCACGTCGGGGATCACCCGCTGAAAGGCGCCGGAGGCGAGGTCGCTCACTGTGCTCGTCGCCTGCTTCGCGCGGAGGAGGCTCTTGGGGGTGAAGATGATGAGGGGCTTTCGCCACGGCCGGAGTACCTGGCGCCGGAGCGCGTGGAAGATCTGCGCGGGCGTCGTCAGGTTGCAGATCTGGATGTTGTCCTGCGCGGCCATCTGCATGAAGCGCTCGACGCGCGCGCTCGAGTGCTCCGGGCCCTGGCCCTCGTAGCCGTGGGGGAGGAGGAGGGTCAGACCCGAGAGCCGGAGCCACTTGTCCTCGGCCGAGACGATGAACTGGTCGACGATCACCTGCGCGCCGTTCAGGAAGTCGCCGAACTGGGCCTCCCAGATGACGAGACCGTCGGGGCGATCGAGGCTGTAGCCATACTCGAAGCCCAGCACGCCGGCCTCCGAGAGCGGCGAGTCGTAGACCTGGAAGCGCGCCCCCGTCGACGCGCCGAGGGCGGCGAGAGGGCAGTGGGCCGCCCCCGTCTTGGCGTCGTACAGGACGGCGTGCCGGTGCGCGAACGTGCCGCGGCGCGCGTCCTGGCCGGAGAGGCGGACACCCTTGCCGTCCATCAGCAGGGTCGCGAAGGCGAGGTGCTCGGCCGTGCCCCAGTCGAAGGGTTTGTCCTCGAGGATCGCCGTCCGCCGCGCGTTCACGACGCCCTGCAGGATCTTCGGGTTCACCGTGAAGCCCTCCGGGATCTGCGCGAGGGCCTCGACGGCGCGGACCAGAGTCTCCCGCGAGACCGCCGTGTCGACCTCGGGGACCATCGCGTCCGGGCCGCCGTAGTACGACGTCCAGAGGCCCTCCATGGCGCTCGGCGCCTTGAGGTAGTCGCCGCGCTTCTCCTCCTCGAGGGCGTGCTCGAGGGCGGCCTTCCGGGTGGCGACGATCTCGTCCGCCTGGGCTTCGGTGATCTGCCCGGCGCGCACGAGCTTCTCGACGTACACCTGGCGCACCGTGGGCTTGGCGTCGATCAGCCGGTACATGACCGGCTGCGTGAAGCGCGGCTCGTCCCCCTCGTTGTGGCCGTACTTGCGGTAGCAGTACATGTCGATGACCACGTCGGTCGCGAAGCGTCGCCGGAGATCCATGGCGAGGCGCGTGACCTGGATCACGGCCTCGGGATCCTCCCCGTTCACGTGGAAGATCGGGACCTTCAGCATGCGCGAGACGTCCGTGCAGTAGCGCGTCGATCGCGAGTCCCCCGGATTCGTCGTGAAGCCGATCTGGTTGTTGACGACGAGGTGGATCGTCCCGCCCGTCTCGTATCCCTCGAGGCCAGCGAGGTTCAGCGTCTCGGGCACGATGCCCTGTCCCATGAACGCCGCGTCCCCGTGGATGAGGAGCGCCATCACGCCGCGACGCTTCGCCCGGTCCTGCTTGGCCCGCACGCGGCCGGTCACCACCGGGTTCACGAACTCGAGGTGGCTCGGGTTGAAGCAGAGCGAGAGGTGCACGCTCCTCCCCGAGGAGGTGACGCGATCGGTCGAGTAGCCGAGGTGGTACTTGACGTCGCCGCGCCCCACGAAGCGCTTGGGGCGCTCGTCGCGGAAGTGCGCGAAGATCTCGCGCACGGGCTTCTCCATCACGTTCACGAGGACGTTCAG